>TARA_B110000483_G_C18206680_1_pt1 | contig 13104 bp, 10 predicted proteins | sample TARA_B110000483 | Tara Oceans TARA_B110000483 (sample SAMEA4398176) | marine metagenome | biome: Polar Biome; feature: [SRF] surface water layer (ENVO:00010504); material: water (ENVO:00002006), including particulate matter (ENVO:01000060) such as... | depth 5 m
TTTTCATTTTCAAAATTCTATCATAATCAGTTGTGGGTGTATTCATAATATCAGTAATGTCATTAATATCACCGGTTTTGGTTTGACCATTACTAAAGAAAAGTAATCCGTTATTTTCCCACTGATCACTCGTGTAAAAATCATAATACGGAAACAAAGCCTTAACATCCGTATTTTTCAAAAGAGCTGGTAAATACGTGCTTATTTCATCTCCTGCAGGAGTTTTAAATACAAACGGGTTTTCAAGATATTTCTGAGCTGAGTCAATTCCATCCTGTAAATTTTGCTTATCACTCAGTCTAATTTCCTCATTTGAAATGATAAATTGAGAATTTGCTTTAATCTGATTAACTGCATCCTCAAAATTAATTGTTACGAGTTTCAATTCAGGTAAGACGGTAGCAAATCTTGCTTCCCACCCCTCACGAAGAGTTAAAAATGGACTGCCGATTTTTAATAAACTAATGATGTGATTAATCGAGTTAACTTCTCCACTAGTCAAGTTACCTGCACCCATACGGCTACCTGTTTGAAGATTTAATCTTTCTAAGAAGTTATATGATTCATTTTTATCAATATCAAAGTCACGTGATAAAACAAGTATCATTTGAACTCGAGTTAATCTTAATCCAGCTAACAACAAATTAGCTTCACTTGCGCCCACAAAACGTGACTCGTCTGCAATGGTCATTTCCATTTTAAAATCACCGTCCTGAACGACTGATTCAAGATCTTTAATTGCTAAATCAAGTGCTGGTAGCATAACTTCTGATACATCATCTTGAATTTGAGTAAGGATAGGGAATTCTGTATCACTTGCAAAAGCTATTTTTGCCACTGCCAAGGAAACATCACTTTGACCATTTGCGGTCATTTCTAGTGCAGGGTTTTGATCACCTGTCACTTCATTCATCACTTCTTTCATCTGAGGCTCACCGAGTGCCACCATAAATCCAGTAAGTGCTCGGCCAAACTTCGCTTCATTATCATTTTTATCCGCTTTAATTGCACTATTATAGTGCTCATTTGCTGCCTTAAAGTCACTAGCATCAAAGTTGGTAATGTCCATATTTTCACCACTTAGGATGCCTTCCATGGCATTGTTTAGAGGCTCTTTAGCTGAAGCTTTTTGAGCTTCTGCTTGAACAGTATCAGCCGAATATTCATCTTTTGAATCAAAAAAACAAGCACTCGTAAACATGGCTGCACCCAATATTCCTAGCTTAATACATTTGTAATATGTTGAGTGTTTCATTTATTCATCCAATCTTTGCCTATCTTACTTGGTATTTATACTTGTTTTACAATTGTAAACTTTATTTAGCAGTCGTATCAAAGGAAAGTAAAATAGATTTAATGTTAAGTTTAGTGCGAATATATGAATTAACCTTATTTTTACCATACTTTTACTTTTGATACTAAGTGATTTGTAATGTATATCACACTTTTGATACGGACTCAATCTAGGGGATTTTATGAAGGGATTTTTGTTTCTTGCAGTGCTTGGAGGTATAGGCTATGCTCTATACACATACTATGGCCACGATATTTCAATTTTGGATGAAAATAACCCATCTAGTATACACAATGCTCCTCAGATATTTCAAGAAAAGGCTGATAAATTAGAAGAAAAGCTCAATAAGCGAGTCGATGAAATGCGTGGTGATATTAATGAGGCCGAAGTTGAAGGATATTAAAAACTAAGCCTTTTATTTTCTCTTAAACCAATCAATCATCGCATCGGTCACTTGAGTTAGATCTTCATAACTCATGTTATAAGCAGGCATGGTATACAGGTAGGGACCTATAGGTCTCAGCCAAACTCCACGATTTCGCGCCCACAAAGCTAAGCCTTCTAATCGACTCGCATTATCAACTTCAATTACAGCGCAAGCTCCGAATATAGTTTTTCTAATAATACCATGTTGAGGGTGCTTTGGATCTTCATCTACTTTGATTTCTTGTAGATTTTGATTCAGCCAATTTTCAATTTGACATGCATCTTGTAGCCCTTGTTTTTCAATTAATTCTAACGAGGCTAATGCAATTCTACATGCCAATGCATTACCCATAAAGGTGGGACCATGCATAAAGACGTCATCATTTGAATCACTCACAAATGCATTAAAAACTTTGGTTGAAGCTAGAGTCGCTGACATCCCTAAATATCCAGCAGTGAGCGCTTTAGAAACAATATTGATATCAGGCGATATATCTGCGTGTTCTGAAGCAAACATTTTACCTGTACGCCCGAGCCCAGTTGCCACTTCATCAAGTATTAACAATACATTATACTTATCACACAGTTTTCTTATCTCTTGTAGATACTCAGCAGGATAAACATTAAACCCACCATAACCTTGCATCATCGGTTCACATATGAAGGCGGCTAGCTCTCTATGGTGGTTTTCAAACATGAATTGAAGTTCATTTATGGCGGCCTGCAAAGAATAAGGTTCTGACCCTAGTCGGGGAGGTCTTACAAAAATAGCCGGAATAAGAAGCTCAGGGAAAGCCTTTTGCATCGCATCATCCGGCTCACCCACACTCATACACCCGAAGGTATCTCCATGGTAACCGTTTTTAAGACAAGCAAATTTTGTCCGACCAGGTATCTTTAAATTATGCCAATATTGTAAAGCCATCTTAAGAGCAATTTCAACTCCTACTGACCCTGAATCGGCAAAGAACACATGGTTCAAACCTTCAGGTGAAAGGTCAACTAATCTGTCTGCTAATTCTTTGGAAAAGGGGTGAGAAAGTCCACCCATCATAATATGTGAAAAGGTGTCTATCTGATCATGAGCCGCTTGATTTAATTCCGGATGATTGTAGCCATGTATAACACACCACCAAGATGAGATTGCATCAATCAACTCACTTCCATCTTCTAGCGTAAACCTACTTCCACTAGCACTAACCACTTGGCCGGGTAATTCGATTTTCCCCATCTGGACATAAGGGAACCAAAGTGAGTTCTCATGACGACTTTGATAAGGCTTAGCTTTCATCAAACCTTACCTTCGGATTGTTGGCTAGCGTGATAGCTTGAGCGAACGAGTGGTCCAGATTCAATATTTTGAACCCCTTTGCTTTGAGCATAATTCTTATATGCAACAAATGTTTGGGGATCAACATATCTAGTCACTGCCAGATGCTTCTTGGTAGGTTGGAGATATTGACCGATTGAGATAATATCAACATTAATCTCCACCATCTGATCAATCCATTCATAGATCTCTTCATCTGTTTCACCTAGCCCGACCATCAAGCCTGTTTTGGTGACAAAACCTTGGGCTTTGGCGTGACGAAGCACAGTAATTGAATCATGCCAATTGGCCATCCTGCGGACTGATTTTTGTAAGCGAGTGACCGTCTCCATGTTGTGATTAAAAACATCTGGCTTTGCTTCAAGTACCGCATCCAAAATCGACGTATTTCCACGAAAATCCGGTGTCAAAACTTCTACTTTTACATGCGGCGCCAAAGAACGAATCGCTTTGATTGTTTCAAACCAAACTTGAGAACCCTGGTCATCTAATTCGTCTCGATTGACCGAGGTGATGGTCAGATACTTGAGGCCAGGCATATTAGCAACTGATTCAGCCACACGAGCAGGTTCTTCTAGATCATAGAAGCCTGGTCGACCCGTTTTGACATTACAAAAACCACAAGCTCGTGTACAGGTATCACCAAGAATCATGATTGTAGCTACACCTGCCGACCAGCACTCGCCGATATTTGGGCATTTAGCTTCTTCACACACAGTGTGGAGATTATTGTAGCGTAAATTCTCTTTGATTTTAGAGTACTCTTTGCCACCAGGTATCTTGATTTTGAGCCACTCGGGCTTGCGGAGGTAAGTTTTATCAGCCATGATCTAAAGATAGAAAATTCACTCATTTATTCTTGATAAAATACGCTTCATATAAACCCATGTTTTTCATCTCAACTAGGCCGCGACCTTCACAAATAAACTCTTCACTTACGAGCTTAAACGTTTCTTGGGATATATTGACTTTATTAATTTCACCATGAGCTTCCATGCGAGAGGCAAGATTGACTGTGTCACCCCAAATATCGTAGTTAAACTTCTGTTTGCCTATCACTCCAGCAATAACAGGACCCGAATGTAAGCCAATGCGAATATCCCAGGGGTCATCATAATGATATTTTTGATTAAGCTCTTGTGTCTTTGCTAAAATTTCTAAAGCAGCTAGGCAGGCTCGCTTGGCATGCTGGTCAGTCTTATTAAGGACGCCTGAAACGCACATATAAGAATCTCCCACTGTTTTTAACTTCTCTACTTGATATTTTTCACAAATAGTATCATATGCTGAGAAGTATATATCTAATCGATCAATGACCTGACGAGGAGTTAAACTCAAAGTTGATTTCGAAAAGCCACTATAGTCAGTAAACATCACTGTGGCATGTGGATGATTAATAGGCTCAACACTACCTTTTTCTTTTAAGTCATCCACTGCTTTGGTCGGCATGATATTATAGAGTATTGCATCTGTTTTTTCTTGTTCTAGGATAAGATCCTCGCTTATGAGACGCAACTTATTTAATAAATGGTGTAAATAGCTAATCACCCATGGGGAGACTACCATAGGACACAGAGTACTGAAAATAATTTCTGATATTCTAATTTCCATCCTAAAATATTGGTAGCCCGAATACATAATAAATTGTGTCATAAAGACTGTCATCAAACTAGCGATGGTCACCTTGAGGAAAGTTTTATTATCAGAGAAAAGGTAAATGCTACCCATAAAACAACAAAGCGCAATCATCAGTAGAATCAGTGAGGTATATTTAAATTTTGGTATCAAACGCATTTGAGAAAACTCAATAGTATTGACTCCAAATTCCGGAGCGCCAACTGTCCAAGACACCAAACAAACATTGTCTAAATACTTTTCTCGATCGTGGTGTTTAATCTTTTGTTCGGCTCGAGCCCAAATAGGGATAGTCATTTCTTTTATTGGGATGATCACTTTATTGTCACCCATTTTTAATCTGGCCTTGTATCGTAAAAATCTAAAACTATTGGTTTCACTATAGTTTGATCTGCCAGGGTCTCTCGTTTGTAAGTCGAGCGAAATATCAGTCGCTCTTAAGGTGTTAAATGTGTATGAAATCGCTCTATATTCAATCCAATTGAGACAGGTCTGTAAATTTTTTGAGAGCCTAAATCCATTTCCAACATATCCATCTTCTAGAAGATGGCCTATCTGGTATTCTGAGCGGAATAAATTACCGGCTTTAATGAGCTTTATTTCAGAATCTCCGCCATCGTCACTATCTGTGAATTCAATGGCCGAAACAAAACTGTTGAAGTCTACATCAACAGGTCTTTGTAAAAAGAATGTGAGCCCCACGAGAAAAGCTGATATAAGTAAAAGAATGTATCTCAAGTCTGCTCCTTATTTGAGTTATAGGCTTAGGGGTCTGTGAGGTGCTTAGATTGGTAATTCATGAATAAAAGTATATTCACATCAATTATTTTAAGGGTATTCTTTTTAATTAATAAAAAAGACCCATGAGGATTCTCATGGGCCTAGTTCTTTATAAGACTAGATTTGATTTGTCTTTATGTTTTAATGTAGCTCTAGTCTTGAATACAGCGAACTGCCACCTCTCCCAAAGGACTGTAAGCATAATTTATTGGATGTCCACCGGCTATTGCATTAAATCCACAAGAATCCAAGCCATCATTACGAGCCCATTTATAAGTAGGAATACTAGCATTTTGACCCATCAGGTGCTGGCCAAGTTCATACCAAATATCCCTACTTTGGTATGATTAACTGATCATCACAGTATGGTAAATTAATCATACTAACATAGTAGCAGTCAAGACTGTGAGCCCTAGCTTTACTAAAGTTGGGTTAAACTTCATTTTATAAACTCTTTTCAATTAATTATCATGCTACTGGGTATGCATAATGAAAATAAACCAATGTAAAGGTTTATTTACAAAAAAGGCTCACAAGATATCTAATACGATCTTTTTTGAGTTCAAAACTATACGACTTATGCAATATTACTGGTTCTTCAAATCCAATTTTGGTCAACTCATGCCAATCTCCCCAATGCTTTACTAATTTTAATCCAAACAAAAAAATATTCACTCTTTAATCAAGGAAATCTCATGGCTTCAGAACTACAAACAGCACTACCGGCTCCCGGCGACACAATCGCTATTATCAAGACATCAATGGGCGAAATGAAAGCTAAATTTTTTGAAACTGAAGTTCCAGAAGGTTCTAAAAACTTTATTGAGCTTGCCAAACAAGGCAAATACACAAAAGTTCCATTTCACCGTGTCATTGAAGGATTTGTTATTCAAGGTGGAGACTTTACTGCTTTTAACGGTACTGGCGGACATTCTCACAAGGGTGAAGGCACCAATATTGGTGATGAATACAATGACGACTTAACTCATATTCGTGGCGCTCTTTCTTGGGCCAAGACTGCTGCTCCAAACTCTATTGGTTCACAATTTTTTATCGTACATCCAGAGGGTGGTGCCCACTTCCTAGATCATCCTAAAGATGGTGGATCATCTGAAGGCTATACCGTTTTTGGCCAAGTTTATGAAGGTCATGATATTATTGACGCTATTATTGCTGCTCCAACGGATCGTAATGACTGCCCTTATGACGAAATAACTTTAATTGAAGTAGAAATCACTACCGCTGACTAATTGGGTATTTCATTAGTTAAGTAGCTTGATAGGGTTGTTTAAAAGTTATAAGCCTTACTCGCCTGAGTAAGGCTTTAGTTATACCCCAATCTTAATATACCTGATACGGGAGATATATATGCAAAATTTAACGATAAAATTCTTAGGGATTTTAGCCTTGACGTTTTGTTCTTTAGCATGGACCCAAGATTCAGGCCCAATGGTAGATTCAGACAAACTTGTTGAACCCACTAAAGACCAACAACGCTGGGGCGCGCTTCCGGCTGCTGCCTTAAAAACAGAGACAGGTCTTCAACTCGGTGGATTGTTAATTTATTATTTACCCAAACAAAATTCGACTGACAATGGTTCTTCGATCACTAGTGCAGCACTTTATAGCGCCAAACATCAAGCCCGCATTGTCTCATCACCTACTATCTATTTTGACAACAACAAACAGAACTATCAAGGCTCTATTGACTTCAAGCTCTGGCCGAGCCGGTTTTATGGTATTGGTTCTGAACCTGAATTTTTGGATATTCCTGACCAAGAAGAAGAGGGTATTCTTTATAAATCCACCAATATAAGCATCGACAACAACTACTCAAGAAGTCCAGATGGCAAATTTTGGTATGGAGTTGGACATAAATACAAGTATGAGGCTCTCACTTGGGATGAGCAAGAACAGATTCTTGATTCTACCAACACCACCAAAAAAACCGGCTTTCTCGGTGGAGTAGAATCCGGCTTTGGCGTAGTCTTTAGTTATGACACACGAGACAATATTAATTCCGCCCGCAAAGGCTATTTCGCTCAAATTTCCAACTATACCTATAAACCCGCTTTTGGCTCGGACTTTGAATATACCCACTCTCAACTTGATCTTCGCTATTTCTTGAACCTCCCTGGTAAGCGGGTAATAGCCGTTCGAGCTCTACAAGCGATCCAAAATGGTGACATCCCTATTCAAAACCTGGCCTCTACTGATGGAATACATGAACTACGTGGAGTGTCGGAAGGCTACTATCATGACAAACAACTCTCAGCTTATCAGATTGAATATCGTGGGACTCCTATGCCTTGGAAATTTGGTTATAGAGTTTTTGCTGATGCTGGACAAGTGAGATCAGACTTCAATGAGTGGGACTCTAAAGCATTTAAAGTCACCTATGGCTTCGGGATTCGTTGGGCTTTAAATCCCGAAAGACGATATAATGTCCGTATAGATTTACCTATCGTTGATGGCGCATTATCTCCTGTGATTCAGATCAAAGAGGCGTTTTAATCTTCAGATAAATATCACAACTTGGGTGTGATGGCTTGAAACCAAACTCACTTTTTTCATTTTTTACTACATAAATGTAAACTTTTATGTTATGTTTAATGTAAACAACATTGTAAATAACATTGGAGATATCATGAAACATCTATTGCTTTGCCTTTTGTTACCGCTCACTGCTTTTGCTCAATTCGACTTTAGCGCCGACCTTGTTTCCCGCTACGTATGGCGCGGTTTGGACTTTGGCCAATCACCCGCATTCCAACCAGATATCAATTTTGAGAAATCTGGCGTTAGCTTTGGAGCTTGGGGCTCATACGCGCTCGATGCTTCTCCTTCAGCCCAAGCCGGGAACGAGCTTGATTTCTACATAGGGTATTCTGAAGAAATTATGGACGGCCACTCAATTGGCGCTACAGTTATTGACTATACTTTCCCTGTTAGTGGGGCCAATAGCGATGGTAGTAATCAATATACTGACATTACTGACTTCTCTGAAGGCGGATCACATACTATAGAAGTGTCTGCATTTTATGAAGGGATGGTTAATTTAGCTTACGCCATAAATGTTTATAATGATGACTACGCAACCAACTATCTTCGTCTAGGCTACCCAATCACTTCTACCTCAGCTACAGATTTAGAGGTATTTGTTGGAGGTACTTTAAATGAATCACCAGCTTATGGGACAACTGGAGCCGCAGTGACTGAAGTAGGATTAGGCATGTCTAAGGACGTCAAAATCAACGACCAACTCTCATTGGGAACTAGTGCAACACTTGTATTTAACCCCGTGACTGACCAAGGACATTTCTTTGTCGGAGTTGGATTCTAAACAATCCGAAGACCACTACTTTTAATGATTTACAACAAGAGCCACTTCTCATTGAGGAGTGGCTCTTGTTGTCTTCAGAGTTTACTGACAGTCCTCAATCAATGACCCAAGCGCTCGAATGAACGCCTTTTTATAATCTAGCTCAGGATAAGCTTCGTAGGCATAATTGAGTCCACTTGAACTATTGAGCAAATGGAAATTACGTGTAGCTCCACCGTCTTTTAGTGCTTGAATCACAGAACCAGCTTCACCACCTTGTTGGCCAGCAACACCCTTAACCGAAACGCCTGGAATTAAGAAGGGAATCTCATGACCAGCCTCCACAAAATACCTTGTAATCTTGACCATTTCAGCCAAATGAGTTGCCCCAACAACAGCACCTAGAGACCCGTTATCCCAAGTCATTAATTTATCAGCCACGCCATGAAAAAGAACTTCACTAGAAGCTCGACCTTCAAGCTTCAAATCTTGGAAATCAGAAGCGCCTTTGTTAGAGGTACGAAGTAAAGAATACACCCCTTTGGCTTCATCATAATTGACAAATGGCATCAATGAATCTTCACCCATATAAGGGCTCGCGGTAATACAATCAGCGCCAAAGACATCAAATGCTGCCTGAGCATACGCTTGAGATGATTTACCAATATCACCCCTTTTGGCATCGAGGACAACTAAAATTCCGCGCTTCTGATATTCAGAAATAAGGTCTTTTAATACTTGCTGGGCTTCAATTGAAATACACTCATAATAAGCTGAATTGGGCTTGACTGCGGCCGGATAGATTTTTGCTTCATCCATTGCCTCAAGTAGACCCATATAAAAGTTCTTAATTTTCTCTTCGGCAGAACCCTCAAGAGGAATTCTATCAAGGACAGGGTCCATTCCCATACAGATAGGGTTTCCTACTTCATTGATACGTGCTTCTAATGTATTTTGAAATCCCATATTAACCTCAATTGTTTTACCGTCTAAGTATAGAAAATTTTTTAAATTCATAAGATGAGACTAAATAATATGGGCCGCACCTTTGCAAATTTTGAAAACCGTAAACTCATACTTGCGGTCAATGTTATCTTTTTGTCAATTCTGCCTATTATATTTATTGTTGTTCCCTTCACGAACTCATTAGATGATCACGGGCGTATTTTCATTTTATTGATTGCTTTAATCAATACTTTTCTTTTAATAAAACGCCCCAAATCAGTTATTCCTTATTTTTTTTGCTCGTTTATCAGTGTTTTGCCTACCTTCATTCTTTCAATGGAAGACCTTCCAAGCCAGCACATGAATCTAGTCCACTTGACTCGAACATTTATTTTCTTGTTTCTAAGTACGATCTCCCTCAAGCCCAAGATTTCATGGCTACCATCTCTCATAATTCTCAGTCCTTTAATTTATTTGCTTAATCAGGCTGACTACACAATCACATTTGACCTCACCAAAACCAGCTTAGTTCAAGTAACAACTCAATTCATCGCCCTGTTTTTCATTTTAATTTTCTGGGAAATCAATCGATCTGGTAATCAAATAATTCATACTAAAAGAATCAGTAAAATTTTGTCCCAACTCAATAACAAACGAAAAGAATACCTTGAGTTAAATGGATTCAAAAACAAACTGATCAATAAGACTTCCCAGGATATTCGTACACCACTCAACATCATTTATAGTGAGATCCAATCATTTGAAAATGGTCAATATTTTAATTCAGATTTGCTTAAAGAAAAAATAACTGATCTCATTGATTTAGTTGATAATGTTATTGAGTTAAACTCAGATAAAAAAACCATCCAGCCTATTAATCCTTTTTGGGTTTCTCACGAAGAGATTAAATCCTGCTTTACTATTACAGGTAATTCAAACCTAGACAGTGACCACATGTTTCAGATCGTCAGTCTCAAGGAGAATGTTCACTATTTTTTAGATTTTCATGTTCTGAAGCTCGGGCTTAAGCCTCTTATTAAAAACGCCATGGTTCATACTAAACGAGGCCAAATACAACTAGAAATTTTCTCAATGCGAATCTCCGAAAAATTGACTGAAATTTCATTTGTGCTACAAGACCAAGGCCAAGAGATGCCTCCTAAACAAATTAAAACTTTGTTTGAAGAAGCATCTTTTGATAACAATGGACCTCGAGTAGCTGATGGTATTAGTATTGCTTACCACAACCTTATTGAAAGACTAGGGGCCCAATGGGAAATAGGACAAAATGATCATTTCCGTGGACTCAAGATTGAAGTCAAACTCAAAGTGCCTTATAAAATATTTGAGAATAGTGTTTTGGAAAAACTAGGTGACAGCCTAAAGTCAAAATCAATACTCATCGTAGACGACATCAAAATGAATGCAAAAGTCTTGGAAAGAATTATAAGCCCCCTAGGGATGAATACGACAAGAGTTTACACCGGGTCTGACGCAGTCAAACTTTGTCAATCAAACCATTATGACTATGTTTTGATGGATTTACATATGCCAGAAGTAGACGGCTATGAGGCGTCCACACAAATCATTAACAGTGGCTTTACTGGAAGCATCATTGCAGTCACTGCTGAAAAAGGCATCAACACTATACCCAAAGCCTTAGGCATAGGAATCAAAGGTGTTGTTTTTAAACCTGTTAGCTTAAATCAAATTAAACAATCACTTATTACGCACTCACCTCTTCACTAATTCAATAGGACTTATTCGTGGAACTTAGTATTAAAACTAAAATCATTCGCACTCTCTGGACACTTGGTATCCTATTTGGCCTTATGGCAGGTTGGGTGTTACTTCAGTATAACCAATTATTTTTCTACCAAGTAGAATCATACCAAAAGGCTATTATATTTACTCTCGGAGAGGCACAAGAAGATGCGCTAGGTGAGGGTCTGCACTACAAATGGCCCTGGCCGATTGAGCGAGTTGAGATTGTTGATACTGAAATTGACCGTAAAATTCAGATTGGATTTACTCTTTCTGATAAGGAAAATGCACAGAAAGTTCACCAAGACGAAGCTGCAGCCATACTCACCAGTGATGCAAATATTGTTGATATCGAAGTTGAGATTAACTATCACATCGGAGATCTTCGACAATTTGTAATTGAAATGGAAGACCCTGAGGAGGCTGTTCAAGATGCTAGTGTTTCCATACTCAATACAATTATAGGGCTACACCCAATAGAAGATATCTTGACTGAAAAAAAAGCAGCAATTGCCCGTGAAGTAAAATCTGAACTACAGAAACTTCTCAATCAATACAAAATTGGAATTGAGATTGACCGAGTTCAGTTTATTAAGGTACTTAATCCCACCCAAGTAAGAGAAGCATTTGAGTCCGTTGAGAGTGCCAAACAAGATTCAGCTATCGTTGTAGAGCAAGCCAAAGGTTATAGGAACCAAGAGCTCCCTAAAGCACGTGGTCAAGCTCATGCAATCCTCCAAGCAGCTGAAGGTTATGCCATTAGTCGAGTCTATCAGGCACAAGGTGAAACAGCTGAATTCTCTTCCTTCTTAAGTCGTCGAGGTAAAGCAAGTCAGCTCACTAGACAAAGACTCTATCTTGAAACACTTGAAGAAGTACTACCTCAAGTACGAAAAGTTATCGTCGATCAAAAAAGTGGTTCTATTCCATTACTCAATCTTTTGGAGAATAAAAAATGAAACGTTGGATATTTTTACTTTTGATCATCATAGGCATCCCTGCTGTCCTTGTTTATTCCGGCGCCATTTTCATCATTGAAGAAACAGAATATGGCGTTCTAACTGAGTTCAAAAAAGTTGTCAAATCATATGACTCACCCGGACCTAAATTTAAGCTGCCTTTCTTTCAAGAAATCCATCGATACCCTGCTAAGGCTCTTACCGTAGATTCACCTCCGGAAAATGTGGTCACCGGTGATCAAAAAAAACTCTTTATTGATAGCTATGTAAAATACAAAATAGAGGATCCTGTCAAGTTTAGAAATTCAGTACAGAATATTCAGCGTGCCAAAAATCGTATCTCAATTATCGCACATAATGCAATTAAAGATGCAGTAGGTAATATGAACCTTCAAGATATAATTTCAAAAGGTCGCTCTAACCTAGGTAAAGAGGCACTTAAAATTGCTGCTATTGACGGGTCAACTCTAGGTATTAAAATTATTGCTATACAAATAAAAAGAGTAACACTACCATCAGCAAATGTTAAAAAGGCATTTGAAAGAATGAAAGCTGAAAGATTTAAAGAAGCGCACTACTATAGATCTAAGGGATTAGAAGAATCAACTATTATCCGTTCACAGACTGACAAAGAAATTGAAATCATGCT
>TARA_B110000483_G_scaffold52424_1_pt1 | contig 13068 bp, 9 predicted proteins | sample TARA_B110000483 | Tara Oceans TARA_B110000483 (sample SAMEA4398176) | marine metagenome | biome: Polar Biome; feature: [SRF] surface water layer (ENVO:00010504); material: water (ENVO:00002006), including particulate matter (ENVO:01000060) such as... | depth 5 m
AAAAAAAAGTAACGCATGCAATTTTTATCATACATTAAAGATTCGTTTGAAGAATTAAAAAATAATGTCTCTTGGACTGAGCGGTCCGAGTTACAACGTTTGGTTGTAATTGTACTTGTTTTTTCAATTCTCTTTTCCTTGGCTATCTGGGGGGCTGACACTGTTCTTTCACGTGCGATTCAATTTTATTTTAACCTTATAGGATAACCATGACTTCAACTACTAGTGATAAAAAATGGTACGTTGTTCGTGCTGTAAGTGGTCAAGAAGTAAAGATCAAAGACTATATAATGTCTGAAGTCTCGCGTTTTGGTTATGACCATTTAGTTGAAGATATTCTTGTTCCGACAGAGAAAGTTATTCAGATTCGAAATGGTAAAAAAATTAATAAAGAGCGTGTTTATTTTCCAGGTTATATTATGGTTAAAGCAAATTTGACTGGAGAATTACCACATATAATTAAATCAGTAACTAATGTAATTGGCTTTTTAGGAGAAACAAAAGGAGGCGAGCCTATTCCATTGCGTGTTTCTGAAGTAAATAGAATGCTTGGTAAAGTTGATGAATTAGCACTTGCTACAGAACACGTTGCCATACCATTTACTCATGGCGAAAATGTAAAAGTTATTGACGGTCCTTTCAATGGATTTACTGGTGCCATTGAAAAAATTAACGAAGAAAAGCGTAAGCTTGAAGTAATGGTTAAGATTTTTGGAAGAAAAACACCATTAGAATTAAGTTACATGCAAGTAGAAAAATTATAAATGTTAAATTAATAAATTGAAAACCGTATGCAAGTTTTCACCGTGTACGATTTAAAATAAAATAGACAATGGCAAAAGAAGTAAGTAAAGTTTTAAAACTACAAGTTAGGGGAGGTGCTGCGAATCCATCGCCACCGGTTGGACCCGCTTTAGGTGCTGCAGGAGTCAATATTATGGAGTTTTGCAAACAATTTAATGCAAGAACCCAGGATAAACAAGGTAAAGTTGTTCCTGTTCAGATTACTGTATATGTTGATAAATCATTTGAATTTATTCTTAAAACACCACCAGCAGCTGTTCAGCTGATGGAAGCTGCCAAGGCTAAAAAAGGTTCTGGAGAACCCAATAGAAAGAAGGTGGCAACAGTCACTTGGGATCAAGTAAAACTCATTGCTGAGGATAAAATGCCTGATCTTAATGCATTTACTATCGAATCTGCTATGAAAATGGTAGCTGGTACTGCACGTTCAATGGGGTTCAAAATTTCTGGACAGGCTCCCTTTTAATTTATTAAAATAAATCAATGGCTAAAATAACAAAGAAACAAAAAGAAGCGAGAGCTAAAGTAGATACAAAAAATATCTACACACTACAGCAAGCCTCTTCACTTGTAAAAGAAATTACCAATACAAAATTTGACTCAAGTATTGACTTGGCAATACGTTTGGGCGTAGATCCAAAAAAAGCTAATCAAATGGTTCGCGGTGTAGTTACTTTACCTCATGGTACAGGTAAAAACGTTCGTGTTCTTGCTCTTGTTACTCCAGACAAAGAAGCGGAAGCTAAAGAAGCAGGAGCTGACTATATTGGCTTGGATGAATATTTGCAGAAAATTAAAGACGGTTGGACTGATGTAGACGTAATTGTTACAATGCCAAGTGTAATGGGTAAATTAGGTCCTTTAGGTAGAGTTTTAGGTCCTCGTGGTTTAATGCCTAATCCAAAAACAGGAACGGTAACAATGGACATCAAAAAAGCGATAAGTGATGTAAAAGGCGGTAAAATTGATTTTAAAGTTGACAAGACTGGAATCATTCATGCTGCAATAGGGAAAGCATCTTTCACTGCAGATAAAATATACGAAAATGCCGATGAGTTGTTGAAGACAATTGATAAATTAAGGCCTTCAACAACCAAAGGAATATATGTTAAAAGCGTTTTCATGTCTAGCACCATGAGTCCGAGTATATCAATTGACACCAAATTGGGGTAACGCAAAAAAAATATAAGTAATGACTAGACTAGAAAAAAAAGAAGCAATAGAAAACCTTAAAGATGCTCTAGTAGGTGTAAAAACACTCTATTTGGCTGATATTGAAGGGTTAAATGCCAGTCAAACAACTGCGTTTAGACGCGCTTGTTTTAAAGAGAATATTAAACTACAAGTGGTGAAAAATACACTTCTTGCCAAAGCTATGGAGGCTTCCACCCATGACTTCGGTGAATTGACAGGAATCCTGAAAGGGAATACTTCATTGATGTTTTCTGAAACTGGAAATGCACCTGCAAAGGTGATCAAGAACTTTAGAAAAAAAATGACCAAACCCTTGTTAAAAGGAGCTTTTATTGAAGAAGCCATTTATATAGGAGATGATCAAATTGATTCGCTTGTTGCGATTAAATCTAAAGAAGAATTGGTTGGAGATATTATTACGTTGTTACAGTCTCCATCCAAAAATGTTATTTCCGCACTACAATCGGGCGGTGGGAAATTATCTGGAATTATTCAAACACTTTCAGAACGTTAGTCCTAGCCCCATATTAAAATGTACGCACTCAATATATATATCAAATTTTTAACTGAAAAATAATTAACAATGGCAGATTTAAAAGAATTCGCAGAACAATTAGTCAACTTGACTGTAAAAGAAGTCAATGAATTGGCTAACATTTTAAAAGATGAATACGGTATAGAGCCCGCAGCAGCTGCAGTTGCAGTTGCTGGACCAGCCGCAGACGGTGGTGATGCTGCAGAGGAAAAGTCAGAATTTGACGTAATCCTGAAGGCAGCTGGTGGTTCAAAACTAGCCGTAGTAAAATTAGTAAAAGAGTTAACTGGTCTTGGGCTTAAAGAAGCAAAGGAATTAGTTGACAATGCACCTAGCCCTTTGAAAGAAGGTATAGCTAAAGATGAGGCGGAAGCACTTGTGAAATCTCTAGAAGAAGCTGGTGCAGAGGTTGAGCTTAAGTAGTTTCAACCTATAGCATGAAAAAGGCGTAGGCCTTTGGTTTTTCCCAAAGGCCTACACCCTTTTATAGTACCCCCTAATGTATTATGATTATTAAAAAACAGTTAGATGCCTAGTAAACAAAGCCAAAGAACCAATTTTGCAGGAGCAAAACACACTCCAATGTACCCGGATTTTCTGGATATTCAGATTAAATCATTCCAGGACTTTTTCCAACTAGAGACCAAATCTGACGAACGTGATGAAGAGGGTCTTTTTAATACGTTTAAAGAAAATTTTCCCATTACAGATACAAGAAATCAATTTGTATTAGAATTTCTTGATTATTTTGTTGACCCTCCTCGTTATTCTATTCAAGAATGTATTGAACGTGGGCTTACTTATTCAGTTCCTTTAAAGGCACGGCTGAAATTATATTGCACCGACCCTGAACATGAGGATTTTGAAACAATCGTACAAGACGTTTTTTTAGGTACTATACCTTACATGACTCCAAGTGGAACTTTTGTAATCAATGGCGCAGAGAGAATTGTAGTTTCGCAATTGCACCGTTCCCCCGGAGTTTTCTTCGGTCAGTCTTTCCATGCCAATGGGACTAAATTATATTCTGCTCGTGTTATTCCTTTCAAAGGTTCTTGGATTGAATTCGCTACAGATATTAATAGTGTAATGTATGCTTATATTGATCGTAAGAAAAAATTACCTGTCACCACTCTCTTTAGAGCAATTGGCTTTGAAAGTGATCGTGATATTCTAGAAATTTTTGATCTCGCTGAAGAGATTAAAGTTTCAAAAACAGGAATTAAAAAAGTATTAGGAAGAAAACTAGCTGCACGTGTTTTGAAAACATGGCATGAAGATTTTGTTGATGAAGATACAGGAGAGGTAATTTCAATTGAACGAAATGAAATCATTATCGATCGTGACACTATTCTTGAAAAAGAACATATTGAACAAATTTTGGAAGCTAGTGTTAAAAACATATTATTGCATAAAGTTGACGCACATCTATCTGATTATGCTATCATTTACAATACACTTCAAAAGGATCCTACCAATTCTGAAAAAGAAGCTGTAGAACACATATATAGGCAATTACGTAATGCTGAGCCACCAGATGAGGATACAGCTAGAGGGATAATTGATAAATTATTTTTCTCCGACCAACGCTATAATTTAGGTGAAGTTGGGCGTTATAGAATGAATAAAAAGCTTGGTTTGGACGTTGAAATGGATAAGCTTGTTTTGACAAAATTAGACATTATTACAATTATTAAATATTTGATTGAGCTAATCAACTCTAAAGCAGAAATTGATGATATTGATCACTTATCTAATCGACGAGTTCGTACTGTAGGAGAACAGTTGTCCTCCCAATTTGGTGTTGGTTTGGCACGAATGGCAAGAACTATTCGTGAGCGAATGAATGTTAGAGACAATGAGGTCTTTACTCCGATTGACTTAATTAATGCAAAAACTCTATCCTCAGTAATTAATAGTTTTTTTGGAACCAACCAGTTGTCTCAATTTATGGATCAAACTAATCCATTAGCAGAAATTACGCACAAGCGTCGTCTTTCAGCCCTAGGACCTGGAGGGCTTTCTAGAGAAAGAGCTGGATTTGAGGTGCGAGATGTTCACTATACTCACTATGGTAGATTATGTCCAATTGAGACTCCTGAGGGGCCTAATATTGGATTAATTTCTTCATTAGGAGTATTTGCCAAAGTAAACAACCTTGGATTTATTGAAACACCTTACCGTAAAGTTGAAAATGGGATTATCAATCTTAATGAGACTATCTATTTAAGTGCTGAGGAGGAAGAAAATCAATTGATTACTCAAGCAAATATAAACTTTGACAAAGCAGGTAAAATACTTGATGAAAAAGTAATTGCGAGAGATCAAGCAGATTTCCCTGTAGTAACTCCAGACAAAGTTAACTACACAGACGTTGCTCCCAATCAAATTGCATCTATTTCTGCATCTTTAATTCCTTTCCTCGAACATGATGATGCAAACCGTGCGTTGATGGGCTCAAACATGATGCGTCAGGCCGTTCCTTTGTTGCGTCCTGAATCTCCTATTGTTGGAACAGGACTAGAAAAGCAAGTAGCTTCAGATTCACGTGTATTAATTAACGCAGAAAATGATGGAATAGTTCAATATGTTGATGCTAATAAAATAACGATCAAATACGATTTCTCAGAGAAAGAGAGTTTAATAAGTTTTGATGGTGATACAAAATCATACAACTTAGTTAAGTTTAGAAAAACGAATCAAGGAACATGTATTAACTTAAAGCCGATCATCCAAAAGGGAGATCGTGTAACCAAAGGACAAGTTTTATGTCAAGGGTATGCTACTGAAGCTGGAGAATTGGCATTAGGTAGAAATTTGAAAGTAGCCTTTATGCCATGGAAAGGATATAACTTTGAAGATGCCATTGTCATATCTGAAAAGGTTGTTCGTCAAGATATATTTACTTCAATTCATATTGATGAATATTCATTGGATGTCCGCGATACTAAATTAGGAACAGAGGAATTAACCAATGACATACCTAATGTTAGTGAAGAAGCAACTAAAGATTTGGATGAAAACGGAATGATCCGTATTGGAGCTGAAGTGAATCCTGGGGATATTTTAATTGGAAAAATTACACCTAAAGGTGAATCTGATCCAACACCGGAAGAAAAATTATTAAGAGCTATTTTTGGAGATAAAGCAGGAGATGTTAAAGATGCTTCTCTAAAAGCACCACCATCTCTTCGTGGAGTAGTCATTGATAAAAAATTATTTACACGTTCAGTGAAAGACAAGCGTAAACGTAATCAAGACAAGCTAGAGTTAGATTTATTAGAAGATGCATTTGACTTGAATTCTGAAGCTCTAAAAACCGTTTTAGTTGAAAAATTATTTACTATAGTTAATGGTAAAACCTGCCAAGGAGTTCAAAATGATTTAGGAGAAGAAGTTTTACCAAAAGGTAAAAAATATACTTTAAAACTTCTTACTGGAGTTGAAGATTATACACACCTTACTAAAGGTTCGTGGACTACTACAACAGAAATTAATGATTTGATTGCGGATTTAATTCACAATTATAAAATTAAAGAAAACGATCTTCAGGGAATACTCCGTCGTGATAAATTTACGATTAGTGTAGGAGATGAATTACCTGCTGGAATTAAAAAATTAGCAAAAATTTATATTGCCAAAAAGCGAAAGCTTAAAGTAGGTGATAAGATGGCGGGACGTCATGGAAACAAAGGGATTGTAGCACGTATTGTGCGTGAAGAAGAAATGCCCTTTTTAGAAGATGGAACACCAGTTGATATTGTGTTAAATCCACTAGGTGTACCTTCCCGAATGAATATTGGCCAGATTTACGAAACAGTTTTAGGTTGGGCTGGTCAAAACTTAGGAGAAAAATATGCAACACCAATTTTTGATGGTGCAACAATTGAACAAATTAATTCACTAACTGAAAAAGGTAATGTTCCATTGTATGGACACACTTATTTATATGACGGAGGAACAGGAGAGCGTTTTGATCAACCAGCAACAGTAGGCGTAATCTATATGTTAAAACTAGGACATATGGTTGACGATAAAATGCACTCACGTTCTATCGGCCCCTATTCTTTAATTACCCAACAGCCCCTTGGTGGTAAAGCCCAATTTGGAGGCCAACGTTTTGGAGAGATGGAGGTATGGGCATTAGAGGCTTATGGAGCATCAAGTACGCTTCAAGAAATTTTGACTGTTAAATCAGATGATGTAATAGGTAGAGCTAAAACCTATGAAGCTATTGTGAAAGGAGATACACTCCCCGAACCTGGTTTGCCAGAATCTTTTAATGTGTTAATGCACGAATTAAAAGGACTTGGACTCGATATACGATTGGAAGAATAATTTAACTTAAGACGACATTTAGCAATGGCTAGAAATAACGAAATCATTACCCAAAAAAAATTCAATAAAATTGCAATCGGTTTAGCTTCTCCAGAAGTAATACTTGGAAATTCCCGCGGGGAAGTTCTTAAGCCTGAAACAATTAATTACAGAACCCACAAACCTGAACGTGATGGATTGTTTTGCGAGCGTATTTTTGGTCCTGTAAAAGACTATGAGTGTGCATGTGGAAAATATAAACGAATTCGATACAAAGGAATTGTTTGTGACCGTTGTGGTGTAGAAGTTACCGAAAAGAAAGTTAGACGTGACAGAGTGGGTCATATCAACCTTGTTGTTCCTGTAGCTCATATATGGTATTTCCGCTCTCTACCTAATAAAATCGGATACTTATTGGGCCTACCCTCCAAGAAACTGGATATGATCATTTATTACGAGCGTTATGTAGTCATTCAGCCAGGTATCTCTAAAAATGAAGAAGGAGAGCCGCTTAAGCCAATGGATTTCCTTACGGAGGAAGAATATCTCAACGTAATAGAACAAATTCCAGCTGAAAATCAATACAAAGAAGACAATGATCCAGATAAATTCATTGCTAAAATGGGTGCTGAATGTTTGATCGAATTGCTTTCTCGTATAGATTTAGAAGCCTTGTCTTATGAATTACGTCATAAGGCCAATAATGAAACTTCTAAACAACGTAAAACAGAAGCCTTAAAAAGACTTCAGGTGGTAGAGGCTTTCCGGGATGCAAATCAGCGAGGTGAAAATCTTCCTCAATGGATGATAATGAAAGTAATTCCCATAATTCCACCAGAATTACGTCCTTTAGTCCCCTTAGATGGAGGTCGTTTTGCAACATCCGATTTAAATGACCTATACCGACGTGTGATTATTAGAAATAATCGATTGAAACGTTTGGTTGAGATTAAAGCACCGGAAGTAATTCTTAGAAATGAAAAACGTATGCTGCAAGAGTCAGTAGATTCTTTATTTGATAATACACGTAAGTCTTCAGCAGTAAAAACAGATTCTAATAGGCCGTTAAAATCTCTTTCTGACTCTCTTAAGGGAAAGCAAGGACGTTTTCGCCAAAACTTATTAGGGAAACGTGTAGATTATTCCGCCCGTTCAGTAATTGTTGTAGGACCTGAACTAAAATTATTTGAATGTGGATTACCAAAAGATATGGCATCCGAATTATATAAGCCATTTATAATTCGTAAGATTATTGAAAGAGGAATAGTTAAAACTGTAAAATCTGCCAAAAAGATTATAGATCGGAAAGAGCCTGTAGTTTGGGATATTTTAGAAAATGTTCTCAAAGGGCATCCAGTATTACTTAATCGTGCCCCTACATTACACCGTTTAGGAATTCAGGCGTTTCAGCCAAAATTAATTGAAGGGAAAGCTATTCAGCTTCATCCATTAGTATGTACCGCATTTAATGCTGACTTTGATGGTGATCAAATGGCCGTTCACTTACCTCTTGGACCTGAAGCGATTTTAGAATGTCAACTTTTAATGTTGGCTTCTCACAGTATTTTGAATCCTGCAAACGGATCACCAATAACAGTCCCTTCTCAAGACATGGTTTTAGGCCTTTATTACATGACTAAAGCGCGTATCTCAACTCCGAAATTAAAAGTTAAAGGAGAGGGATTGATTTTCTATTCTACTGAAGAAGTACATATTGCTTACAATGAGAAACGTGTTGAGCTTAACGCGATGATTAAAATCAGAGCTAAAGATTTTAATGCAGAAGGTAATCTTGTTTTTCAAATTATCGATACAACCGTTGGACGAGTATTGTTTAATGAGGTAGTTCCTGAAGAAGCAGGTTTCTTTAATGTTGTTTTGACAAAGAAGAACTTACGTGAAATCATTGGGGACATCTTAAAAGTAACAAGTGTTCCGGAAACGGCAGACTTTTTAGATAAAATTAAAGGGATGGGTTATGGTTTTGCTTTCAAAGGCGGACTTTCTTTTAGTTTGGGGGATATTATTATTCCTCCAGAAAAAACAAGTATGATCGATGAAGCCAATAAACAAGTTGACGGAATTATTGGAAATTATAATATGGGATTAATTACCAATAACGAACGTTATAATCAGGTGATTGATATCTGGACTTCTACCAATGCACAATTGACAGAATTAGCTATGACTCGAATTAGTGAAGACCAGCAAGGGTTTAACTCTGTATTTATGATGCTAGATTCAGGTGCGCGTGGATCTAAAGAGCAAATTCGACAGTTGACTGGAATGCGTGGTTTGATGGCTAAGCCCAAAAAGTCAAATGTAGGAGGTGGAGAAATTATTGAAAATCCAATTCTTTCTAACTTTAAAGAAGGACTATCTATTTTAGAATACTTCATCTCTACACACGGAGCTCGAAAGGGTCTTGCGGATACAGCACTTAAAACTGCTGATGCTGGTTACTTAACACGTCGTTTACATGATGTTTCACAGGATGTAATTGTGAATCATGAAGATTGTGAAACCTTGAGAGGTATTGAAGTAAAGCCGCTTAAAAAGAATGAAGAAGTTGTTGAATCCCTAGGAGAAAGGATTCTGGGGCGTGTTGCTCTCCATGATATTGTTGATCCAAGAACTAATGATATTATCGTTGAGGCAGGTCAGCAAATTTTGGATGCTCATGTTAACTTAGTGAAAAATAGCCCTATTGAGTCTGTAGAAGTACGTTCACCTTTAACATGTGCTGCCAAAAAAGGTATTTGCGCAAAATGTTATGGTCGAAATCTCGCAACAAATAAAATGGTTCAACGAGGTGAAGCTGTAGGAGTTATTGCTGCACAGTCAATTGGAGAACCAGGAACACAATTAACATTAAGAACTTTCCATGTTGGAGGTGTTGCAGGAAATATTTCTGAGGAAAACAAACTCCTTGCAAAATTTGATGGAGTTGCAGAAATCGAAGATTTAAAAACAGTTCAAGGAAAGGATAGTGAAGGAAATGCGACTGAAATCGTAATTTCAAGAACTTCTGAGATTAAAATTGTTGATGCCAATACCAAGAGTGTATTAAGTACCAACAATATACCTTATGGTTCATCATTACATATCAAAAATGGTGCGAAAATAAAAGAAGGTATAGTAGTTTGTAAATGGGATCCATTTAACGGGGTAATTGTATCTGAATTTTCAGGTAAAATTATTTTTGAAAATATTGAACAAGGAGTTACCTATCAAGTAGAAATTGACGAACAAACTGGATTCCAAGAAAAAGTTATTTCTGAATCAAGAAATAAAAAAGTCATTCCAACCCTCTCTATTACAGATAAGAAAGGAAATATTTTACGTTCTTACAACTTACCTTTAGGTGCTCACCTAATTGTAAATGAAGGGGATCAAATAGAAGAAGGAAAAGTATTGGTCAAAATCCCGAGAAAATCTGCGAAATCTGGTGATATTACTGGAGGTTTACCACGTGTAACTGAATTGTTTGAAGCACGTAATCCTTCTAATCCTGCGGTGGTTTCTGAAATTGACGGAGTTGTTTCTTTTGGAAAAATAAAACGTGGTAACCGTGAAATTGTTGTTGAATCGAAGTTTGGTGACATCAAAAAATATTTGGTAAAACTATCGAGCCAAATTTTAGTGCAAGAAAATGACTTCGTAAAAGCTGGAATGTCCTTATCTGACGGCTCTACTACGCCTGCTGATATTTTATCGATTAAAGGACCTTCCGCAGTACAACAATATTTAGTAAATGAAATTCAAGAAGTTTACCGTTTACAGGGAGTGAAAATTAACGATAAGCACTTTGAGGTGGTAGTTCGTCAAATGATGCGTAAAGTTAGAATTCAAGATCCAGGAGATTCTATTTTCTTAGAAAATCAATTAGTGTTTCGTTATGACTTTATTGAAGAGAATGATGAAATCTATGGAATGAAAATTATTGAGGAAGTAGGAGATTCCGAAAACTTAAAACAAGGGCAAATCATATCAGCGCGCGCCCTAAGAGATGAAAACTCTTTGTTAACTCGTGAGGATAAAAAGTTAGTGTTAGCCCGTGATGCTTCACCAGCTACAGCAACTCCTGAGTTACAGGGAATTACAAGAGCTTCACTACAAACCAAATCCTTTATTTCTGCAGCATCGTTTCAAGAAACAACTAAAGTATTAAATGAAGCTGCGGTAAATGGTAAAGTAGATTTCTTAGAAGGACTTAAAGAGAATGTAATAGTAGGACATAAAATCCCAGCCGGTACTGGACTTAGAGTTTATAATGATGTTCTTGTAGGATCAAAAGATGAATATAAGAGTTTATTAATCGATAAGGAAGAAGAAATAAACTTCTAATTATGAGTGATAATAAAATCCCTAAAGACCAACAGTTAAATATTTCTATTGATGAAAGTATCTCTGATGGTGTTTATTCTAATTTAGCAATTATTAATCATTCCTCAGCAGAGTTTATTGTTGATTTTGTAACTGTAATGCCCGGGGCACCCAAGGCAAGAGTTAAGTCTCGGGTCATTTTAACTCCAGATCATATCAAACGTTTTCATAAAGCCTTGGGTGATAATATAAAACGTTATGAAATTGCAAACGGAACAATTACCACAAACGAACCTCCACCGATACCCCTCAATTTTGGCCCTACCGGAGAGGCATAAATAAAAAAACTGCAATTTTAATTGCAGTTTTTTTATTTATGATAATAACTCAAAATTCTGAGGTATAGTGAAATTTTATTTCTCTATATTTCTCCTGCGTCATTTGGAGCGAAAAAGCAGAGTCAGCAAGAAAGACTAATTTTCCACTTTTGTCTTTGGCCAAAAATTTCTGTTTGATACGTTGAAATTCTTTAAAATCTGCGCTATCTGTTTCAGCATCTACCCAACAGGCTTTGTGAACGTTTAGATTTTCAAAGCTACATTGCGCACCGTATTCGTGTAACAAGCGATATTGAATTACTTCAAATTGAAGTGCACCCACAGTTCCAATTACTTTTCTACCATTTAGATTTAGGTTAAACAACTGAGCTACTCCTTCGTCCATTAATTGATCAATTCCTTTTGCAAGTTGTTTTGCCTTTAGGGGATCATTGTTATTAATAAAACGGAAATGTTCCGGGGAAAAGCTAGGAATGCCTTTGAATTGAAGAATCTCCCCTGCGGTTAGTGTATCTCCGATTTTAAAATTTCCAGTGTCGTGTAAGCCCACAATATCTCCTGGATAGGAGATGTCTACAATTTGTTTTTTCTCAGCAAAAAACGCATTAGGTGAAGAGAACTTTAATTTCTTATCCAGACGCACATGATGGTATGGTTTATTGCGCTCAAAAGTACCCGACACAATCTTTATAAATGCTAAGCGATCCCGGTGATTGGGATCCATATTGGCATGAATTTTAAAAACAAAACCAGAGAATTTTTCATCATCTGGCTCAACTAAACGAGTATCTGATTCCTTTGCCAAAGGCTTTGGAGCAATTTCTATAAAACAATTGAGTAATTCCTCAACCCCAAAATTATTTAATGCAGAACCAAATAAGACGGGCTGAAGGTTTCCCTGTAGATATTCTTTTTGTTCAAAAGGGGGGTAGACTCCTTCTATTAATTCCAATTCTTCTTTTAAATCATTTAGATGTTTTATTCCAATTTCTTCCTCTAATTCAGGATCATGTAGAGATTCAAACGTCTTTTTTTTACCTATAGTTTGTTTACTCTCATCTTGAAATAATTGAATATTTTTTTCCCAAATATTATAGATTCCCTTAAAGTCATAACCCATTCCGATTGGAATTGATAAGGGAGTGACATGCAAGCCCAACTTTTGTTCTACCTCATCCATCAAATCAAAAGCATCCTTTCCTTCTCTGTCTAATTTATTGATAAAAACAATAATTGGAATTTTTCGCATACGACAAACTTCCACAAGTTTTTCGGTTTGTTCCTCAACCCCTTTAGCTACATCTATCACCAAAATAACACTGTCCACAGCGGTAAGCGTTCTGAAAGTATCCTCAGCAAAATCCCTGTGTCCAGGAGTGTCAAGAATATTTATTTTTTTTTCTTTATATAAAAAAGCTAAAACGGAAGTGGCTACAGAAATTCCACGTTGCCGTTCAATTTCCATAAAGTCACTCGTTGCTCCCTTCTTAATTTTATTGGATTTGACCGCTCCGGCTTCTTGAATGGCACCTCCAAAGAGGAGAAGCTTTTCAG
>TARA_B110000483_G_scaffold52588_1_pt1 | contig 13032 bp, 10 predicted proteins | sample TARA_B110000483 | Tara Oceans TARA_B110000483 (sample SAMEA4398176) | marine metagenome | biome: Polar Biome; feature: [SRF] surface water layer (ENVO:00010504); material: water (ENVO:00002006), including particulate matter (ENVO:01000060) such as... | depth 5 m
ATGGCAGGAATAGGTATGGTTTTTGGTCAACTTACTTACATGTGGGGGCAGAAATATCTTACTCACGTTGGTAATCTCGTAGTGGCTGAAGATGGAAAAGAACTAGATCGACCTAGTTTGATTATGGATATTTTCAAACATAAAAACTCACTTACAGGATTTTTAATTACGGCTTCCTTGAGCGCGTACGTATGGATCTCTGCTGGATGGTCATATGGAGCGTTGGTATTAGGTATCGCTTTTGCGGTTGGTATTGGTATCGTAATATATAACGACGGTAACAAAGTCGAAAAAGACAGGATCTTAGTTACGTATCTATCTTTTCTTATCATTATAGTCTTTTGGGGCTCATTCGAACAAGCAGGAGGACTACTGAACGTATATGCAAAAAATAAGACTAACCTATCACTAGGTGGCTTTGACGTACCAGCATCATGGTTTCAATCAGTGAATGCTATATTCATCCTTGTATTCGCTACTCTAGTAGGATTATTCTGGGGATGGTGGAAAACTAGAGGTAGAGAATCTTCTTCATTATTCAAAATGGCTATCGGTGTAGTCATCATGGGATGGGGATTCCTATTTATGAGTCAGGCTAGTATGGAAGTTACTTACGATGCTGCAGGTGAGATACTTAACAAATCTGGAATGCATTGGCTAGTATTAGCATATCTCTTTCACACCATAGGAGAGCTTTGTGCTTCACCTGTTGCGCTTTCATTTATTACAAAACTTGCTCCAGAGCGTTGGGTGGCATTTATGATGGGTGCATATTTTGCAGCAACTGGATTAGGTAACAAGGTGGCAGGATTACTTGGTGAATGGTCAGGATCTCTAGGTGAATTCAAAATATTCACTGGAATAGCAGTGTTCTGTACGATATTTGGGATATTAGTAATCCTAATAATCAAACCATTGAAAAGGCTTACACATGGCGCTGAAGATGATATAATAGAAGGCCTGCAAGCCGAAGGATTCGATCTAGCCGACCAAGAAATAACTTAATGTAAATAAAACTGACAGGCCTAGCCTTCAAACCAAATTACAACAATCAATTAACTGACTTAATATATAATCAATGAAAAACGATATGTTTAAATCCCAGGTAATGGGGCACCCTGCTGGACTGATGGTTCTGTTCTTCACAGAGATGTGGGAGCGATTTTCTTACTACGGTATGCGTGCTATACTTGTACTATTTTTGATATCTTCTATCGGTATAGGTGGATGGGACTGGACTAGTTCAGAAGCCTTATCCCTATATGGAACCTACACCGCTTTGGTCTATCTCACACCGATTCTAGGTGGATGGATTGCCGACAATAAAATAGGCTACAAAAAGGCTGTTGTCATCGGAGCTATCATAATGACATTAGGTCATGGATTTATGGCCATGGAATTTTCAAAAATATTCTTGTTTATAGGTATAGCGTGTTTGGTGATTGGCAATGGTTTTTTCAAGCCTAATATAACATCTATTATATCAGAAATGTATAAAGATACTCCTGAGAAAAAAGATGGAGCTTACACTATATTCTATATGGGAGTAAATGCTGGAGCATTTTTGGGTATCATGCTTTGTGGATATATCGGCGAGAAAGTATCATGGTCTTATGGATTTGGATTGGCAGGAGTTTTCATGCTTCTAGGTATGTTACAATTCTACTTTACCAGCAAAATATTTGGAGAAATCGGAGACAAGCCAGAAGTTGCAGAAGCTGTAGATGGCGAAAAACAAGAAGGCAAATTAGAATTTGAAGGTGACAGATACAATCCGTTTACCTCTTTAGATAAAATCATGGTTGCTGTTGCAGCATTCATAGGTGTAACTTGGGTAATTAATGATCCAATATCTAAAATTGGTGGAAGTAATTTACTAGAGATAGGAGGCGCTGATATATCCGGATATTACATATTAGCGGGATTTCTGATCTTCATTACATTACTGGTTTCTAGAATTGCTAGATACCCAATACAGACAAGAGATAGAATGATTGCCATAGTAGTATTTGCTATTATGACCGTAGTATTCTGGATGTGTTTTGAGCAGGCCGGTGGTTCTATGACCATATTTGCTAAGCAATTTACTGGTAGAGTCATGTCCGACAATTGGGCTACTATTTTTGTTGTTGTGAATATTATTATTACAGTAGTACCTATCGCTATTATTACTTATGTTCTGTTCAAATTATTTCAACAGACATTCGCTACTTATCCTCTAGGAAATATATTCTTGGGATCTAGTTTTATAATCATATGGGCTATCGTAGGATGGATGATCAATCGTGATCTTAACTCCAATGCACTAGTACTAGATGTACCTCAGATATCTCAAGCATCATCTGATGGAGGAGATCCACAGATGGTTAGTGTCACTGAAGCAATGAGTATAGGAAGTGCTGCTATTACCAATGCAACAGCTACTATAATCGAACCAATAACCTTGGCAGTAGGTGACAAAGTGAATGTCGTAGAAGTGAGAGGCAAGTATATCTACCTCAATGAAGAGAAAGCGACTAAAGCTAGGGAACTTACAGCAAGTGCTGGCAAAGAGTCTCCAGTAATACAAGCGACTGTGAAGCGTATCAAAGAGAATGAAGTGGAAATACCAGCCACTTGGTTTGGTATATTGAATTCGCTCTTTATCATAATGTTTGCTCCGTTATTTTCTAAGTGGTGGGAAAGTAAATACAATCCAAGTGCCGCGACTAAATACGGATTAGGATTGATACTCTTAGGAATAGGATTCGGTGCTTTAGCATTCGGTGCTATGACAATTCCATCAGGAGCAGAAATTGCTACAGTAAGTATTATGTGGTTAGTAATAGCCTATTTATTCCATACGTTAGGAGAGCTCTGTCTCTCGCCTGTTGCACTATCTTACATCAGTAAATTGGTTCCAGGTAGAATGATTGCATTGATGTTTGGAGTATGGTATATAGCCATAGCCTGCGGTAATAAACTCGCAGGTATATTAGGTGGAAGTATCGAAGAAATTACAGCAGAGTATTCTATGACTACATTCTTCTTAATATTTACATTGGTCCCTATTGGTCTTGGAATTTTAGGAATACTTCTAAATCCAGTAATCAAAAAACTAATGCACGGAGTAAAATAATATTATTTTAATTTCTTATAAATTATAATGAAAGCTGAATGTCAAATTGACGTTCAGCTTTTTCATTTTAACCACAGCTTACTTCTCTCAGATCCTATCCCTTAAAAAAACTTTTTGTTACGATATCTGATCCATTGTAAAAAGTAATAAAATATAAATTTCTTTTTAAAGAAGAAACATCAATCTCACCTGTACTTACAGTTCCTTTTCTCACCTCCATTCCAGAATAATTCGATATCGAGAAAGAAATACTTTTTTCAAATCCTGTTACAAAAATTTATCAAAGCATATCTTGTTTCGAATTTCAATTTGATTTAATTTCGAAGCAATTTTATCTTGAGCTAAATTAGACTTAATTGTAAAACAAAATAATATGAATATACCCTACTACAACAATAAGAAAATATGGATCACTGGAGCTTCATCAGGTATCGGAAAGGCACTAGCTATAGAGTTATCTCAGCATGGTGCGTATATGATATTGACTGCAAGATCAAAAGATAAACTGGAAGAAACTAAAGCAGCCTTGCACAATCCAGAAAAAAGCGAAATTATCTTACTCGACATGGCCGATAGTGGTGAGATTGATAGTGTGACGAATAAAGTTTTAAATCAACATGGTCATATAGATATCTTGATCAATAATGCAGGAATATCGCAAAGGTCACTGACTCTAAATACTGAGATGAAAGTATATCACAAGCTAATGAACATTAATTATTTTGGAGTAATACAAATGAGTAAACTGATACTGCCGTCGATGATGAATCGCAAAAGTGGCAACATAATCACTATTACCAGTGTCAATGGTAAACTAGGATCATATATGAAGTCTGGATATGCTAGCAGCAAACATGCCTTGCATGGATTCTTTGATAGTCTGAGGGCAGAAATAGATGGTTCTGGGGTGGATATTACACTCGTCACTCCTGGCTATGTACAGACTGATATATCTATGAATGCATTGACAAAAGATGGTACCCCACAAAAATCTATGGATAGCAATACTGCTAAAGGAATACCTGTAGAAATATTTGCAAAGAGTGCTGTCAAACAAATCGCTAAAGGCAAACCAGAAATTATAATCGCTGGAGGCATAGAGTCTTTAGGATTGTATATGAAGAGGTTTTGGCCTAATATGCTTAGGAAGTTAACTGCAAGGCGTAAGGAAGCCTAATCAACACAAAATCCATATATACTATGCGACATAATAAAGAAATTGGTAGGCTGAAATATTAAAGAAAACTCCTAACTTTCAAACGCGTACTTCAGGATATTTGCTCCCATTTGTAATGCTTTGAGTCTAATAGACTGAGGATCTTTATGAACTGATTGATCTTCCCATCCATCACCTAGATCACTCTCATAGCTATAAAAGCAAACTACTCTACCTTCATAAATGAGACCTAGACCTTGAGCAGGTTTGTCGTCATGTTTATGGATCTTAGGCAATCCAGAAGGAAAATCATATACTTGGTGATAGATCTGATGATTAAATGGCAATTCTACAAACTCCAACTCAGGAAAAACCTTCTTCATAGCTGGTCTTACATATGGGTCCATACCAAAGTTATCATCTATATGTAGAAAGCCTCCAGAAATTAGATATGTCCTTAGATTTTCTGCTTCCATATCAGAGAAAACTACGTTACCGTGGCCTGTCATATGTAGAAATGGAAAGTTGAATACTTCAATACTACCTACTTCTACTGTAGCATAATCAGGATCTATACTAGTGATCATAAGTTGATTACAAAATGACGCTAGATTGGTAAGTGCTGTAGGATTGGCATACCAGTCACCACCTCCATTGTACTTGAGCAACGCTATCTTGTAGCTAGGAGGTGAAAATGATAAGAAGATTGAACTGATCGCTATAACGAAGATTGATATACTTGTCTTTATGTTCATATAGATGTAACGGTTCTTTAATCTTAATAATTCTAGGGTGTCCAACCATTTACTCACACTATGCTGGAATCATAATAATTTAAAAAGCCGCAAACCTAATTATATACGGATTTGCGGCTTTTTTTTGTACCAATGGAGGGACTCGAACCCTCACACTATTGCTAGCAACGGATTTTGAGTCCGTCGTGTCTACCAATTCCACCACATTGGCATTTGAAGTGAATTATCATAATCTACGCTTCTCCTAAACATCAACAAATTTATCCAAATTATCTTTGATGCGCAACAAGTATTTTTTCTTTAAATAATACTTTGCTATGATTTCCAATCTCCCTACGCCTTTATCTTGATCGTACCCTCTCATAGCTACTTCTACCTCGCCGTATAACTCTGATTCTATCGCCTTTATCTCAGATATCACTTTTTCAAAAGCGGACTGATCAAAGTCCATTTGTAATTCCATCAGTGCTTCATTGATATCCATCATCTCCATGAGGAACATCTGATCTAACTTATTCTTTCCTTCTTCACCAATGGCATCGTGCTGTTTGAGGATATACTCCATTCTTTCATTATCGTGCCTCAGTGTTTCATAAGCATCATTATTAAAAGCAGCCAACGCTAATATTTCCTCTTGCTTTGCTTCTGCATCTTGCGTATAAAAATCAGGATGTAACTCTCTACTCTTATTGTAGTATTTGCGTTTGAGTTCGCCTAGATCAATGAAAAATTTCTCTTCCATTTCATAAAATAAAAAATAATTTTTCACATTAATTTCCATTGAATATATTAGTTACATCCAAACCTAATGCAAATATCATCAGACAGATCATCAATATAAATCCAAACAAGGTAGCATACTCCATAAACTTATCCGAAGGCTTGCGACCAGAGATAATCTCATAAAGTAAAAACATTACATATCCACCATCTAATGCTGGTATAGGTAGTATATTAAAGAATCCTAGTAAAATAGACAGCATGGCTGTGATCTGCCAAAATCGATGCCAATCCCAACCACTATCAAACATACGTGCTATAGACACGATTGATCCTAAAGAATCTGTAGCGTCTATCCTATCGTCAGCAATCTGACCAAATGCTTTTAGCTGATCCTTTAGAAATCCAACACCTTTATTTACTCCCGCAGGAAATGACTCTAAGAAGCCATACTTAACATTAGTAATATCATAGAAATCTGCCATTGGAGCACTCTGCATACCTATAATACCCTCGGCATCAGGTGTGATATTCATAGTTACTAATTGATCATCTCTCTTTACTAGAATCGATACTGTTTCACTTTTATACTTTTTAATTTCTGTCGCAAACTCTTTAAAAGAAGGTGTAGCAATACTATTCACTTGTACAACTGCATCGTCAACTTGCAATCCGGCTGTAAAGGCAGGACTATCATCATTAACTTGATATACCTTTTGCGGAAATCTTGCTGTAAACAAGGTCTTTTTCTTATATTTCTTAGTGAGAATTTTAGTGTATTGCTCCCCTATCGGCAGTATTACTTGCTCACCATTACGCTCTACCACATATGACCTAGCATCATTGATAATGATCCCCATATTGAACGCACCAGGATTAAATTTCTCAAAAGGTACATCTCCTACTTGGATAATCTTATCTCCATTTTGCAGCCCTAGTTCGTAACCCAATGAATCGGTGACAAATATACCGTCTGTAACATTAGTAGATGGTATATAAGACTCTCCCCAATGCCATAACATACCCGCAAATATGAGAAAACCCAATACAAAATTGACCAGTACTCCACCGACCATAATGATCAGTCTTTGCCATGCTGGCTTTGATCTAAACTCCCATGGTTTAGGCTCTCCGGCCATTTGCTCTGTATCCATGCTCTCATCGATCATACCTGAAATCTTGACATATCCGCCAAATGGAACCCATCCAAGACCATACTCCGTCTCTCCCTTCTGTATTTTGAAAAGTGAGAAATAAGGATTGAAAAATAAATAGAATTTCTCTACTCTCGTCTTAAACCATTTTGCTGGAAAAAAGTGTCCACACTCATGCAGTACAACTAGTATAGATAAGCTCAAAATCAGCTGTAATACAATACTAAGAACGCCCATATAATCTATTGTCTATTATACCAATTCTGCTGCAAAATTGCACTAATTATTCTGGTATAATGCCGATACATATTGAAACTGGTGAATAGAAATACTCATGTTTCAGTAGTAATCGTTATTAGTCTATTAAATGCGGCTATCTCGATGTAGCCTAATTCCAAACCCATGCCATACGATATTAGTTTCGATAGGCGATTAGATATGATTTGTAATAATTGGCGAATGTACGTGATTTAAGCGAGAATGGGAGTCTGAAGTAATACGATTATGCGAGTATAAGATTGAGTTAATTAATAGAGATGAAATCAATATTTAGATACAAACTTGGGCATGGCTCGAGCCATGCGCTTCTAATACAGATGTTACTCTATATATCTAGAAAATAAATTGATTTTTAATAAAAAAAGTGACATTTTAGTTACTCTCGACCTCTTAAAGCCATAAACAACTCTACATATTTATTTGCGCCAACACACTTGCCACCACTACTCCTGCAGTCTCTGTACGCAATCTCGAGCTACCCAAGTTGATTTCTTTCCAGCCTAATTCAAGAGCTGCCTTGATTTCTTGAGTAGTAAAGTCACCTTCTGGGCCAATCGCCACAATACAGTCTTGCTCTGGACCACAGATTTTAGCAAGATGAATCGTTGGATCTTCGCAATGTGCAATGTATTTATCTCCGTAGTCATTACATTGAATTAGATCGTTCCAGTTTTGATTTGTGATGACCTCTGGAAGATATAGATTTTTAGATTGCTTCATAGCCGAGACTACAATCTTATGTAGTCTATCTTCTTTGAAGCGTGACTTCTCTGTACGCTGTGTTTGAGTAAGTATAATTCTACTGACGCCTATCTCTACTGCCTTCTCTAGGAACCATTCTATTCGGCTTTGCTTCTTGGTAGGACAGATAGATATAGTGAGATCATATAGTCGTTTAGTCTGCAGCATTGTGCTCAAAATCTCAGCTGTGCACTCTGTTTTACTAATCTCAATTATCTTGCATGTGTGTAACGCTCCTTCTCCATCAGTCACATATATATCTTCACCCATACGCTTACGCAATACTTTGGTACAATGCTGTGCTTCGTCACCTGTCAGAGTAATCGTATCACGGTCTAAATTAATATCCTTAGTATAATGGATGATCATATTGCAAAAGTAACAATAGAATAGACTAGAAGCTAAAAGATAGTTTGGGTTTCATCATGCTACCAACAAGATCTTAATAGTTATAGATTAAATTGAACTTACAGATTTAATTAGTAGTTCAGATATTAGTTAATGAGATTACTATTTGATAGACATGTGAACCTACATTGAGGTAGACCTTGATATAATATTACTTTGAAGTGGCCAAAGTATTATCGCTTTCGATTGAAAGATCGTATGTTCCTATTGTAGAAATGAGATCGTTGGTAATTTCTTTTAGCTCTAAGGTATAGTTTCCTCCTTCGGTGTATGAATATTCAAAAGATCCGCCTCTTAGCATAACACGCTCTCCATTACCCATATCTAATACATAACGAGAATTAGGATTACGAGCGGTCCAATCGAAGTTCAATTTTTGTTGTGCTTTAGCCTCTCCGCTAATGTTTACCCATTGCTCAATTGACTTGTGAGAGTTATTGGTTGTCAGTACTGCTGATTGATTGATAGAACCAGTGTGAACTGAAGATACTTTAGCATCAGGACATTCACTAAATACAAATAGAGATCCAGCTAGACCAATGCTAGCTACAACTATGAGCAGAATATGCTCATAGTAATTTGACTTTAACGTCCCACGCAAAGTGATAGTCTTATTCAATTCCATTTATGAATCAGTTTGAGTTTATAGAGCATTTTGGGATGCTTTACGTAAATCGGTTTCGGTGTCAAACCCTATTTGGGGTAGAGTAAGATCTGATCAAAAATACTATATATGGTTGTATATGGAGGTAAAAAAACCACATATATTTTTATTTTGTAGCATACGTAACTCTATGACTGTTAATTATATACGAATATATTAACCTAACATATTGATAATGCGAATCATATGAAATGATATAAATTATATTCTTTAAAAAAAAATGTGATGCATTAATTTAAGTGTAACATCATAAAAACTCTAAAAATGAATAAATGGAGATAATTTCATTAGGGCAATCATTGAACAATTTAATTTTTCGCACTATCAATTACACATAGTACAGCCAACTTATTAAGCAACCTCAATTGGTACATTTAACTGACACTAGTCACTCAAGTTTTGTTTTCTTAAGTAGTATCTTTGAAAAAACGAAATGCCATTATGAAGAACAAGAGAAGGATGCTCACTACCCTAGCCATCACCGGTATATTGGCCGTCTCTATCGGTGCATTCGGTGCTCACGGACTCAAACCTAGACTTACATCTGCCCAGCTCAACACCTTCAATACTGGAGTGAATTATCACTTCTACCACCTACTTGCAATGAGTTTTACATACTTATTATATATATACACTGACCACAAGTGGGTACGAATAGGATTTTGGTCTTTTCTGGCAGGCATCGTTATGTTTAGTGGGTCACTCTACCTACTAAGTATCAGGGAATTAATTGATTTAACTACTTACAAATGGTTAGGCCCTTTGACTCCGATTGGTGGAGTTTGTTTTATATTTGGCTGGGTATGTATAATGATATCTGCATACAAATCACAGGATATTTTGGAGTAACTTTCACTCCTCGAGCTTCAGAAAAAATTTAAAAATATATGGCTACTAACTACGACAGGTATGTAGAACGAATGAGAAAAATCGCAGACATTGGTCACTCAATTGCAGTACTCAATTGGGATAAAGAAACATACCTACCTAAGAAGAGTGCTAATATGAGATCTCAACAGATTGCTACTTTATCCGGAATAGTGCACGAAGAATTTACAAATCCTAAATTTGGCAATTTACTTGAGCGACTCAATAAACAAAGAAATCTAGATGATGACAAGAAGAAAAACGTTACAGTAACGCTCAATGATTATCATAAGGCCACGAAATTTACAAAGAGATTTGTGATGCAAAAGTCAATGGCCGTATCAAAGTGCTTCCAAGCATGGTTACAAGCAAGAGAGGCTAATGACTTTCGATTATATCAAAAGTCTTTAGAGGAATTAGTAAAGATCAAAAGAATTGAAGCTAAAAAACTAGGTAGTGCTGCGGAACATTTGTATGACAACTTATTGGACCAATATGAGCCAGGACTCACAGTTGCGAAGTCCGACAAAATATTCAATGGAATGAAAAAACCATTGAAAAAACTAATAAATAAAATCAACAAGAAAAAAGCTCCTAAGAAAAACTTCCTTTACAAGAAATATAATAAAGATGCACAATGGAATTTAGGAATATATATTCTTAATGAAATTGGCTATGACTTTGATCGTGGTCGCCAGGATATATCTACGCATCCGTTTACGACAAGCTTCTCTTCAAATGATGTGAGAATAACTACACGTATTGATGAGAAAGATCTATCCAATATGTTATGGTCATGTATTCATGAGGGTGGCCATGCTTTGTATGAGCAGGGACTACCTATTAAAAACTATGGCCTACCAACAGGTAGTGCGATCAGTCTAAGCATTCATGAATCTCAATCAAGAATTTGGGAAAATAATGTAGCACGAGGAAAAGCATTTTGGAATAAACATTTCAGGACGGCGAAAAAAATGTTTCCTAAACAACTCAAGAATCAAACTGTCGACTCGTTCTACAAAGCCATCAATGTAATCGAACCCAATCTAATCAGAACCGAGGCAGACGAACTGCATTATCACTATCATGTACTTATCAGGTATGAGATAGAAAAAGCACTAATAGAAGGATCCATAGAAGTAGCAGACCTTCGAGATGTATGGAATGCAAAGTATAAAGAGTACCTCAATATCGACGTTACTGATGATGTCAATGGAGTTCTACAAGATATACATTGGTCTCACGGTAGCTTTGGATATTTCCCAACTTACTCACTTGGCAGCTTCTATGCCGCGCAGATATATGCTCAAGCTGAAAAAGAAATACCAAAACTAGAAAAGCAAATCGCCGCTGGAAATTCTATGGTACTATTAGATTGGTTAAGAGAGAAAGTACACCGACATGGTCGTAGATATGAAGCAGAAGAGCTATGCGAAATGATCACTGGCGAACCACTCAATATAAAATACTTCATGGACTATGCTAAAAAGAAATACCAAAAGGTTTATGAGTAATTACGAATTGGAAATTCTCTAAGCTTGATTTTAGTGGGAATACGGCTTGAGCGGATTAGAACATATTTTTACTGATATTACTTACAGCAAATAAAGTAATATTGGTAATTAAAATATTATGGAAGGTTCATCACTAAATAATGATAAAGTCTCCATAATATTACTGTGTAAAATTTATGACTTTAGCAATTTAGAAGCGGAGCGAGTCTAGTCTTGCTTAGCAAATACATCCTTTAACAACTTCGATGTACGCTGTGATAGATCCGTCCTAATTCCTAATTCTTTCTTTTCGACTACGTCGAATAATCCAAGTAGAGACTTAGTAGTGACATGGTCTGCCAAATCTGGATTCACCTCAGTGACAAAAGGAATAGAATTGTATTTATTTACTGCATCAGCCCAATAGTCTAAAGCTCCATATTTGTTCAATGAATTAACTATTACAGGATTAAATTCTGAGTAAAGCGTTGCATAAGTAACTTTATGAAGATAGTTAGTCGCGGCATCTTTTTCTCCCATGAGTATACCAAGTGCATCTTGGATTGTCATCTTCTTAATCGCACTTAGAAATATATTTCCAGCTTTTCCAGCTGCATCTTCAGCACCTTGGTTGATCTTCTTGATGATCTCCTCTTCTAGATTACTGAAACCAGGAATATATTTAAGTTTTTTGATTACTGTATTTGCCTCGTCTGGCAACAAAATCTTGTAAGCGGACTTGTAGAATCCATCTTTTGCTGATAACTGCTGAGAACTATTCTCCGCTCCTATGCTGAGTGCTTGCTTGAGTCCTTTAGCAATATTTACTTTGCTAGTCGGTACTGATAATATTTGGCTTAAAGTATTAGGGTTACATGATACCAATGAGATAGTCATGAAAATGAAAAATAATGCCTTTTTCATAATTGTTAGTTTTTTAAGAATAATTTGACTTAAAGAAATGATTCAATAAACTCCTTTCAACAGACAAACGAAATTATCCAATAGAAGTTACTTAGCGTCTGTTCATTATATTTCTTTTAACCTTATCTAGAAATTTGCCAATTTGAAATCAAGTCTTCCAAATTAATTCCCTAATATAATAAGCCAAATAAAATATCTAAAATTTAAAGTTGACACCCATAGTAATACTAATCCCTTCATCGTCAGCAAAATATCTTTGCCTATTGAGATAGTCTCGATATTGCGCATTGAGTAAATTGTCAGCTTTGACAAATAATCTAACCTTGTAACTTGGTGTCAACATATTTGTTGAAACTTTGAGTCCTATAAGATTATATCCAGCTGGCGGAGCTATAAAATCCTGCTCGGCTAAAATATGAATTTGTTCAAATACCATTCTATTGTTCAGCTCAATTTCGAATTCGTCCAAAGTAATCTTAGAAGATAAGTTAATGGGATTCAGTGTTCTATATGTAAGGCTACCAAAAACACTACTAGGAGGCATATAAATAAGTGGAACATCATTTTTTGTATCGTCACCTCTCAAATAACTATATTTTACTTGACCAATGATTAAATTACTTATCGTAAATTGACTAGAAAAATCAACCCCATAAATCGAAGCATCTGTTTGTTCATATTTAAACACTGGAAAAGAGCCTCTGATTGTTGGTCTAATTTCATCCTGAGGATTGAGGAATATATAGTCCTTGA
>TARA_B110000483_G_scaffold61328_1_pt1 | contig 13029 bp, 13 predicted proteins | sample TARA_B110000483 | Tara Oceans TARA_B110000483 (sample SAMEA4398176) | marine metagenome | biome: Polar Biome; feature: [SRF] surface water layer (ENVO:00010504); material: water (ENVO:00002006), including particulate matter (ENVO:01000060) such as... | depth 5 m
TGTTCTTCCCAATATCTACGAATTTCACCTCTACACTGGGAGTTCCACTCCCCTCTCCCGTCCTCTAGTCAAATAGTTTTGAGGGCATTTCCGGGGTTGAGCCCCGGGCTTTCACCCTCAACTTATTAAACCGCCTACGCTCGCTTTACGCCCAGTAATTCCGAGTAACGCTAGCCCCCTCCGTATTACCGCGGCTGCTGGCACGGAGTTAGCCGGGGCTTCTTTTGTGGGTACCGTCATTATCTTCCCCACCGAAAGAGCTTTACAACCCTAAGGCCTTCTTCACTCACGCGGCATCGCTGGATCAGGCTTTCGCCCATTGTCCAATATTCCCCACTGCTGCCTCCCGTAGGAGTCTGGGCCGTGTCTCAGTCCCAGTGTGGCTGATCGTCCTCTCAGACCAGCTAACGATCGTAGTCTTGGTAGGCCATTACCCCACCAACAAACTAATCGTACGCGGGCTTCTCATTGAGCGGCCGAAGCCTTTCCCCCTTAGGGCGTATGCGGTATTAGCTGCCGTTTCCAGCAGTTGTCCCCCACTCTATGGTAAATTCCCACGCGATACTCACCCGTCCGCCGCTGTCCACTAACCGAAGTTAGCTTATCGCTCGACTTGCATGTGTTAGGCGTGCCGCCAGCGTTCACTCTGAGCCAGGATCAAACTCTCAAGTTTGATTCTAATTCCCTCTTACGAGGGAGGAATTGTGTCCTCTTGCGAGGACAAATGCTGACCCGACGTTATGCATAACGAAACTTTAAACTAAAATACAATAGTAATAAAACTATCGTACAAACGTCTTAATTTAAAGAGTATTCAAAAATGCGTATCGCCGAAATCGCTTGCACGACAAATCGCCGCCTACGCATCCCTTTCTTAATATTAACAATTTCAAACAGCAAATTAAACGATCATAATTATGAATTATATTATGTCCGTTTTTAACAAACATCCGAATGTATTACTTTTTTTATCGGGTGAATGGATTGTATACGTCTGTCTTAACTAACTGTCAAAGATATTTTTCTTTTTTTTTTAAATAATTTTTTTAATCCTTATTTTTTTATAATTTATCTTGGTTTACTAGGGTTTTTTATTGCAATATTTTTCTATTAATTCTTTATATTTTATCCTATTTCTCAAATATTATTGTTTATCTATATTATATAGTTTCTAAACATTAATAAATTGTAATTTTACTTACCTATTAAATTAATTTATAGAACAACTTAATTTATGTCTATATGTATGTTTTTGTATATAGTGATTATTATTTTAGGCTTAGAAAGTTATTATGAAAAAAATTATTAAATTATTATCATTCTTATTGGTTACTCTTTATTTATTATCTAACGCATTATTGGCCGCGGATATTAGATTATCTGTATTAAAATATGGTACTGTTAACTGGGAGCTTAATGTCATTAAAGAACATGGCCTTGATGCTAAGTATGGTATTAATCTAGACATAACTTACTTAACTAATAAAAATGCTTCTGCTATTGCACTTATGTCTAAGTCAGTGGACGTTATTGTAACCGACTGGGTTTGGGTAAGTAGGCAAAGGGATAAAGGTAAGGACTTTACATTAATACCTTATTCTACAGCTGCTGGTGCCTTAATGGTTTCTAATGATAGCCCTATTACATCTATAAAGAATATGAAAGATGCTCAAATAGGTATCGCAGGAGGAAGCATTGATAAAAGTTGGATTTTAATTCGTGCATATACAATTAAAATATTAGGATATGATATAGCAAAACATATAGAACCTGCTTATGCAGCTCCACCTCTAATAAATGGTATGGTTAGCAGAGGAGAATTAGATGGTGCATTTAATTATTGGAATTATACGGCTAGATTAAAAGCTCTAAATTTTAGAAAAATAATTTCAGTAGAGGAAATATTACCAAAGCTTGGAATAGGAAAATCACTGCCATTAATTGGCTACGTTTTTAGTGAAGAATGGGCAAATGAGAATAAAGGTACACTAAAAAGCTTTATAGCAGCATCAGAAGAAGCTCGAGAAATATTAAGGACTAGTGATGCAGAATGGAAAAGAATACAAAAACTTACTGGTGCAAAAAATGCCAGTACATTAGAAGCTTTAAAAGAAGGATTCAGAAATGGTATACCTTCTAATAATGCAGCTGAATATAAATCTGCTATAAAAAATGCTTTTAAGATATTAGCTGAAATTGGAGGTAGAGATTTGGTTGGTAATAGTAAAGAGTTATCTGATGGAGTAATTTGGGATAAATAATGTTAAATAGATTTTTTAAAAATATTTTTACTGATTATTTTGTACAAAATGCTAGAAATGTAAGAATTTTTTCGTTCCTTTTATTACTATTTATTTGGGAAATGGCAGCGCTTTTAATTAATAGTGATGTAATGCCTTCTCCAAAAACAGTCTTAATTATTTTCTATGATGAAATGATATATGGTGAAATGTTATATCATCTAGGCGTAACTCTTTGGCGCGTAATATTAGCCTTTACAATTGCTATGCTAGTCGGAACCGGATTAGGTATTGCAATGGGGTCTAAAAAGAATCTTAATATTATGCTAGATGGATGGCATATTCTATTGCTTAATACACCTGCCCTAGTAATAATTATTTTATGCTATGTTTGGTTTGGGCTTAACGAAATTGCTGCAATCACTGCAGTATCACTGAACAAAATACCTAATGTTTTAGTAACTATTAGAGAGGGAACTAGAGCAATTGATAGAAAAATTCTAGAGGTAGCAGATGTTTTTAAGGTTAGTTATAAAAAGAAATTTTTTAATTTTTTTCTACCTCAGCTATACCCATTTATAATGGCTGCAGCAAGAGGTGGCATATCTCTTATATGGAAAATAGTATTAGTAGTAGAGCTTTTAGGAAGAAGTAATGGAATAGGCTATAAATTAAATGAGTTTTTCAATTTATTTGATATAGCATCGCTATTTGCATACACCTTATCCTTTGTTACAGTAATGATAATTGTAGAATATTCTATTATAAGCCCTATTGAAAGGAGGCTAAATAAATGGAGAACAACATAATAAAAAAGCCTCATGATTTATTTGTAAACATTATTTCAAAAGGATATGAAGATAAAAATCAAAACACTTATAATAATGCCATTAAAGATATGGAATTTATTGTGCCGCAAGGACAGTTTTGTTGCTTAGTGGGCCCATCCGGTTGTGGGAAAACAACTCTGTTAAACTTGCTATCTGGCCTTGATACAAAATTAGAAGGTTCTATAAGATATCAAGATGGAACATTGCCAAATGAATGGCCAATAGGTTACATGTTTCAAGAACCTAGATTAATGCCCTGGTTAACGGTAAAACAAAATGTATCCATAGTTACCAAACAAACTGCTGAAGAGATCTCTCATAGTGAAGAACTAATTAATGAAATGGGATTAACTAAATATATGAATTCATTTCCTTCTCAATTATCTGGAGGAATGCAGAGAAGAGTTGCGATAGCAAGAGCGTTTGTTAATAAGCCTAAAATATTATTATTAGATGAGCCTTTTATTTCTCTTGATCTCACAGTAGCTAACTTACTTAGAAAAATGTTAATAAAATTATGGGAAAATCAAAAAACTACTATAATTTTTGTAACTCATGATTTAAGAGAAGCCATATACCTAGGTGACAGAATTCTTTTTCTTTCTAAAGGACCGTCTCAGGTTATTCATGACTTAAAAATAGATATGAAACGACCAAGAAAAACTGAAGATGATCAAATGGAAAAAATAAGAACAGAATTGATAATAACATATCCAGAAATTTTATCTGGAAAAATATAATATAAGGAAACGAGAGAAATAATGGAAAATATAACTTTAGATATAAAATCGTTATCCAAATCATATGGCTTAATAAAAGCACTTAATGACGTAAGCTTTTCATTGGCTGAAGGAGAATATGCTTCTTTATTAGGCCCAAATGGTGCAGGGAAAACTACTTTATTTCAAATTTTAACAGGATTATTTGTTTCTGAAAAAGGTAATGTTTTAATAAATGATTTTGATATGAGAAGTAATGCAATAAATGCTTTAGCTCATATTGGCGTTGTGTTTCAACAGATTACCCTAGATATGGACTTAACAGTTATGGAGAATTTAAAGTTTCATAGTAATCTTCATGGCATTAACGACAAAGAATTTAAAAAGAGAGTTATAATAGAATTAGAGCAAGTCAATTTATCTGACCGAATTAATGATAAAGTTAGATCTCTTTCAGGCGGTCAAAAACGTAGGGTAGAATTAGCAAGATCTTTATTACATAAACCAAAGCTGCTCTTATTAGACGAACCTACAGTGGGACTAGACCCGCAAAGTAGAAGAGATTTATTGGATTATGTTATAAAGCTTAAAAAAGAAAGAAAAATGGCCGTGCTTTGGGCAACACATTTAGTTGATGAAGCAGAAAAATCTGACACGGTTATTATTTTAAATAAAGGAAAAATTATTAAAAAAGATACACCTCAAAATATAACTAAAGAATATAATAAAGATACTTTGCATGATGCTTTTGTATCTTTAACCTCTTAAATAAGGAAAATACTATGAGATTTATTAATTTTATTTATAAAAATTTCATTAAATTAGGCTTTATAAGTGCGCTATTAGTTTCTTTTGGTGCTAACTCAGAAACTATTCTTATTTCTAATGAAGGCAGTGATAATATAACTATCATAGATTTAAAAACCTATGAAGTTATTGCTACAATTGATAGCGGTAACCGACCAAGAGATATGCATTACGTTGCCAACTCTAATAGCCTTTTAGTTGCAGCAAGTGAAGATGACACTATTAATATAATAGATATGAATACATATGAGATTATTGGAAATTTAGAAACAGGTGATGACCCTGAAATTTTTGATATAAGCCCTAATGGTAAAATAGCAGTAGTCTCTAATGAAGATGATAATGCTGCAACTGTTATAGACGTTAATACAGGTAAAATTATAAGAGTAATAGAAGATGTAGGTATTGAACCTGAAGGTGTAAATTTTTCTCCTGATGGCAAGCTTGTATATATTACGTCAGAAGGCACTAATACAGTTCTTATTATAGACCCCTGGGCAGGAAAAGTCATAGAAGAAGTATTAGTAGGAAACAGACCTAGGCGAGGTGCATTTACAAAAAATGGCCAAGAGTACTGGGTTACAAATGAGCTAGGTGGAACAGTTAGTGTAATAGACACGAATAGCTTTAAAGTAATTCACAATATAAAATTTGAAAAAAAAGGTATACGAAGTACAGAAATTACACCTGTTGATTTTGCTATGAGTAATGATGGAAGCTTAGCTTATATCACATTAGGCAGATCAAAACATGTTGCTGTAGTACAAACAGAAAATTATGAAGTGATTGATTATATTTTAGCAGGTTCTAGAGTATGGGGAGCAGCTATATCTTCAGATGATAAAACTTTAATCGTTACTAACGGAAATAGTGATGATATTTCGATTATAGATACTGATAAAAGAGCTTCTATAAAATCTATTGCTGTAGGAAGAACACCACATACCGTGAGGATAATTGATTAAATGAGATTATTTTCTTTAAAGGTAACTATATTAGCAATTTGCCTTATTCCTGTTAATATTTTAAATGCACAAGAAAACCCAATTTTTAATATAGGTTATTATGATTTAGAAGAAGATATTCGATACGATATATGGGGTGTTCATCCTGTTGATATTCGTTCAAATACTAACCAGCTGTATAAAAGACCTGTTGCAGGAGCTGAGTTGGGTTTAAAAGACATTAAACCTTTCCAAAGAATGTCTAAAGTCAAATTTAATTTAGTAAAAAAGAGAATAAAACCTAATGAAGAAGCTGCTGAAGCTGTATATAAACATATTAAAGAAAATAATATAAAGTTTATTTTATTAGATTTTCCCGTAGCTGAATTATTAAAAATTACTAATAAAATTAATGACCTTGATATTACGGCCATAAATGTTTCTTCTAAAAATAATGAATTAAGATCTTCACAATGTAATAAAAATTTATTTCATACTATCCCAAGTGAAAGAATGTTATCTGATAGTTTAGCTCAATATTTATCGGAGAAAAAATGGAGAAAAGTACTAGTACTTACTGGCCCTTTAGACGTTGATAAAGCTAAATCTAAATCTTTTGTAGAATCCGCTAAACAATTTGGTTTAAAAATTACCGATAAAAGAAATTTTTTATTAGGAAATGACCCTAGATCTAGAGATCAAAATGATTTAGATTTTTTAACAGGTTCCGCAAAATATGATGCTGTATATATAGCAGATACACATAAAGAATTTAGTTATAGAGTACCATATGCTACCCATAGATCATCAATTGTAATTGGATCATCTGGCCTGGTACCTCGCGCTTGGCATTGGTCTTATTTAAGACATGGAGCACCTCAAGTTCATGGAAGATTCGAAAGAATGCATAAAAGAAGAATGACTGAAGAAGATTGGGCAGCATGGGTTGCCATGAGAGCTGTGGCTGAAGCACTAGTGAGATTTAAAGATAATGAAAATTTTTCTTTTAGTGATGCTTTTGTTAATGAAAACTTTAAATTAGATGGGTCCAAAGGACCTATCTTAAACTTTAGGCCATGGAATAGGCAATTAAGACAACCTATTATGCTTTCTACTGAAAACTGGGTTACTAGTATAGCCCCTTTAAATAGCTTTGTTCATCGTGAAAATAATTTAGATACTATAGGAATGGACAATAAAACAAGTAAATGCGCAAATTAGTTAGATAGGGAGAATATTTTGCAAACAAAACATGCAATATTAGCATTACGTGGCCTTACATATAGAGAAGCTGTAAAGTTTTTTCATCAAAAAAGTCGGTTATTATCCGCATTTGTCAGACCTGCACTTTGGCTTTTTGTTTTTGCTGCTGGAGTTGGATCTGTTACTGGTGTAGACCCTGGGTTAAATCACCCTTATCCTATTCAAAATGTTAATTATTTTGAATATATAGTGCCAGGCCTTATAGGTATGGTACTATTGTTCAGCGGAATGCAGTCATCTTTATCAATGGTTTATGACAGAGAAATGGGAGTTATGAGATTATTATTAACTGCACCCTTACCTAGATGGTATCTCCTTACAGCAAAACTATTATCTGGAACTTTTTTATCTGTTATACAAGCTTATGTTTTTATAATTATTTGTGTTCCAATCATTAATCTTGTAGTAAATTTTTCAACACCTGTAATAGGGTGGCTATATATATTACCTGCAACTATTTTATTTGGCATGATGCTCGGAGCATTAGGGTTATTAATATCAGTATATATAAAACAATTAGAAAACTTTGCGGGCACCATGAATTTTGTTATTTTTCCAATGTTTTTTATATCTTCTGCGTTGTACCCATTATGGAGGTTAAAAGATAATGGAGCAGAATTTGTTTGGTGGATTGCAAATATAAACCCATTTACTTATGGAGTTGAATTAGTTAGGTGGGCTTCTCTTGGTCAAATATATGTTCCTGGCTTAATAGTTACTTTGCTTTGTACAATCTTGTTTCTTACATTTGCTACTATAGGCTATGACCCCCAAAAAGGTATGGCAAAAAAAGGTAAAGGAAAACCTAGCTAAATATACAGGAGTATAAAAATTGTTAATTGAAGCTAGTGATTTATTAAAGCTATATAATAATAAAATATGGCAAAACAATATTATTGTATTAGATGCATCTTGGTATTTACCAAATCAAGAAAGAAATGCCTATGAGGAATATAAAAAAAGTCATATACCCCATGCTCTTTTCTTTGATATTGATAAAGTTTGTAATATAGAGTCAGACTTTCCACACACAGTGCCCACTGAGTCACAATTTATAAATAATATGGAAGAACTAGGGGTAAATAATAAAAAACATATTATATTATACTCGCATGATGGAATAGGTGCTTCACCCAGAGCTTGGTGGCTATTTAAATTATTTGGGCATAAAAATATTTCTATTTTAAATGGTGGTTTAATAGCTTGGTTAAACATTAGTGGAGAGAATAGTATAACTATACCTAAAGTATTAAAGAGCACATATATTGCGAAGATTAATAAAAAATTATTAGCTACTAATAGTGATGTTATAGATTCTCTTAATAAAAATGAGCACCAAATAGTAGATGCTAGATCAATAGGAAGATTTAAAGGTACAGAAGAGGAGCCAAGACCAGGACTTCAAAAAGGGCACATTCCTAATTCTATAAATATCCCATTTAATTTATTTTTAAATGATGGTTATTTTCTGAAACAAGAACAAATCTTAGATATACTTAATAGTAATAATTTTAATTTTAATAAAAATATTATATCCACTTGTGGTTCTGGAGTTACTGCTTGCGTATTAGCATTTGCACTAGAACTTATAGGAAAAAATAATTGGCAGGTTTATGATGGGTCTTGGAGTGAATGGGGCTCAAATAAAAAAAACTTAATAGAAACATAATCACATACCTGCTTTAGGATCCTTAAATATAGTTTCATCAAAACTATTTTCTGATTTGCTTACTATTAAAGAAACCATACTATCTCCTGTAATATTAACAGAAGTTCTCATCATATCAAGCAATCTGTCAATACCAATTATTAAGGCCACCCCTTCTACCGGAAGCCCAACTTGAGTTAATACCATAGTAAGCATAATTAATCCAACCCCAGGCACACCAGCCGTGCCAATGGAGGCAAGAGTCGCTGTAAGTATAACAGCTAAATAATCTCCTATGCTTAAATCTACTGCATATACAGTTGCTATAAAAACAGTTGCAACTCCTTGCATTATTGCAGTCCCATCCATATTTATAGTTGCTCCTAAAGGAACAGTAAATGATGCAATTGCCTTATTAACTCCTAATCTTTTTACAACAGTATTTAAAGTTACAGGAATAGTGGCATTCGATGAAGCTGTACTAAAAGCAAAAACTACTGCTGTGCGAATCTTTTTTAAAAAGAGTATAGGAGAAACTTTTCCAACAAATTTTAAAAAAAATGAATAGGTTAACAAAACATGAAGTAGCAAAACAATAGTTACAGTAAAAAAATAAGAGGCTAAAGGCACAATCATAGATATACCCTGCGTTGAAAATGTTTTTGCAATTAAAAAAAATACACCAATAGGTGCAAATTTCATAACAATTGAAACCATTGACATCATAATATCATTTAAACTTTGCAATCCCTTTTTAAAAGGTTCAGCATTCTTGCCCGTTATTGTAATTGCAATACCTAAAATAATAGCAAATAAAATTATTTGAAGCATCTCTCCTTCAGCCATAGCAAGTATAGGGTTTGAAGGAATTATAGAGGTTATAACTGATGATAGTGCTGGAGCTTCTTTAGCTGTAAAAGTAACTGATTCTTTTACTTCAAAACCTTGGCCTGGATTAATAATTATTGAAAGCACAATAGCTAATGATATAGCTACTGCTGTTGTGATTAAATATATGAAAATTGCTTTTATGCCAATTCTTCCCATTAGAGCCAAATCACCTAATGAGGTTATTCCAACAGTGATTGAACAAAAAACTAAAGGAACTACTAACATTTTTAAACTATTTACAAAAAGTTTTCCAACGACATCAAAAAGCCCATTAGATAAATATTCATTTATTATGCCATGATAAGCATCTATATTATTTAATATAATACCTATAATAGCACCGGCAAGCATTGAAACTAACATCTTTTGGGTAAAGCTTAAACTTTTATACAGTGACATAGTTGAACCAATTCAATAATAAATTTACAATAATATTGTAAAATAAAATAAAGAAAAAATATATGAATAATAAAAAATATAAAAATGACACAAAAATAATTTTAGCTGGAAAAGATAGAAATAATAAGACCGCCTTTGTAAATAGTCCTATATACAAAGGATCAACTGTTCTGTTTAAAGACGTTGAAGAGATGAAGAAAAGCATTAAAAATAAAAACTCACAAATTTTGTCTTATGGAAGGTTTGGAAGCCCTACAACTTTTGAATTTGAAAGAGCAATTGCAAAAATTGATGAAGGTTACTCTGCTGTTGCCACTTCATCAGGAACTGCAGCAATAGTTGCATCTTTACTAGCTGTATTAAAGACAGGCGACCATATATTAATGACAGATAGCGCCTATGGTGTATCAAGAAATCTTGCAAAAGGCCTACTTAATAATATGGGTATTACTACAACATTCTATAAGCCAAATATTGGGAAAGAAATAACTAACTTAATACAAAAAAATACTAAAGTACTCTTTATGGAATCTCCAGGATCCCTTACTTTTGAAATTCAAGATATTCCTATGTTAGTAGAATTAGCAAAAAAAAATAAATTAATAACAGTCCTAGATAATACTTGGGCTACCTCTTTATTTTTTAAGCCCTTTTATAATGGTATAGATATTTCAATTCAATCTGCCACAAAGTATATAGTAGGACATTCTGATGCAATGTTAGGTATAATAAGTACTAATAAAAAATATACTAAATGTGTAAGGGAATCAGCCCACAATATGGGTTCTTGCCCAGGACCAGAAGATATATACTTGGGAATAAGAGGACTTAAAACTTTAAGTATAAGGTTGCAAAAACACCAAGAAAATGCATTTAAAGTGATAGAATGGTTAAGAGTGCAGCAAGAAGTAGATAAAATTTTATATCCAGCATTACCTGATAACTTTGGTCATAAGATATGGAAAAGAGATTTTCTAGGTGCTTCCGGTTTATTTGGAATAACTCTTAAAAATACTAAAAAATCTCTAGTAAATAAGATGCTTAACAATTTAAAATTATTTAATATGGGGTATAGTTGGGGAGGATATGAAAGCCTTATATTACCTATAGAACCTGAAAAGTTAAGAGACACCTATAAATGGAATAATGATTGTGGGACTTTAAGAATGCATGTGGGTTTAGAAGATCCAGCTGATTTAATTAATGATTTAAAAGATAATTTTAAAATATTAAAAGGAATATAATGAGAGCATCAACATTTTTATTAGTTTATTTTTTTCTATTACTAAACCCTCTGCAAGCAAATAATATCCAATTTAAAACAGATACTGTTTCAATTAAAACTAAAACATCAGAATATATTTTTAATATAGAGCTTGCGATATCTCCACAAGAGAGAAGCAGAGGTTTAATGCATAGAAAAAGTATCAGTCAAAATGAAGGTATGCTTTTTATTTACCCTAAAAACCAAGTAATAAAAATGTGGATGAAAAATACATTAATTCCTTTAGATATGATATTTATTAAAGATAATGGTGAGATAGAAAAAATTTTTAAAATGACAATCCCAAAAGATTTGACAGTATTAGGGCCTGAAATAAAATTAAAAGCAGTTTTAGAAGTAAATGGTGGGCTTACAACATATCTTGATATTAAAAAAGGTGACTATATACTACATGAAAGTCTAAAGGAAAATAAATGAAAAATGATATTATTATGAATAAAGAAATATCTTTAAGAATTAATTTGGGTACAAGGCCAGTATTTGGTCATGGCAAAGCAAAGCTTTTGGAGGCAATATCACTTCATGGATCCATATCAGCAGCAGCTAGAGAAATTGGAATGTCCTATAGAAGAGCTTGGTTACTGACAAATGCCATGAATCAAGATTTTCAATTGCCTTTAATGGAATCCTCTTTAGGAGGAAAAGGAGGCGGTGGTGCTAAGCTTACAGATGAAGGGCATAAAGTGCTAAAACTATTTAGAGATATGGAGCTTAAAGCACAAAAATCTTTAATTAAAGAAAAAGCTATATTTTCAAAATTAATTAGTTAGCAGTTATATAATTAACCTTATTGACAAGCGCTGTATATGATTGTATATAACCTAAAATGCTAATATAATTTGAAAGTTTATGGAACATACTATAAGAAAAAATATGAATAAACTTTTAAAGATAAAATCTATAATTCTTACCTTATGTCTTTTATTGTTTCTGCTACTAAATATTTCACCATCAATAGCAGAAACTAATGAATCAAAATTATTAATATATAATGCTGCAAGTACTGCGGATATAATAATAGAAATTGCTAAGGAGTGGGAAAATTTAAACTCAATAAAGGTACGTTCCTCATCTGCCAGTTCAAGCGCATTAGCAAAACAATTATTAAATGGCGCACCAGCAAATATATATATATCAGCTAGCTGGCTATGGATAGAGGAGTTAAAAAAGCAAAATATAATTAAAGTAGAAACTATAAAACCTATTTTTGAAAATAGATTAGTTCTTATAGCACATAAAAATAGCCCTATAAAAAACATTGGGCTAATAAATAGTAAAATAAAGTTAGAAGATATATTTAATAAAAAACTAAATAATGCTAGAATAAGTATTGCAGACCCTACGCATGTACCTGCTGGTGTCTATACAAAACAAGCTTTATTAAAACTAGGGCTATGGAAAAATTTGAACAGAAAAAATATGGCTTGGGGAGGAGATGTAAGAAGAACTCTTAAATTTGTAGCGCTAGGAAATAGCCCAATTGGAATTGTATATTATACAGATGCAATAGCTGAAAAAAATGTCAAAATTATAGGAAATTTTTCTACAAATTTGCATTCCCCAATTCAATATTGGGTGACTGCAATTAAAAATAATACTACAGAAAACACTATGCAATTTATCTCATTTTTAGAGAGCAATTATGCAAAAAAAATATATAGTAAACATGGCTTTAAAACTATAGAAAGTAAATAAAATGCTTAGCGCTCTTGAATTAGAAGCTTTAAAATTATCAGCTTTTATAGCGGTAGTAGCTGTTTTTTCTTCCTTTATACCAGGCATAATTATAGCATGGATAATATCTAGAAAAAAAGGTATTATATCTTCAATATTAAATATAATAGTTTATCTACCTTTAGTGTTGCCACCAGTAGTAATTGGCTATTTATTATTAATACTATTTAGTCATAATGGGTTTATTGGTAACTTTTTATACGAAAATTTTAACATCTCTGTAAATTTTTCGTGGAAAGGTGCAGCAATAGCTTCAGCTGTAGTATCAT
>TARA_B110000483_G_scaffold58766_1_pt1 | contig 13027 bp, 7 predicted proteins | sample TARA_B110000483 | Tara Oceans TARA_B110000483 (sample SAMEA4398176) | marine metagenome | biome: Polar Biome; feature: [SRF] surface water layer (ENVO:00010504); material: water (ENVO:00002006), including particulate matter (ENVO:01000060) such as... | depth 5 m
AAATATGGAAACTTTAACTTTAAGAGGCGTCCTCGAAGGGTAGGTTTTCACGTTCGCGTTTCGTATGTTTTTACCTTTTTTATACACGACGCGCGTTGAGATTTTTGTTGTTGGATTTTTTTCTCCTTTTATACAGTCGTATTAGGTTCAAGAAATCATCATCATCATCATCATCATCCGTATTCGATTATTCGATGACGATAACGATGGTGACAATGATGGATTTTACGACGACGACGTAAACGACGCATCATATATGTAGGAGTAAAACGCGTTTTTGACTGACATTCTCTTCTTCATAATAATAATAACCAACAAACACGAACGTAAAAAAAAACAGACACGAAGGCTGGGTGACTTCCATCGCCACTCCCCTTGATAACTCGGACATTCTTTTGACCTCGTCCAGAGATAAATCCGTCATCTTGTGGACGTTGACCAGAGAAGAAGGCAACTACGGCTACCCGAGAAGACGCTTGCACGGTCACTCGCACTTTGTCCAAGACGTCGTCATCTCCTCGGACGGGCAGTTCGCCTTGTCCGGTTCCTGGGACGGTACCTTGAGATTGTGGGACTTGAACTCTGGCACAACCACGAGACGATTTGTCGGTCACAGCAAAGACGTCTTGTCCGTCGCGTTCTCCGTGGACAACAGACAAATCGTCTCTGGCTCCAGAGATAAGACGATTAAATTGTGGAACACTTTGGGCGAGTGCAAATACACGATTCAAGAACACGAAGGCCACACGGAGTGGGTTTCTTGCGTTCGATTCTCCCCGGCACCGTCGAACCCGATCATCGTCTCGTGCGGTTGGGATAAACTCGTCAAGGTTTGGAACTTGAACAACTGCAAGTTGCGAACCAACTTGGTTGGCCACACCGGGTACATCAACACCGTCACGGTGTCGCCGGATGGCTCTTTGTGCGCCTCGGGCGGTAAGGATGGCGTCGCCATGCTCTGGGATTTAGCGGAAGGCAAGAGATTGTACTCTTTGGATGCTGGGGATATTATCTACTCCATGTGCTTCTCGCCGAATAGATATTGGTTGTGTGCCGCCACGCAATCGTGCGTGAAGATTTGGGATTTGGAGTCCAAGAGCATCGTCGACGAGTTGCACCCGGAGTTCCCGCCGGTTGGTAAGAAGTCCATGCCGCCGCACTGCACCTCCTTGCAATGGTCCGCGGACGGTCAAACTTTGTATACCGGTTATTCCGACAACAAGGTTCGCGTCTACGTCGTTTCCAGAGCCTCCGCGTTCTAAATTTTATATCATTTCGAAATGAATTTGGTGATGAGAGATTCTACGCGATGGCACCCACAGCAAAAAAATCTAGAAGAGTAGTTTTTCTAATATTTAAACGAATACTAATAAACGTATAATTCATATGTTTCTTCGCGTTTGTTTTTCTCTAATGCTCTCTATTAAATGCTCTATCTATGTTTTTCTTCTACGCGATGAGTGTACTCCGCATTTTCTTACTTCTTTCTTTTCGTTCCGCCGGCGCTCCCCGATTCCTCCTTTATCGCCGCGTCCACCTCTTCCTCGATGCCACCGCTCCCTCCTCCTCCACTCACGTTCGCGCTCGCTCTCCTTTCCGCCTCCTCTTGCTTCCTCGTCACATCTACCTTCCTCAGATCTTCCATCGCCAAATCCGTCTTCGTCTCCACTATTTGATTTTCGATGTCTCTCAAAGCGTCGTCGCACGTTCTCTTCCACTCTCTCACCGTTGCCAACATCTTTTCCACTCTCCCACTTTTCCTGTCTGGGTCTCGTCCAATCGCCGAGTGGACTTCAAAAACCGACAGTTCTTGGTTCATCTGTCCTTTCACGATCCCGGGCGATATCACTTTCTCGATTAAAAAATCCTCCAGTTCTCGCACAGAGTTCAGGTGCAACTGTTGCATCAAGATCTCGTAGGAGAGAACTTTCGTTTCGTGCGATAAAGATGCGACCGATAACTGCTTCAACTTTTCCTCTTGTTTTTCGTTTAATATAACTTTTAACGATTGTTGTTCGTTTTGTTGTTGTTGATGATAATAGTCATCGAAAGTGCCGAACGAAAACAAGTCCAGAAGTCGAGCGCTCTTCTCTCCAAAGTCGTTTCCGTCGTCGGTTTTTCTTTTCATTCGTAATCGCTCTAAAGCGCGCGCGAGCTCCGCGAAACCGGAATAGACGTTCGAAGAGGACGTCGCTTTAGTCGTAATTTCGAAGACTTCTTCCTCGGATATGTTATTCGAAGCATCGTTCTCGATCATCGATTGGACGTAAGAAGAGATGGGAGATGAAGAAGACATCTTTTTTTTTAAATGACGACCAAAACCAATCGAAAACCTTTAACGGTATTTTACTACGTAATAAATATTGAATCTCATACTTTATTAGTACAGCGAATGATGACTTCTACAAATGATGATGGTTTTGCGCTCATCATTATTACTTCTAATTCTCATTTTCTCTCCTGCGTCGTCGTCGTTTATGTCGTTAACTCCTCGACTACGGCGCGTAACATTCGATCGCAACTTTCTCGCGGCGTCGTTGGACTGGCCATTAAATACAAAACGTTACCAATTGGACGCGCTTGGATGCCGTATTTTCGTAATTTTAAGACGACGTCTTTGGCGATGTTGGAGGCGTATCCAGTTGGACCACCGTCGGGGACTTTTAATTCCATCGCAAAGACGCATCCGACGGAAATGATTCTCTCGACGGAGTCTAAAGCGCTGAGTCGTTTCAAGGTTGTTTCGTCCCAGAATTCGTTCAATCGAATTGATCTTCTAGATTTTGACGTTGTTGTTGATGATGATGTAAAAGAAGAAGAAGAAGAAGAAAAATTTGGATTCATAGTTTCGTCCGTATACACCTTCAAAGCTTGCGCGGCTACCGCGCATCCAATCGGGTACGCCGTGTACGAGTGGCCGTGTAAAAGCGCTTGCGGCTTCCCCGGTCCGTAAAACGAATCGAAGATTTCTTCCGTCGTTACAGTAGCCGCCATAGGAACCAAGCCACCAGTTAACAATTTTGCGTAACACGAAATATCCGGCGTTTCGTAATCGAGAAGTTCCCAGGCGCCTTCTACGCCCAATCTCCAGATGCCCGCGAAGACCTCGTCCAGGACGACTGGAATCTTTCGTTCCTTACATTTTTGCATCAAGATGGATTGAAAGAGAGGATCGATCAAGATCATTCCGCCGGCACCGTGTAAGACGGGTTCCATGATTAACCCGCCAATTTCAGGCGCCTCGCCGGATTTACCGAGACGTTCGGCGTTGTCGAGAACGGAGTCTATGAGCGCCTGGTATCGAGCCGCCGCAGAGGAAGCTTTTCTCTTCTTCACGTCAAACACGTCCGCTTTATTCTCGAATCGGTCTAAAACCACCGCAGCAGTCGAAGAAGTCTGCCCCGAGCCTCCTGCTACAACTAATTCCTCCGCGCATTCCACCGTCCATTTCTGATTTTTCAACCCAATTGTAGGCGCGTTCAAAAACAATCCTCTCGGTTCGTACCAAGGCGTTTGTAAACTTCCGGTAAAAATTGAAGGCGATTGCATGTCCATCGCACCTAACGTGTCGCCGTGATACGAACCATCTAAAGCTAATATTCTAAGTTTTGGTAACGCATTCAACACGTTCGCATCGTTCGCTTGTTCAGCGCGTTCAATGCCGTCTTTCGATAGTAAACCAAGATTAACGTACCGCTGTCGAAAGGCCATTTTAATGCCGACTTCCGTCGCCGTGCTTCCGTTATCAGAGAAGAACACTCTTTTACCCCACGTTTTCGCTGGGCCGTTAAGTATACCTCTAGCCGCTTCCAACGCTGGCACGTGCGCGTTTTCAGGAAACATAACGTGTCCGTATCGACCGCACGCGTGCATGAGCGCTCGATGTAAACTCTCGTTCGCTTTGTCGCCCGTAATGCCTTGCGTCCACCACGAAGCGGCGGCGTCGAATCTGTGTTGCATAGTTTCCGTTTTCTGGTCGTAAATGACAAAATCATCCTGCGATCTTCCATCGATTACTGCCACCATATCTTTCTTAACCATCTCGTGCTGCGTAAACGGCCACCACAAAGTATCCAAAGCATCCTTTGCCAATCCGTTCAACTTTTCCACGCGTTTCGCGTGCCATTGAACGAGATGGGCGTGCATGTCTCGAAACGCGTCGTTTTGCGCGTGAACCCACTTTTGTCCATCGCCTTCGTGTGGAAGTTTTGGTAACGAGAATACTTTCACGTTCGATGGGACGTTCTTCGCGATCGCTTCGTGGTTATCGTAGCCTTCGTTGCTTAAAACGATACACGCGACGTCGTATCCTCTCAGAAGTAAAGACTCATACGATGTCAACGTCACGGAAACGCCGCCTAATCGTCCATCGCCGACTAATATTGCCGGTAATCGACACCTCGCTAACACGTTCGATTGTAAATTTCCGGAAGATGAGGGAGAAGCAACTCCTCCGGCGGTTTCCACGAGCGCGAATTTGTTGTTGTTGTTTGTATCGTTATTATAAAACTCCTCCAATCGATTTCGCACGGCGTTCACGACGTCCTCGTCCGTCACCGGTCTCCCTTCCAGTTTCTCCGCTACATGCGGTCCAGCGGCTATTTTCCACGCAAACTCCGTGTGACACCAGACGTTTTTAATAATGTTCGTGTTATTCGTAGTATCATCGGTAGTCATCGTGTCTGACGTCGTTGTTGTTGTTTCTGTGGAAACGCTGCGACACTTTGCGGCGTGCGCGCCAGTCGTCACTCTTCTTTTGATAGAACTACCGCCGCTTTCGCTTTCGCCGCTATGCACGCAAGCGGCGACGAATTGCGCGTCCGAATCTTCCGGGAACCCAGTTTGTACAGGTTTCAAATACAAACACGAAGACGAAGAACTTTTCGCCGCCGCGTTGATTACCCCCCCGGAAACGAGCGTTTTCCCAACCGCCGTGTTACTCCCCCAGACTTGAAATGCTGGGTACGAGACGTTTATTGTCGTTTTATTCTCCTTCTTCTCGTCGTCGCTTGTTTCACTTTTGCTCCTATTCCTACTCCTACTCGTGGTGGTGGTGGTGGTGGTGGTTTTGGTAGTGCTGCTGCTGCTGCTAAACTCTCGTCGTCCTCGTTGTCGTCGTCGTCTGTTTTCTTCCTCGTTTTTGTCGTTCTTGTTCAATAAAAACGACGTCGACGTTCCAAATCCTCCTCCTCCTCGTCGTCGTCTGTTTTCCTCGTCGTTCTTCGTCAAAGCAGCGTGAGTCGATGATGATGATGATGATGATGACGAGGCGCTTTTTCTCATCATCATCATCATCATCAGATTCCCATCGTCGTTTTCATCGTCGTCGCGACAACCGTACACGTAATACTGCCATCCTCCTCCTCCTCGTAAAACTCTTCTGTGTTGTTGTTGTTGTGGTCCTCGCGAGGAGGAGGACAACAGCATCATCGACAAAACCATTTTGCTCTTCTTCTTAAACATCTCGTTTACTCACAAAAAGTTCTAATTCAGAAGCGCACGCAGAGAGAGAGAAAACTTCTAAAACGAACACAAAAAGACTCAAAAAAAGTTCATCAGAGAGAGAGAAAAGAGAGATGAAAAAATTTTGTGAGTGAAAAATTCAGGGTTTAGCAGAGAAGAAGAGTTCTTTTCTTTCAAGAAGAAGATATTTTCGATTATCAGTTTTTGACTGAAAAGCGGTTTTGTTTTTTGCGTTCGGTTCCTCTTCACTGATTGGTGACGCGATCTCATTCATCATCATCATCATAAACGACAGTTAGCAGAGAGAGTATGTCTTCTTCTTCTTCGAATAATACTCAGAAAGTAATCGTCATCGGCGGCGGCTTAGCCGGCTTATCCGCCGCACACACTATATTAGAAAACGGAGGCTCCGTGTGTTTATTAGATAAGAGCGCTTTCTTAGGCGGGAACTCGACCAAAGCGACGAGTGGTATCAACGGTACGACGTCTTTCTTTAATTCATATGTGATGTTCTTGCCGCCGATCTCTCTTTCTTAATCTCTTTCTTTAACGAGATTGAAACGCGCGCCAAACAAACGTTTTATGTTCGCTCATAAACATCATCATCATTTACATCAAAAACGAGAAGACACCAACGACGAGAACAACGACGACACATAAACAAAGACAAGAAAAAGCGCTTTAATCTCGTATAATAAAAATAATTCTCGTGATGACTCAGAACCAGAGAGAAAAAGGCGGCTTTCTGTTGAATTTTTTGTTCATTTTCTTTCATTTTTTTCACACACAAAACAAAACATTAAAAAATACTCACAAATACTTTCTCTATTCTATTCTATTAAAGGAGCACCGACGAAAACGCAAAAACTCGTCGGCGGCATGGCCGCGCAAGACTCCGCGGAGGCGTTCGAACAAGACTGCTTAAAAGGCGCAGCTGGCGTGAACCACACGACGGCGCCTTTACACACGATTCCTTTGGCGAAAGTGTTAGCGCACGGAAGCGGAAGCGCCGTCGATTGGCTCGTGGACAGATTTAATCTCGATTTGAGTTTGATTTCTCAGTTAGGTGGACACTCGTATCCGAGGACGCACAGAGGGAAAGCGAGATTTCCCGGGTTTACCATCACGTACGCGTTGATGGAAGCGTTAGAGGAGGTGTGCGAAAAAACGAATAACGAGAAAGCGCAGATTATCACCAAGGCGAACGTGAAAAGGTTACTGAAAGACGCCAGCGGACAAGTGGTTGGGTGCGAATATTCAGATAAGAAAGGACAAACGCAACAGGCGTTTGGACCAGTGGTGGTGTGTACCGGAGGATACGGCGCGGATTACACGAACACCTCCTTGTTATCGAAATATAGACCGGACGTGACGAGTTTACCGACGACCAACGGCGACCATTGCACAGGCGACGGAATTAAAATGGCCCAAGAGATTGGCGCCGGCGTCGTGGACATGGAATCCGTGCAAGTACACCCGACCGGTTTAGTCAACCCGTCCGAACCAGAAGCGAAAGTAAAATTCTTAGCCGCGGAAGCTTTGAGAGGCGTCGGTGGTATCTTGTTAGATGCAAACGGGAATCGATTTTGCGACGAGCTCGGGAGACGGGATTACGTCTCCGGTGAAATGAACCGAAACAAAGGTCCGTTCCGATTAATCTTGAACGGTAAAGCGTCCAAAGAAATCGAATGGCACTGCAAACACTACGTCGGGAGAGGTATCATGAAGAAATTCAACTCCGGGAACGAAGTCGCCAGAGAAATGGGCATCGACCCGTCGCATTTACGAGAGACGTTTGAGAAATACAACCGGTGCGCGCAAACGAAAGCGTGCCCGTTCGGGAAGAAGTTTTTTCACAACGCGCCTTTGGATATGAACGACCCGACGTTTCACGTCGCCATCGTGTGTACGGTCGTTCACTACACCATGGGCGGTTTGAGAATCAACGATGATTCTCAAGTTTTAGACGCGAATGAAAGACCAATCCCGGGTTTGTTTTGCGCCGGCGAAGCCGCCGGAGGCGTCCACGGGAGAAACCGTCTCGGCGGGAACTCTTTGTTAGATTGCGTGGTCTTTGGCAGAGTGGCTGGAATGAACATCGTCAAGCAATTAAGAAGTGGTGGTGGTGGTGGTAACGTCAACGCGTACTCGAGAATAACCGACGCGCAAGGCGCGTTAAACAGAGTCGCCAACATCAACGGCCACTTCAATCCGAAAATGGGCGCCAAGACGACGGCGTCTTCCTCCGGAGGATTAACCGAAGCCGAAGTTGCAAAGCACGATAAAGAAAACGACTGTTGGGTGATTTTACACGGGAAAGTGTACGACGTGACGGAGTTTTTACCGGACCATCCCGGCGGGAAGAAAGCAATCATGTTGTTCGCCGGTAAAGACGCCACGGAGGAGTTTGACATGTTGCATCCGCCAAACGTGTTGAAGAAATATTTACCTCCCGAGGCGATGCTCGGCGAACTCGTCGGTTAAAGAAGGTTAAAGAAGACAAATACTACCAGTAGTAATAACTACTACTACTACCACTACTACACATGAAAAGAAAAGAAAGAGAGAGAGAGAGAGAGAAGAAACGAGAAGATGTTGGCGACGACGCGATTGACACATACACCCCACATATAAAAAAATCGACTACTGTAGTACTTTAAATCATAATTCATTGGAATCCATTCTTCGTGTTATCATAAAAAACGACTCTCTCTCTTATTATTATGCTTGTGGTGGTTGATTTCTCTCTCGCCGCGCCGCTGCTTTAAAACACTTGGGGCCTCGTTTGCACGACGAACAATTTACCGTCTTCCGTGATCGCGCCTTCGATATCTTGCGCCGACCCGAGCAAATTTTCAATCTCCATGCCGCTCTTAGCAATCGCGCTCAACATTTGGTTCCTGAAATCTTCGTTGTTCGAAATCGGTTCGTTCGTATAATCGATGGATTCTAAACTCGGCTCGTTCATGCACACAGAGTCGTATAAACCGGCACCGGCGAACCCTTCTAAATCCTCGCCGTTTGAATCCGATCTGAAAATCAACGTATTTTGTCGCGCGAACAATCCTTTCGATTTCGAGGGGAACCCGTTGATCGTCGGTCGATCTAAATCCGATTTCTTCACCGTGAAACTCAACGCGCGACCGGCAAAGTTACCAACCAACGCTTCGCCCATGCCGCAGACGAGTTCGCCGTAAATTTCAGTTTGGTCGTTCGTTTGCGGGTGCACCGTGTGTAACACGAACGCGTATTTCGCGTTCACCACCGGTTGACACAACACCGCCATGTTCAAATCGTCGTGATTCAAACCGGCTTTTTTACACGACAAGACCGCTCTCTCGTTGTACTTGGAAGCCCAAACGGCGCAGATGGTTCTCCAAGCTTCCTGGCCTTGTTCGGAAGTTTCCAAATCCCCAGGCCATGATAACTTTTCCTTAGTAAAGCACGATTCGAGTTCAGATTGCAACGCGTTCGGCGGTTTCAACGAAGAGATGGTTGACTTGATATCGTCGATCAACGCACGGAAGCCGTCGCCGTCTTTTGAGTCGTCGAATTGCTTCAAAGAGAGAATTTGAGACTCCAGCTTCGTTTTCACTCGCGCGTTACTTGGATCGTTCAAAGTCGCGTCGAACGTTCCGAACGGTAACGCCACCGAGGCGGGCAATTGAATCCAATTCGGCGTGCGTCCTCGCAATAATTCCAAATTTTTCGATTTACCGCCGACGACTTGGTCGTTGAATTCAGACGAATCCAACGCAAACTTACCGGGCCATTGCTTTTGCTTGATGGAAATGCCAGATTCGCCCAAGGTTTTCGCTTGAGAGGCGCCCGCGCCTCCGGCGGGTTGAACGTCCGCCAATTCGATAGACTTGACATCGATTTCATCTCCTTGCGCGTTCGGATGTAAAGAAACGCATTTGCCGTCCATCTGTTTCATCTCTTCCAAGACGTTAAAGTCAAAAACAGTCGCGAAGAACACTTTCTCGTTTCTCGCGCGGACGGAGACGTGCGAGAGAATGTCTGGCATGTCCGGCGTGATCACGCCAACGCAACCGACTGGAATATCTTCCTCACCAGAAACTCTTTTCGCGATGATAATCGTCGGCGTGGAATATTTAATGTTCTGCACCATGGACAACGCGTCGACGTACGCGACTTGACCTTTAACTTGCACCGGCGAAATGACTTGCCATCGACCCATTTGCGCGACGGCTCGAATCATAGGGTCTAACACGCGAAGCATTTGAGACAACGGAGCGGCTGGAGTACCTCTCACGATCTCTTCCGAGAACAATTGCAAAACGTGTTCGTCTACGTTCAATTTCGGTCCCATGCACATCGCGGTTGGCTGCAAGACGTTGATGTACCGTTCCGAGATTTCTCCTAAAGCGTTGCCTAAACGGTCGCACACGGCTTTGGCTTGTAATCCCCAATCGTTCGAACCGGATCGCGCGGACTGAATAACATTTTGCCAATCTTTCAAGCAATAGACGAATTCTTGGTTTTCGCCGGTACTCAAACACAAGTTCTCCAAAACCATTCCGGTGATTTTCAAGACGTCCAAAGGCGCTCTCTTGCTCATTTCGGCGATCTGCGCCTCCATCACTTGTCTCACGGCTGCTTCCAACGCCAAGTCTAAGTAAATGACATCTTTCAAACGATCGTTATCTTTTCCATCCGGTTTCGTCCACTGCCATAATTCTCTTCTCGCCTCTAAAATAGCTTCCAACACGTTGAACGCGTCGCCGTTTTGTTCTCTTAATACTCTCGCGCACGTCAAGAGTTCTTCTAATCGAGGCGAGGCGACGTCGGCGACGGGCGGGATGTTGATTTCTTTGCCTTTGCACGCGTCTTGGTGATACCCGAGAACAGCCTCCGCGGCGGAATCTAAATCGGCGCCAGAATGCACCGCTTTCAATGTCCGTAAATACTCGGTTAAATCTCTCGTTAAACCTTCGTATTGGTCTCTCGAGAATTTCGGTTCCGAGCAAATCTTTCGGTCATATTCGGACATTCGTTTGGCGTCGATGTTATTCGCGTGCAAATGGGCCCAGTAGACGTTGATATCGCAATCGGAAGCGATAAATTTTAACAACGCTTCGCAAATTGGAACGTCATCTGGCGACGTGTTATTATGCAACTTTTGGTGCCACTCTTCCATCATGCCGCCTTTGCAATTGTTCGTTTGCTGAACGGCTAAGATTTCGTCTCTGATGCGTTGACCGACGTCTCCGGTCCCTCCTCGTCCGATGGTCATCATGATCAATCGAACAACATCGCGGTAATTGCTTTCGTTTCGATGATATTTCGTCAACGCTTCCGTGCATCTCGCTTGCGCCGCACTGATTTCTCTCGGTTTGATGTTATAATCGTTGTTCCAAACGAGTTGTCGTAAAGCCATAAATCGGAACCAGGTAAACATGGCGAGTAAACCGGCTTCGCCTTCGTCGTGGCAAGTGCCCAATAAATCAGCGGCGGCGTTGTAGCGGTGCATCAAAGATCGCGTGCACCCTTCTTCGGCGTTGCATATTTGATCGATGGAGTTTTGCGCGACGTTGTTGCCGTCTCTACCGAACGCGCCGATGTTCAACACGATATCGTCTACGTCCCATTCCTTCCTTTTGATGGGTTGAACCGATTTGACTGATTTGGCGTTGATCGTAGGAGGAATGGCCGGTTGGTTGGCAGCAAACGAATCGTCTTTTCTCTTGCGGTCCTTTCGGTCGCGATCTCGGTGTTCCTTCTTGTTCTTCCGTTCTTCTCTCTCTCTCGCTTTTTGATGTTCGTTCGAAGGCGCCGGCGCCAATTGGTCGGTGTCTCTGTGCGCGTAGAAATCGCCGTCGCCGTTTTTCACCCACTCGTCTGCGACGGTTCGTAACACGAAAACGATCCCTTCGTCGTTCCCACACGGAACTTCCAACGTCACCGCTTTCAATTTGTTGCCGCAATTTTCAAATTCTGTTTCCCAACTGTTCCCGGTGGAGCCCCAACTTCGAGGCGGCACGGTCGTCCACCCGGGAGGCGGTTGTCGCCACGTCCCGTCCGTTCTCGACGTGACGCCCCAGTGTAAATTGACATCAAAGTCAGCCTCGACGACGACGTGTAACTGCAACATGTTGTTCTTTTCTCTTGTTTCCACGTACATGTCGCGGACTAAAGCGGTTCCCGTTTGACTGGCGTCGTAATATTTGCCCCATTTGATGGTAGAGCCGTTGGAGCGAGACTCGCAGATTTGTCGCAACCTTTCGTTTCCTTGTTGTTGCTGTTGTTGTTGTTGTTTTTGTTTTTGTTGTTCTTTCGGTGGCGGAGATGACGACGAAAACGACGACGATTCAGACGACGACGATCCTCCTTCCTCGATGATGCCGAATCGTTTCATAATCGCATCCAACTTAGCGCCGCCTTCCAACTCGCGAATGATAGACTCGCTCGCTTCGTTCAACATCGCTTCTCGTTCACTTTCGCTCACTTCCAGCCTTCCTTTTTCTTCCCACTTTGTAAACGCGACGACTTTGATCAAATTATCCAACGCGTTGGACGGTTTCACGTACGCGTTGGTAATCAAAGACTGAGAAGGAGGAGGAGGAGAAGCGGGAGTTGGCGGTGGCGATGAAAATGCGACTACTGGTTGTTCGGCTGCCGTTTTCGGAGCAGCAACAGCAGCAGCAGCAGTACCATTACTACTCACACTACATTTCCCGTTTAACTGAATCACGAAATCCTTCTTATTCGGCCCGGTGATCCACTTCCCCGTCTCCTCGTTCTTCAGCGCGAAATGAATCGCCGTCGCCTCCGCGTCTAAAACAATCACCAACTTTGTCATCCTCGGAAACGGCGTTTGCATCGCCTTCTCTTTATACACCGTCGTCCCGGGTGGAAACAGTTCTCGCGGCAACACGTGCCACTTCTTCTTGTCATTAGGACGAATAACGCCCCAGTGTAAAATCAATCCTTTCGCAGGTAAGGAAGGCTCGCACTCCAACGCGACCGTGTGTATTCCCGACGACTTTGCCGTTTTCGCGTTTACGATTAATATGCGCTCGTCCGGAAGTTCTATCTTTTGCGTGAACGTGTTTATCATTTCTTCTTTTGATGACATTTTTGCTGAAACTCGTACACCGAATCCATTAGTATTCGTAGTATTCCAACGACTCCTATTCCTATGACTCCCAAGGTAAAACTGTCGGAATCTTTGCTTTTGTTGAAACTGCCGTGAACTCCCTCGTTGTTTGATCGTCGTTTTTGTCTGAATCGTCTGCATCGTCGTCATCTTAATCTCTTTTAAACTCTCTCTTTGTATTAAAAGAACGTCTTCTTCTGATCCTTTTCAAGAACAACGCACAATAACAAACACAAAAATAGCAGAGCGGATGATGAAAAAAAGATTCAAAAATGTCTCGTCGTCAAATCTTCTCTCTTTTGATGCTTTCTTTTTGTAATAATAATGGTCTTCGAACGATGACGACGATGAAACGACGACACGTATTCAACGATTAGTATTTGTCGCTCTCGTCGCTTTTCTGTCTGAGCAGAGTTTGCTCTCGTTTTCGCGCACAGGAAGTGC
>TARA_B110000483_G_scaffold91902_1_pt1 | contig 13019 bp, 11 predicted proteins | sample TARA_B110000483 | Tara Oceans TARA_B110000483 (sample SAMEA4398176) | marine metagenome | biome: Polar Biome; feature: [SRF] surface water layer (ENVO:00010504); material: water (ENVO:00002006), including particulate matter (ENVO:01000060) such as... | depth 5 m
TAGTAGTAAAAATATATATCTCATAATCTTCATTTTAATGTTGCCCAACAATTGTATATCACCATGTTTTATTAATGATATACAACATATATGTTTGTCACAAGATAGTAGTAATTTTTTACATATCACCTCTAATATTTAGAGTTATAATCAAAATTTTAAAAGATTAATGGACTTGGGGTATTGCTAATGTGAGTGTTGCTAACATGGGTATATATCTCAGTTGTTTTGCTGGAATTATGACCAAGTAGAACTTGAATACTGCAAAGACCAACACCATGCTCATATCTAAACTCTATTGTTAGGAATAAAAAAAGTGTACTTAACGGGAGGCATCTGAAAAGTTGTCTCCCACTTTATTTTCAAATATCGAACGCAGAAAGTATGGTAAAGTAAACTTATCACTGACTTTAAGAAACTAAAATCATTGAGGTCATTATCATGGTCATTTAAATTTTATAAAAAATTGAAGCGATAAAAAAGAATGGATTTAGTCTTGAAAATAAATTAATAAAAGACACCCATCATCCTGCGAAATTAATAAGTTGCAAATTGATAAAGTCTATAATTTAAAGAACTAACTAAATAAAATTAGTATTTTTGTATCGTATCAAGAACGCTTGAGCGTACCAACCGACTAATTCGATGCACGGTGGTTTAGAATGCGGGGACTCTCCAAAAGAATCGAGTACACCATATACTTTCCTTGTTGCAATATATTAAATAATTAATTATTAAAACCTACACAATGGACCAGAAGACTTATTTAAAAGAAATGGCAAAACACGCACAAAGAAACACAACTAACCCAAAAAGAGAAGTTTCTAATCAAAGGAAAGTTCAGGTTAAAACCTTTAAAATTGAAGGGGAGTATGAAAGGCTAATGGATTCAATAGACATCAATTCTTTAGAACTATATGCTGAAATGATGAGGGATCGATATGGAGATCGTAGTGAACAAGAAGATTGATTTATAATTAGGTTGGCTCACAGTTGTGGTAATACACTACTAACTTCCCTGAGTTAAAAAAAGGATATCAGCAACATTGATTCGATTTTAAAAACTTACGGTGTACTTGAGTATACTTTTTTTATTCCTATGGCTATCGATTAAAAGCAAGCAGTTTTCATAAAAGTACCCGACTTTTTATCAGAGAAGCTTTACAAAAAGACCAGCATCATTTTTAATGACTTTAGCCAAGCCCCCTTTCGTTAAGGCCTTAATAGATAGATCCCACTTTTTATTACTAAGACCTGCTTTTTCCTTTAGCTCAGCTAGAGGGCATTCTTCACGTTCTGATAGTATTTTAAAAACTGATTTAGCTTCATCGGTAAGGGCTTCAAAATCATTGTTGACCACCTTCACTTTCTCAGGTCGCATTTGAGGAAAGAATAACACTTCCTGAATGGCGGGATTATTTGTCAGGTACATGATTAATCTATCCATGCCAATGCCGATACCCGAGGTTGGAGGCATCCCATATTCTAAGGCACGCAAAAAGTCTTGGTCAATTAAACCTGTGGCTTCATCATCGCCTTTTTCAGCAAGTTTAGCTTGTTCTTCAAATCTTCCTCTTTGGTCTATTGGATCGTTCAATTCACTGTAAGCATTTGCAATTTCTTTACCGCAAACCATTAACTCAAAACGTTCCGTCAGTTCAGGGTTATCTCTGTGTTCCTTACACAAGGGGCTCATTTCTTTTGGATAATCCGTAATGAATGTGGGTTGGATGTAATTCCCCTCACATTTCTCGCCAAAAATCTCATCAATCAATTTACCTTTACCCATGGTATCATCTACCTCGACGCCCATACTTTTAGCTGCAGTCCTTAATTCTTCCTCCGTTTTTCCCGTAATATCAAAGCCCGTAAACTCCTTTATAGACTCCGTCATGCTTACTCGTTTATAAGGCGCTTTCCAATTTATATTATGCTCGCCAAACGAAGACTTCGCAGAACCGTTTACCTCAATCGCCACATGCTCTAACAAGGATTCGGTATAATCCATCATCCAATTGTAGTCCTTATATGCTACATAAATTTCTAAGGCTGTAAATTCGGGATTATGCGTTCTATCCATTCCTTCATTTCTAAAGTTCTTTGAGAACTCATAAACTCCATCAAACCCACCAATAATCAATCGCTTTAAATACAACTCATTGGCAATACGCAAGTACAGTGGAATATCTAAAGCATTGTGATGAGAAATAAATGGTCGAGCTGCTGCTCCCCCTGGTATGGGCTGTAAAACAGGTGTCTCCACCTCCATATACCCGCTGCTATTGAAGAAGTTTCTCATCGCCGTAAACATCTTGGTTCTTTTGACAAACACTTCTTTTACTTTCGGGTTCACCACTAAGTCAGCATAACGCTGACGGTAACGTAATTCTGGATCTGTAAACGCGTCGTGCACGACTCCCTCTTTATCTGTTTTCGGCAAGGGTAATGGCTTAAGAGCCTTACTTAAGAGTTTAAAATCTTTAACCTTCACCGTTATTTCACCTACTTGAGTGGTAAACAACTCCCCTTCTATTCCTACAAAATCTCCTAGATCAATTAACTTTTTAAATAAGTCATTGTATTTGGATTTGTCTTCTTCTGGACAAATTTCATCGCGATTAAAGTATACTTGAACTCTACCCGAAGAATCCTGGAGTTCACCGAAAGAGGCTTTCCCTTGAATTTTGATAGACATCATTCGTCCGGCAATCACTACCCTTTTACCTTCTTCATACTTATCCTTGATATCCTGTGCATTGCTGTCTACAGGGAATAAATCTGCTGGATAGGGGTTGATTCCCATCTCTCGGATGCTTTTCAATTTTTCTCTACGAATGATTTCTTGTTCAGAAAGGTGCTGGCTCACGTCTATAAATTTTAGATAAAGGTAATGAAGCTTAAAATAAAAGGGCTAGGAAAATAGAGGATTTTACTCGTCAATCTCCACAGCTAAAACTTCCCAGCGTTTCATATGGGCAGCAAGTTCATCTTTAAACCCTTCGTATTGTTTAAAAAATTGCTGGTCATTGACATATTTTTCGAACTGTTCTGGGTCTTGCAATTTTGCATCGGCTTCGGCAATTTTAACTTCTAAAGTACTGATCTTGCCTTCTATACTTCGCAATTCCTTTTTCAATTCACGCAAAAGCTTGTTTTCTTTTTTACTCAATGATTTTTTAACTGCGGCAACCTCCTTCGGCGCTTTATCCAGCTCAAATTGTCTGAAGTTTTCTGCCGCCCTTAAGCGTAAGAACTCATTAATGTCTCCAACGTGTTCTTTAACACCGTGGTCAATAAATTCGAAAACCTTGTCTGTTAATCCTTGTAAGAAATCTCTATCGTGTGATACAACTATAACGGTTCCCTCAAATTGTTTGATTGCTGCCTTCAGTTTGTCCTTTGAAGGCATATCCAAGTGATTAGTTGGTTCATCTAAAATCAAGAGGTTAGCGGGGTCCAATAGCAATTTACACATGGCTAATCTTCCTTTCTCACCACCACTCAATACTTTAACTTTTTTCTCTACATCCTCTCCGCTGAATAAAAATGAGCCCAACAAACTTCGCACTCGTGTGCGCATTTCAAAAGGGGCTGCATCATCGATGGTTTGCAAAACTGTTTTATTGCCATCTAAACTCTCCGCTTGATGCTGTGCATAAAATGCAAGTTCTACATTGTGTCCCAAGGTAAGTGTACCATCATAGGGAATTTGACCCACAACCATTTTAGCAAGTGTAGTTTTACCCATTCCATTTTTACCTACAAAGGCAACTTTCTCTCCTCTATTGATTTCAAAATCAACCCCCTTAAATACATTCTTGTCTCCATAGCTCTTGCTCACATCACCTGCCTTAACCACTACTTTTCCTGATCTTGGTGGCTTTTGAAATTGAAAATTAATGTTACTGTTATCACTTGAATCGACTTCAAGGATTTCCATTTTATCCAATTTCTTTATCAGGGATTGCGCAAATTTCGCTTTATTAGCCTTGGCTCTAAATTTGTCTATATTGCTCTTTGTCTGCTTGATAAGCTCCTCTTGATTCTTTTTGGCTTGTTGTTGTTTTTCAATTCGGTCTCCGCGTTGAATAAGGTAGTTAGAGTAATTACATTTGTAATCTTCAATTTTACCCATCACAATTTCCACCGTCCGCGTAGTTACATTATCTAAAAATGTTTTATCGTGCGAAATAAGTATCGTAGCTCCGTTATAATTAGTTAAAAACTCTTCCAGCCATATAATTGATTCAATATCCAGGTGATTTGTTGGCTCATCGAGCAAAATCAAACTGGGTTGTTGCAAAAGAATTTTAGCTAAAACGATACGCATTTGCCAACCCCCACTAAAGGTTTTAACTGGCTTATCCATTTCATGGCTTTCAAAGCCCAAGCCTTTTAAGATTCTTTCTATTGATTCCTCATGCTTTTCTGCACCCATATGGTGCAGGAGCTGTTCTTTTTCGGTGAGTTCATTAATAAGTTCCAGGTACTCATCACTTTCATAATCGGTTCTTGTAACAAGTTCGGTATGGATAAACTCAATCCGCGCTTCGATTTTTTCAACTTCACTAAAGGCTTTCTTTGTCTCTTCTAAAACACTTAAATCACTTTGTATATCGATATCTTGTGGTAAATATCCAATCGTATATCCTCCAGAAGTTTCCACTGTGCCAGAATCTGAGCCTTGATAGCCGGATATTATCTTTAATAAGGTTGATTTTCCTGCACCGTTTTTACCCGTAAGTCCAATTCTTTCTTTATCACCAACTTGAAAGGTGATATCTTGAAACAGGAACTTACCTCCAAACTGAACAGAGATATTGTTTGCTCTTAACATGCGACAAAATTAAGAACTTTAATGTTTTATCTTTGTTTCACCTATTATTGTTTTGAATAAAGTATGAAAATGAAAAAATCAGCGCTTGTATTATTGCTTGGAGTATTGTTTTTAGCAAGTTGTAGCTCCTTTTTTAAGGTGGAAGTTCTAGTAGACAATCCCAACAATGAATTGTTAAGTTTTTATTTAGATGATTCAAACTATGAATTAGCTGGCAAAAGCTACGAATCTTTTAATCTAGTTAAAGGAGAGCATTACTTTAGGGCTGAGCAAGGGGGTGAGGTAATCTATGATGGAATCATAAGTATTACGCAGCCAGGAATCGTTAATCTGGTTCAAGCTAAATATATTCTACATCAAGAGCTTTATCTAATAGAGCAGGGAAAATACCAAGAATTAGCAGCAAAGGAATTAAATTTAAAAGATGTCGATATTGAGAATAAAATGTATCAGAATGTAGATTTCGAAATTTTTGAGGAAAAAATCTTTATTCCCAAACAGTGGGATTATACTTTTCACGAGTCTTTACCTGCAGAAATAAAATCAGGTGGTGATTTTAAAATAGTAAGCAAGCTCTATAGGCAAGAGGACCTTGAAAAAGCTTGGGGTTTTAACGGCAACTACGATTTCACAGGAAACGATGATATTGATTTAGTGCAATTCCTTGATAGTATAGCTGACCAACTGAAAACCAAAGATTCTATTCGATAGGTATAGATTGTTCGCTCATACTAGACATGCAGCTAAATTCTTCTACGATCCTCCTATTCGGGATGGTCATGCAAGCTGTTCTCCCCATAAAATGCTAAATAGCAATGCTTTTGCACATTATATAAGACAAAATCGACAACTCTTCTGTGCAAATCTTAATAAAACGATTCTCCAAGCCCCAATAATTGTTGCAGTTTTGACCATCAATCAAACCATGTATAGATGAAGCAGTTATTGACAATTTTATTTTTAGCCGGTTTTACAATTATTAATGCACAAATCGAGCAAAATCGAATCGATGGTTTTAGGGATTTTAAGTGGGGTAGCCACGTAGATTCTTTAGAACGAAACGGCGAGCCCGTTATGTTTATACCCGCTACCAAAGCAGATTTATTAAATGGAGGAAAATTTTACACCTTGCCTCAAGAAAATTTACTACTTGGAAGTATCGTACTTACTAATATCTATTATGTCTTTTCTGACAAAACAAATAAGTTATATAAAGTAGTCCTAGAAGGTAAAAAGAGCGACGTCGAATCCATGGACTTTATAGTTGACCATAAATATGGTGAGCACGTTAATGAGGCTGTTGATGATGACAAAATATCGAAGCAATGGATTGTTGCCGATGTGACCTTATCGCTATACAATTTCAATTACAACAAGTTTGAATTTGAGCTACTTAGTGATTGGGAGGCGGCAGAGGCTTATGAAAAGAATACAAGTGTAACGGACTTCTAAGTAACACCTATTGACCCCTGTTTCTAGGGGCTGTTTTTATGTCTAAGCGCTTGCTAAAGAAGATGGAGAAAAAGGATACGACTAAAGTAGAAATAAAGGCGAATGGCCCCGTGATTATAAGCGGCGACTTGCAAATTACTTTGTCAAGTGGCGTGGTCCAGCAAATGGAACGTATTGTTCTTTGCAGGTGCGGCGAATCAGGCAAGATGCCTTTTTGTGATGCCAGCCATAATCGCTTAGGTTTTCGTGCAGATTAAGCCCTATCTATTCAGCAATTTCCAATTCGAGTAGCCAAAAATTTGATCCCCTCCTAAAAGCTTGTTTTCAATTTTAGTCAACAATCTATTCTTTAGTTTCTCGTGTTTGTGCAGTGGCCTGTTTAAGGTGTGCTTTATGCCATAGTTGAGTTGGTCGGCCCAATGAAATTCAGCAATCCTTTTCTGCAATACTTTTGGATGCGTCTCTTTATGTTTTTGAAGCTTTCCTAAAGCTCCGTAATCAAATACATCTTCCGTATTCTCAAACATCTTAGCCACCCTCTTCTTCCCCTTAAAAACAGCGTGTAAGTTCTTGCGTTTGTTTTGCATATACTTTGGAGGCCTTGTCCAACCATAATGAAACATGTAGGCATCCACTTTGGCTACTTTTAGCTTATGCGTTCCTTCTTTCTGTCTGTAATTAAGCTTATCAAAATTAGGAATTCGTCGAAAGGATTGTGCGTCTCCCCAAGAATGAATATCCGGCTTGTTTCGTATAACTCGAATCTCTTTAGGGTAAATGCCGTGGCTTTGTAAATAATGATTGTAATCGCCGTAAAAGTGTCGGTAACGAAACAACAAACCTTCTACTTCTTCGTCATGTAGAAGTTCTTCGCATCGCTTTTTAATTACGGGTAAGTATTTCTCATGAAAGACCTCATCGGATTGGATATAAAACAACCAATCACCCGTACAATGCTCCTTCGCAATATCTGTCTGTTGAGCGAGAATAGTTCCATCACCGTATTTATCTGTATCCCATGAGGTCTCTATAATTCTCAGCTTATCCGAGTTCAGCGCTAAAAGTTTTTTTCTTACCTCACCAAACTTATCGTCTAACGCGACTACAAACTCATCGACTATAGGAAGAATGGACTGAATAGATTGAATAAAGGGATAATAAAGGGAGTCTACTTTGTCATTGGCCAAGGTGAACCCACTAATGGTCATGGACTTACCTCCTTTCTCCATTGATCTTGTCGTAATTGCTAGCGTTTACTGGATCAGCTGTTTTTATTAATTGAAGGAAAACAGTTTTTTCTTCTTCAGGCGCTTCGGAAAACACGCCGATAATTTCATCTTGCTTACTCTCAGACCATGTTTGAATAAGCGGTAGGTTTGGATTATCTTGAGCAACTTTGGCTACTTCTTGCAATCCTCTTATCACGTTTTGTCTGGCCAACAATGGGTCATCATAAAAGTTGTCAAGGCCTTCTCTGTGATAGATAAACATTGCCTTTCTAAAAGGCTCATATCGACCATTTAGTAGGTGTGTTATAAACCAATATCGGTTTCGTTGATTTTTATCATACGATTTCCACCCCTTGTAAGTGTTTGCCTCCGCGGTGCCAACTACAGCAACCATGTCTTGCGCCTTCTGTAAATACTTCTGTCCCCCCAAATCTGAATAGGTATCGTAATCGATTCCGATGGCTAAATAGGCGTAATACCCGAGCATGTGACTGAGGTTGGAGTTGAACTGAAATTCATTAAACTCGATGGGGTCAAATTCTTTGTATATAAAGACAAAATCGTTGTCAATCATATTTAAGACTGTAGAATTATAGGTACTATTAAAGACAGGTCGTTTGGAGATAACTGTTATGGACCCCGTATAACCATTATCCCCAGCTTGGTCTGTAATACCAATAAATATACTTAACTGGATTTTCTCATGATCTTCAAAATTTTCACCTGTCCATTTTCGATTGTTCATGAACTCCGCGATAGTATTTTCCAAGGTCTTAAAAACCTTTGGGTCTGTCCTTACCTTTGAAGCATCAGGGGCCGAAACAGTGACCTCACAAAATAGCTCTTGCGCTTCAAGTGAACACAGCACCATTAGCATACTTAGGCAGCTTATAATCAGTCTTTTCATTAATTTCAATTTTACTCAATAACTCGCAAATAGTTAAGTATGTCTTTGGCAACTAAACGCTTGTCCTTTAACTCAAATTTAGTGATTTTATTGTACTTGTCGAGTATGGTAATCTTGTTCGTTTCATGCTTAAATCCAGCTCCTTTATCTTGTAATGAATTTAAAACAATAAAATCCAAGTTCTTTTTTATCAATTTGCCTTTGGCATTTTCAATTTCATTATTAGTTTCTAAGGCAAAGCCTACCAAAAGTTGATTCTTTGTTTTTATCTCACCCAAACTTTTTAAAATGTCTTTAGTTTGGACAAGTTCAAGCGAAAACTTAGTAGCTTTTTTCTTTATCTTTTCGGCTGCTTTGAGCGCTGGCGTAAAGTCTGCTACAGCTGCGGCGAGAATTGCAATGTCGCATTCCACAAAATGCTCATGACATGCTTTATACATTTCTGCAGCAGTTTCAACAGCGACAAGATGAATGTTTGGATGCTTAGCTTGAAGGTTCACTGGGCCGCTTACCAAAACCACTTCAGCACCTTCCATAGCGCAGGCTTCTGCTAAAGCATAACCCATTTTTCCGCTTGATCGATTGCCTATATATCGCACCGGATCGATTGGTTCGTGCGTGGGCCCTGCAGTAAGCAAGACTGTTTTATTAGCTAAAAAACTCACCTTGAATATAGCTTAAGATTTCTTCTGGTTCCGCCAATCTTCCTTCGCCATTTAAACCACTGGCTAGCTCACCGTTTCCTACTGGTATGATTTTAACTCCATCGGATCCAAGAGTCTTTAAGTTTCTTTTAGTTGAAGGGTGGCTCCACATATCTAAGTCCATGGCTGGAGCAATTACAACCGAACATTTAGCGCTTAAGTAGGTGGCCATAAGAAGGTTATCACAGATTCCATTTGCCATTTTTGCTAAAGTATTTGCTGAGCATGGCGCAATAAGCATAAGGTCTGCCCATAAGCCCAATTCTACATGATTGTTCCAGTTCTCCCCATCATCAAACATGTCTGTTTGAACAGGGTGTTTACTTAGCGTAGATAGGGTTAGGGGAGAAATAAAAGCAGAAGCACTAGTTGTCATAACAATCCGTACCTCTGCTTCACTTTTAATTAACAAGCGACACAAGAAAGCTGCCTTATAGGCAGAGATACTTCCTGTTATCCCTAGAATAATTTTTTTGCCCTTAAGCATGCTTACTCTTCAGTTTCTGCATTCTTATCTCTGATATATAATCTATCAGTTAAGAATTCTTCCGTAGAAAGAATCGTTGGGTGAGAAAGTTTTTCGTAATATTTAGAGATTTCGATTTGCTCTCTATTTTCTAAAACTTCTTCTAAGGTATCGGTAGCAGAAGCAAATTCTTGCAACTTATCATGCAATTCATTCTTTAGCTCAACACCAATTTGATTAGCCCTTTTAGCGATTACGTTTAAAGACATGTAGATATTGCCTGTCTCTTTTTTGAAATCAGCCATTTTTCTTGGCTCAATTCCGTCTGGAGCTTCAAGATTTCTGTACTCTCTAATTTTATCCATTGCTTATTTTTTTTAAATTCTTTTGTGTAGCGTTAAATATTTTTAAAGCTTCCCTACTAAACTTACTCTGTTGGTAAATATTAATAAAGTCGCTATATGCCTGAACTGCTTCTACATAATAATCTTCTCGCTCTGCTAAATCCGCATTTTGTGCTTGAAGGTAATATGTTCGCAGCAATTCAAATTGTGCTTTTTCTTTCAATTCTTCTGCCTGTTCCAAAACTTTCTCACTATCTATAAGTGCTTGGTGAACTTCATAAACATCAAAAACATCCCTTAACTTAGTGTCTCTCTTGTCTAGATTATAAATAAGCGCACATAGATAGGCTCCTCGGATAGCCTGGAAGTGAGACTCTTGCGCTGTATTTCGAACATTTGGTAAAAATTCACTGTCCTTATATCTTGATGTGAATGTATTGGCATACTTAATGGCCTCTTCATATCGCCCTTGTTGTTTCGTCACGATACTTTGTTCTGCATACTTGAAAAACGAGGCTACAATTTTGTATTGAATTTCTTCCGGTCCATCGATATCTGGATAATCTATCAACAAATTCTTATACGAAAATGCAGCTGCCCTATAGTTTTCCGTCTTAAAATAAAGTTCTGCGGCTTTGAGGGCTTTCGTCTCCAGTTTTAAGCGTAACTCGTCAATTTTATTATTGCAATAATTTAAGCGATCGCTCTCAGGATACTGGTTAATAAATACCTGGTATGTTTCAATTGCTTTATATGTTTCCGTTTGGTCTAACCTCGATTTTGGGCTTTGTTTATCGAAGCTTTCAGCATGCATAAACAAGCACTCTTCTGTATATTGACTGTAGGGATGTTTCTGTGTGTAATTCTTGAAATGGTAAGCAGACATCACATAATTCCCTTGGTAAAAATGAGCCATACAATAGTAATAATAAATCTCTTCAGTGGTTTTAGACCCCTTATATAAGCCCATCAATTCTTCAAAAACAGGAATTGCTTTGAAGTACGCTCCCTTATTATACCACTCTAGAGCTTGTGTATATTTTAGGTTGGCATCAGCCGAACGTAATATTTTTTCAGTAGAAGAACACGCACTAACTAAGAGAAACAAAGCAACAAATATGTACGGTATGAATTTTTTCACAGTCTGCAAAGATATGAATTTATTGGCATTAAGCATAGTTTTCAACATTTTTTCCCGATGTAAATATGGTTTTTTTATCTTTTAGCTCGCTGTTAAAAAACTCTAAACAAGTATTTTCGTAAAAATAGGCAGGCCAATGCTTCGGGTTTATAATTTGCAGATTTCCCTATCTTTGCTAGATGAGTCATTCGTTAAAAGAATACGCTGCCGGCATTCCTCCATATTTACGAGGGCCATATAGCACGATGTATGCTATTCGTCCGTGGACGATTCGTCAATACGCTGGCTTTTCCACTGCAGAAGAAAGCAATGCATTTTATCGTCGGAATTTGGCTGCTGGACAAAAAGGCTTGTCTGTTGCTTTTGACTTGGCTACCCATCGAGGATATGATAGTGATCACCCCCGTGTTCCGGGTGATGTAGGCATGGCAGGAGTAGCCATTGACTCTATTGAAGATATGAAAATCCTTTTTGCTGGGATTCCTCTAGATAAAATGTCGGTATCCATGACAATGAATGGTGCTGTACTTCCTATAATGGCTTTTTACATCGCTGCAGCCAAAGAACAAGGGGTCAGTTTAGCGGAGCTCACCGGAACAATCCAAAACGATATTTTGAAAGAGTTTATGGTGCGGAATACTTATATTTATCCGCCTAAGGACAGCATGCGAATCATCGGAGACATCTTTAAGTACTCCTCTCAAAACATGCCAAAATTCAACTCTATTTCTATTAGCGGTTACCATATGCAAGAAGCAGGTGCTACCCCTGAAATTGAATTAGCTTACACTCTTGCCGATGGACTAGAGTATATTAAAACCGGCATAGCATCTGGTTTGGATATTGATAATTTTGCGCCCCGCTTATCCTTCTTTTGGGCAATAGGAATGGAACATTTTAAAGAGATTGCAAAAATGAGAGCGGCAAGAGTTTTGTGGGCAAAAATTGTTAAGCAGTTCGATCCGCAAAACCCCAAATCGATGGCACTTCGGACCCATTGCCAAACCTCGGGGTATAGCCTGACTGAACAAGACCCATACAATAATGTAGCTCGAACAAGTATTGAAGCATTAAGTGCGGTGTTTGGTGGCACGCAGTCCCTGCACACCAACTCCTTTGATGAAGCCATTGCGTTGCCGACTGATTTTTCCGCAAGAATTGCCAGAAATACTCAAAAATATATTCAAGAAGAAACGCACATTACGCAAGCTATAGACCCATGGGGTGGGTCTACGTATGTTGAAGAGCTCACAGAGAAAATAATAGAAGATGCGTGGAAACTCATCGAGGAAGTTGAGGAACTTGGAGGTATGAGTAAGGCTATTGAAAGCGGTTTACCGAAGATGCGTATTGAAGAAGCTGCTGCAAAGAAGCAGGCAAGGATTGATTCTGGGGAAGATGTTATTGTAGGTGTCAACAATTACTTGACAGAAGACAAACAGGATTTTGAAATTTTAGCCATTAACAATGAAAAGGTAAGAAAAGGACAAATTGCAAGGTTGGAGCAATTGAAAGCATCCAGAGATAGCTGTGCTGTTGAAGCAATTCTTAATCGAATAGAAGAAGCCGCTAAAAACAAAGCGGGCAACTTGTTAGCTTTGGCTATTGAAGCGGCCGAAAAACGCGCTACCTTAGGTGAAATTTCCTTAGCTTTAGAAAATGCCTTTGGCCGTTACAAGGCTGTCATAAATAGTATTTCTGGTGTATATTCAAGTGAAATGAAAAATAATGAAACCTTTAAAGAAGCGCGAAAATTAGCGGATAAGTTTGCTGAGGCCGATGGTCGTCGACCGAGAATTCTAGTTGCTAAAATGGGACAGGATGGTCATGACCGAGGTGCAAAAGTAATCGCTACCGGCTTTGCTGACTTAGGCTTTGATGTAGATATAGGCCCTTTGTTTCAAACGCCTAAAGAAGTCGCTCTCCAGGCAGCAGAAAA
>TARA_B110000483_G_scaffold243321_1_pt1 | contig 12988 bp, 11 predicted proteins | sample TARA_B110000483 | Tara Oceans TARA_B110000483 (sample SAMEA4398176) | marine metagenome | biome: Polar Biome; feature: [SRF] surface water layer (ENVO:00010504); material: water (ENVO:00002006), including particulate matter (ENVO:01000060) such as... | depth 5 m
CCATCATACCCATACCCTGCTGTGGCATCATACCCTGACCAAACATACCAATACTACCACCCTTCATTGCTTTTCCTCCTTTCTGTGTCGCAGGCATATTTATATAATAGTCATATATAATATATTTTAACGCAGATAAATAATTTTCTAAATCTATTTTAAATGGTGACTATAAAAACTGTAAAAAACACTATATGGTTTTCGTTAATTTTACAAATAATTACCGGTCTAATACCATTGCCTGGACTTTTTATTAAACTAGAGGAAAAGGATGCCATATTATCTGACATACTATTTCTTGAAACAATAGTTCAGTTCATTGAGCTACTATTTTATGTTTGGATTGCGTTTTCTGTATTGAATATTAAAAAGATGGCATCGCGGAGATATATAGACTGGATGATTACTACCCCCACAATGTTATTGTCCACCATAATGTTTATGAAATATCAAGAACGCAAGGAGAATAACGAATTAGAAAACAAGCCGCTAAAAACTATGGGTTTTATAAAAGAAAATAAAGATCTTATATTGAAAATATTCGGGTTTAATTTCTTAATGCTTCTATTTGGTTATTTGGGTGAAATTAACACAATATCTAAATATATCGCGATTCCTATTGGATTTGGTTTTTTCTATAAATCATTTGAGCTTATTTTCAATAATTATGCAAGTGTTACGAATAAAGGCCGAAATTTATTTTTATTTTTAGTATCGGTGTGGTCATTATATGGTGTCGCCGCAATAATGTCACCTAATGTAAAAAATATAAGTTATAATTTACTAGACATTGTTGCTAAGAATTTCTACGGTTTATATATTTATTACGAAATTAGACAGATGACGATTTAATTAGTTCTGTGGAACGGTTCTTAGATGGTAGTTAAGGACAAACATTAGTTTTGCGGGCGGCAATTTATTAACGTATTGAACTACGTTATTATATTGCATATTTCCAGGCTTAATCTCATTTAGATAAATGAGATGCAACTGATACATATGCGCTTTATACTGGAATGGATAGTTCTTCAAAACATCCATTTTATTAATAAAGCAGTTTACATAGTTTTGATATAGGCTAGTAATGTAATAATTAACTTCATCCCTATATTTATTGAACACCTCCTTATCTTCCGGATAAAAGTTAACATATTCATCTAGACGCCCATTGTGGCATAGTTCCAAATACCTGTATTGTTCCTTTGGTTGGTTTCCGCGAAGCATGCGCACATATTCGTATGTGCCCTCATTGCGAATCTTAGAACGCGTCCCGCTCGCGCGATGGTGAATCATAAATCCTACCACAGTATAATCACCAAAGCTATCCGTCATTAGCTCAGTCAAATTATACACCTCATTGATATTTTCATATGTTTTAGGGTATTGAATTTTGGTAGACTTAAGTGACTCTTTAATTGTCTCTATATCAATGATATCAATGATGTAATCTTCGTTGATACGATAACACGCACACAGATAAAGTTTAGTTTCTTTAAAAGGAACAACGATTCTATTCTTTGGATGTTGAAGAACAAACGAGTAACAGAGTGTCTTGTCTAGAATCTCAAACTCAAAGTCGGCGTTGTTGCACGCCTCTAGAAACATGTCACGGAACGTTAGTGATGAAAACCTGCTAATTGTATAGTTTGTGTTGCCTCCAACAGTTGACCTTGTAGAAATTTCCCATTCTTCACTCTCATTGTCATAGAACATATTGATCATCGTCCCTTCAACATACTCCTCCACATCACATTCGCTTAGCTGATGCTCTGTCATAAATGTGTTATATGAAGCAGATTTCGGAGGAGCAATCGCGATAATTTTTTTGTTTTTGTAAACGACCGAGCGAAACAATCCAGACGTTCCTGTATTTTGGTCCGTTAGTTTTTTCTTGTCGTATTTAATGACTCCATAACACGAATCATTGTAGCTTGTATTTTTAATTGTTAGGTTAAGAGCATTCTCCAGAGTGTCGTCGCCGGCATATAGCGCAGAAACATCCATATCGGCAATCGTTTTGTAGTTGTATTTGAACATCGTCATTGTTATACAGGTAACCTATTGTATATATTGATATTCAATTTTTTTACTATCATATAAATATCTGTTATATGTATAAGATAATGAGTGAAACATCATCTGAGAACAAGGTATATATTAAACTTGGAGATATTATAGATATAGAGGCACCAGATGATACAGCATTACATAATAAACGATTTTTAGTGGATTATGTAGATAAAAGGCAAATAACATTAGTTGCAGACGAAGAAATTATTTTATATATTGACGCCGAGGGCGATTTTAGTAATGAATCTATAGAAACTATAACAATTGTTAGCAGCGCAGAGAGTGGTAGTTATGCTATACAAAATGATCTCGTAACCGATACTTGGATAGAGATATATTTTGAAGCAGACATTCCGTTATTAGTTACGGGACAAATAATTAATTTAGAGAAGGATCAGATAGAAGTAAAAAGTGTGGATGGTGATACATTCTATATTGATTTTGAGTATCAGGGTATTCCACTTGATCTTTCAATTAAATCAATAACAATACGCGATGCACCACCAACAAATTTGTCTAGCGAGGAGAAAACCACAGACGATAATGTTATTGCACGGGATGAGACTAAAGACGACGAGACTAAAGACGACGAGACTAAAGACGACGAGACTAAAGACGACGAGGTTGTTGGCAAGGAAGGTGAAGAAGAAGTGTCGGCGCCTCCCGAAGACGACGAAGAAGAGGATAATTTCAAAGAGAAAATAACAAAATTAATAATGACGGCGGATGAACTTAAGTTTGGTGATGACCTAGATGAAATATCTGAATTGGTTGATTTGCCGGAATCCGAACAACGTTACGGAATCGATAAACAAACGGGCGATTTATTAGACGAGTTACTCGCATCAATCCCGAATATTAAACGAACGCCCATCGTAATGAATAGTATCCATATGATGATAGAACGTTTTATACAACTCCGCAATGAATTCTCTAATTTTGATGATTACAATAATGCAACATCCCCTAAAAAAATAGGAGCTGACCATAAACCCCTTGTTGATATAATGGAGGAACTGAAGCAGAAATTATACTGGATAGTGCCTGTAGTTAAAAATACTAAAAAAATATATATTACGGACGACTCATTGAAAGACACTGACGAAGCATTTTCAGATACTACCCTTCTTACTTTTAAAGAAGTAATAAAAGAACAAAGCGATATATATAACCAGTTTTTAGATAACAGTCAAACACAAAGTGATAATAAATATATAGATTTACAGCGTAAACTGGATCCATATTACAAACCATATAACGATGCGCGTAATAGAAATGATATATTGGCTTCTGTAACTATAAACGTTCCAATTACCAGCGTTGTTAATAATATGGATGGTTATAAGAGTACTGTTTTTAAAAAGAAAAATATAACAGTTCAGCCATTTTTAACACAAGAACACTCATTAGGACAATCAATATTAACGCAACAAGTAACTAAAAAGTCAACCGAATTGATTCGCTCCGTGATAATACCAAATGACCGATTAGATATTACATCGCTTCTCACTCTTCAAGAGCCGATAGTCCGCTTTTCACGCATTAATCTTCCATCTACAGATATTGTTACAAAGGCAAATTTAAACACTAATTTTCTATCATACGGGAGATTATTGCGGCGAAGAACTAATGTGAATTCCGATATAATTAATAGTAACAGTGAAATACAACATGATGATAAGACATATCTAAGGAGCAATAACGAATATATACCAGAAGAAGGAACTCTCAGTTACCGTGAATACTTAGAAAAGATTATACCCAAAACTCGCGTCCTGTTTAATCTTATTAAATCACATATATCCGATAATGTTTCCGTATACGAAATACTCAAATATATGGAACCTTTTATGGTATATCAAAAAGACATTACATTTATGCAATATAACGAATTTATTGGTTTCATTAAAAACAAGATAAATGAGGTAAAGACGAAATACGATTCCAACGTTCGTGCTCTTTCGGGACTAAAAGTAAAATCTCTTCCGTATAAATCAAAAATATTAGAGTTGCTTATGAGACACAACGAAAGTATTTTCAAAGAAGTAACTGAAGCATATGGAATACCTAGTAACAATGCGAATCTTAGCGATGGAGAGATTTTTTCAATGATTGAGGATTATGATGGTTGTGAATTATATAATACTGCCGTTAGTCTAAGCGGTATTTCGCTTATTGTTCCAAATGGAATGTCACAAATAGAAGAAATGAAAAATATAGTAAAGCCAGAGAATGAGACCACTAGCGATTGTAATAAATATGTTATAGCTAAAAAATATATTGCGATAGACGAATTAGAAGCCGACAATGATAATACAGATGGGGTCTATTATGATAAAAAATATGATCCGACCTATTATGAACTGATTAAAGAGTATCAATCACAATTAAATGAAATGGAGAACGATAATATTACCGGCAAATTAGAGTATATTGCGGAGAAATTGCGTGATACAAATGGACTATCACAAGAGAAAGCGAATATTGAAGCAAAGGCAATATATTTTAAGAAGAGAGAGGTGAATGAAGGCGACTACGCCATTTTGGATGACCTAGATGGTGGTGGAGTTAGATATTACAGACGAACCGGCTCTCTATGGGAGCTAGACGATTCAATAGACGAGACACAAACAACAGACGACACTAAGGTTTTCTGCAATCTTAATGAGAAATGTGTATCCATTGCCGATAATTGCGAAGATATGATTGATGGTAAATTATCCATCGACAAGGTTAATATGAAGCAGATACTCGCCGAATTTGACGAGAGCTTACAAAAAAGTAGCGATGTAATTATCAATACTATTAAGACTAAATATGAGAAATGTGTTGATAATATGAAACATATTAGACGATTAAAAGAGACGAAGCGCTTAAAAAACAACGATAAACAATTAGAATTGGGGATTGTATTGGAGGAAAATATACGCGAAAAATCACCATACGAAACTCTCAGAGATACCATTCTAGGTATTGGTGACCTAAGCGATAAGCAACTATATGTTTCCAGATTCGTAAACAAGTATACGCGGCCGGCAAATGATAACGAAGATGAGTGGTGGTTATATTGTATTGTTACAGATATAAAGCTATTGCCTACGTTCATACGGAAACTATCAGATGCGTATCTAAATAGTGTTGATGAATATTTAATTGTCATGGATGAAATAGCTGCGAATCAAGGTGAAAAGAGCGACGACGAAGCATTTGTGGTTGACAAGTACAGTGGTTATAATATCAAACCGATTTCGTTTGACACCGAAGAAGGATTTACTGAAGCAGGATTCAAGATTAAAAGTCGTGACATTTTAGAAGCCGACTTTAACTATTCGTCGCAGTCTGGAAACAATGCTATGTCGTTTGACAGCGAAGAAGCAGAAAAGGTGTTCAGGGTTGCGAATGCTATGGCTAAATATATAGGTATAGATCTATCATTGTATTCTGATTTTATAATACGCAATAGTGTCATTACAATTGGAAAGGTAATGCCGTCCAGAGCGAAATACGAAGTAATGCAACAAAATAAGAAAAAACCGGTAACATATGAGAAGGCTCTAGACTCGCAAATAGTTATGATAACATTGTCTTACTTTATTTTATCAATACAGACCAGCATTCCTTCTATTAAAACGAGAAAACGATTTCCTGGATGTAAAAAATCTTTCACAGGATTTCCTATGGGCGGAGAGGAGGACACTGGTGCTGTAATGTATATTGCTTGTATCGCGCGCAAGATTAAATCAGACCAGAGTCCGTGGTCGGCAATCAAAAAAACTAAAGAGGAGAACATTGTTGAAAAGATAAAATATATGCTTTCCAAGTATGTCTTGGTTATACCGGAATCTAAAAAAATGATGCGGCAAAAATTAGAATATATGAAATTAAATCCCGACGAAGAGATACCGTATTCAATTAGCGTAAAAAAATGGACAACGTTTCTTCCGCCATTAGAGAACGTTAAAACACCGACATTCCAACAGACATCCAAAGCATTCAACGACGAGCTTTCAAAAAATTACAAGAGCGGAAACAAAGAACAGCATGCGCAAATTAATACTATTCGTTCAAAAATAATATATTCCGCACTCAAAATTCAAGAATACATACATAGCGTTGTATATGCGAAGACCGCAATATTATCAAACAGTCTCTCAGAACCCTTTTTAGAGAACGCATGTTGCGATAGTGATAACAACATCACTATTGATTATTTTATTAAGCTCGCTCCCGAAATAGCAACTCTGAATGATTACGTCGTTGTTGTCCAAGACATATTGGACGACATGCATTCCCTTAAACAGGCAAACACATTAGTTTTTCCCACGGATACAAAACTTAAATACCCTGATATTCCAATAGACTATACAACACAAACTATATATAAGGCGTTCATATACCATTGCAAATTTGGTAGCAACATACCCATTGGCGAAGAAATAAGAGCAATTTGCGGAGAAAAACCAAGCAACTTCGTTAATTCAGAAAGCATCGACGATAAAATAGCGAAACTTAAGAGCGAAGGAGTAAATTATTCCAATAAAAATCTCAACCAACTTGTAAATATTATTAATAGACAAAATATGGTAGGTCTAGAGTTCGGACGTCCCAATTTCGACAACATTAGCACAATCCGTGCAATATTGGAGTCGGCGAATGAACGAGGAGACACTATATTACCAGGCCCATTTATTGTTAATATGTTAGCATTGACCGAAAATTACGAACCGGGTGTTCTAATGGATGACACTCCTGAAATGGAAACAATGAAAAACTACCTATTTAAATCAAACAGTTTAATGGAGGAAAATATTATTGATTTTATTACATCAAATGGTAAACCAGGAAATAAAATAGTTGATTGTTTGCGAACTATTAATGAGTTTAATATTGGGGGTAAAAGCGAAGATTACGATAATGTAATTTATAAAATGATGAATTATATGAAACTTACTATTAAATCAATATGTAAATTGTTCCCAAATATGATTAAAAATCGTGTTGGGGTTAAAAACATAATGCCTCCTACTCACTGGAAATTATCCGCGGTACATAAAAAAGACTTTCAAAATATAATAGGCAATTATTATGGTGATACAAATCAGTTTTATAACGATAAAAGTATTGAAGTTATTTTAGATAAAGTATATAATTCAGTTCATGATATATATCAGCTTTCTGAAAATACATTATACAGCGCTCCGGTTGAAAACGGAAAGGACACTTTCTATTCTGTATTTGACAAAGATATTACAATGAAATTGTTTAAATTTTATTTCTACGCGATTTTAACCGAACATATAGAGATTCCCTCGCGAGGAGATATTAAAAAAGAGTTAGCTCTAGTAACTCGCGAAGAAAACAAGATACCTGAAATGGACATAATAGAAGGAGACGAACAAGATTTGGATATTGAGATTGAAATAATACGCGGTAATACACAATCTGTAAATGAAAAAATCGCCTCTCTTATGAACGAGTATGCTAAGATAATATGTGTTCATAAAAACGAACTAAATTATACATACGAACTAGTGATGGAACGAGTGAATAGATCAAAAGAGAAAGAGAAGGATACAATAACATCATATCTTCGCAAAATGACAGACGAACAAAGAGAAGTTGAAAACCATTTTAAAAATCACAAACTAGAGCGATGGAGCGTGGGTCTCAAAAAAGGTGTAAGAATATATCAACAGGACACATATGACAAGGAGCGCAAGGATATGGAGAAACAGATAATTTCGGACATTCAATTGGGAAGAAATGACGTAGTAAATGATATGAACCGGGACATATTTGAATTAGATGCCACCTATGAACAGCAGGAAGCCGAAAATATAGATGCCGAGGAATATAATATGAACAACCAAGCAGACGATGATGATTATGGAGATAGAGACGGAGATATGTAAACCTATGGATATTTAACATTTCATATAATTTGTTGCTTCTAGTCATACGCAGTCAAATTTTGTGAAATAAAATTTATTAATAATGCAGATATCAAAAGTAATGCAGATATCAAAAGTAAAACATTATCTACTATTTTGTTGGGTGATTAAAGCAAAATATAATGATATAATATATTATATGTATCGTAGTTTAATACGACGTAATATTACATCATTTTCTATAGTAATTTTCATAATGTTATATGTTTCGGTTTTGATGTTTAAACCTGCATTTGTTTTTAAACGAGACGGAACGCTAAGAGAATTCGGTCTGGGATTTAGAAACAAAACCGTTATTCCTGCGTGGTTGCTTGCTATAATATTAGCTATTATTTCATATTTATCGGTTTTATATTATCTTGCTTTACCTAAATTGTTGCATTAATTAACTTCATTTTTAATATTACCCGCAAGAGTTCCTAATGTACGTAGTTCTTTAAGAGATTCTTCTGAATAATTACAACTGGAATTGATAATTGAGTTTGTAGCAACTGCGATTACTAGCGAACCAGTAAGAAGAAACCACATATATTGAGCTACCGATTCTTTTAGAAATATAAGGTTTTTAAGAATTACTACCTCTTTGGAGCCATCGTCAACTTTCAATAACGTTTTCATAGAAACAAGAAATTCATCAAAGTTTTGCATTGTTATTTCATTCACCAATAATGATTGATTACCGTAGATATAGTTAAGAGCCTCGGTTGCCTTGTCGCTCTGACCCTGAACGGTGCCTGGGTCCTTGAAAACATTACGAATTACTTTTTTAATTCCCAGCGCAACAGTCATACCATACCCAAAAGTGTTAGAAAAGGGGGTTAGCCATCCGGGAAATATAAGCAACATTAAATTTAAGATTCCAAATATTAGAACCCATGGAACTAATGTTATATAAGCAGCAGTCAGATATTGATAATGATCATTACACATTCTATATGTGGTCATTAGGTTAATAAGGTATTGTCCAAATAGAACGCTTATGTAATAACAAACGCCCAACATCAATCCAAAACTCTGACTCTTAGACCCTCGCGATGGCTTGCATAGTATATAGCTCAATACAAAATATAATGTAGTAACAATTATGAAAAAGACAAATCCAAATTGGGTTTCCATAGGAACGATGCCATTAGTTTCGGTAGCCATTATAAATAATAGGGACAATATTTTTTGAAATAATACTATATATATTTAATGAGTTCAAACCCTCTTTTATGTGAACCAGGTATAAAATATTATTTACGTAGCTCTCTAAAGGAGAGTCACAAATTCAAAGAAAAATACATTAATTTTTTTTACAACATTGGAATGTTTGTCATATTTATAGTGGTCTTATTTAGTATCTTATATTATAGATACAAGGGAAGGCTAACCAAAGGAGAGGTTGAATTAAAAAACAGACGAAAACAAGAATATATAGTTTCAAAATTACAACAATTATCTGCAATTAAACAAAACAAGGAGATGTTAACCGACCTTCCATTATTTGACAAATAACAAGATATATATAATAAGATTTAATATTAGATTTAATATATATGGATGAAAATGTAGCTATAGCAATAAAAGACTATTATACGCTAAAAAAAAAATATGAAAAAAAAATAACAAATGCTAAAAATAAAATACGGAATTCGAAGGATTTGACTAAGAAAGACAAAAGGTTAAGAGTTAAGCAAATAACAAAAACCTGCATAAATTGCGGCAATAAAGGCGAGACAATATTTAAAACAGATAATAATACGCTAATAGCGATATGTGGATGTAAAACTCCATGCGCGTTGAATATTAATATTGACCGTGGAAAATATACAAACATACGAAACACGGAACAGGAGATACAGAACGAAATTAAAGGAATTAAACAAACAATTATGCGTCTTAAACTAGATTTACTGTTCAATTATTCCGATGAAAATACAATATTGAATGATTTTAAAAAACAAAAAACAGAGTTAAGTAATTTCACACAATCACTTGTTATTTATCGTAAAGATTATATATCAATAGTTGATAATGAAAACAAATCAAAGGCGATCAAAGATGACACCATCAAACTATATGAATTATCCGATCAATTAAAGAAACTTAAAACTGATTATAATTCAAAACAGAATGAAACTTATTTGAGGGATATGGTAGAAATTTATGTTCGCGATATTAAACCTTTAATAGAGCGACTTCAATCTGTTAAATATAAAAATAGTTATATTAATCCTAATGAACTAGACAATACAAGTGAGTTGATACAGAGAGATTATATTTATTCTGATTTATTTATTCCTTTAAATAGTCAGAATAATGCAAAAATAATAACCAATAAAAATTAACAATAAAAATTAACAATAAAAATTAACCTACAAACTACATTATATCCCTATATATATATGAAATTATCGGCCATTATCTCGTTCCCAGTTTTTATTATTAGTTTGAGTATTGGTTTATTATTCGTTTATTTATCTACTCCGCCACCAACTGTTATCTATGTATATCCAACTCCCGAAAATATTAACAAGGTTGAGTATAAAGATAAAGCGGATAATTGTTACCAATTCAAATCTACTGAGGTATCGTGTATGAATACTGAAGATATAAAGACCATACCAATTCAAAAGTAATCTATATATACTATATATGTTTAAGAATATAATTACTAAGGTGAATACCAAGTATGGTAAAATAATAATTTCTATTTTATTAGGTATTGGTTTATCTAGTATATTTAGAAAGACCTGTGAATCGCGAAACTGTTTAATATTCAATGCGCCATCGTTTGACGAGGTTGGTAAATCTGTTTACAAACACAACGATAAATGCTATAAATATACAGAACAATCGGTAATGTGTAAACCTCACCAAAATAAGCAGGTTGATATTGCGTAAAATATTTAATATATTTAATCACTTAACTATATTAAATATGACCACTAGTTTAGATGACTTGCCGCAATCGTCCGTTAATTCGCAACCGAACGTTAATTTAAATATAACAGAACAAAATGTAACGGTCCCTAATCCGGCTCAAGACTTGGAAGCTAAACGCAATGCTGATTTACAACAAGTAATGTCCCAAACGACTCCTCAACAGAACCAACCTCCTGCTCCAAGTCAGGTCCAGCCAGAGAGTAACAATGGTATAGATATCAACAGCTTTGTTACCGGTATTCAAGAGGCGGCGGCAAGTGGAGCACTTCAACTTCCTTCTAGAGATATTCCTCAGAGTCAGAGTCACTTAACTAACGATACGCAGCTACAACCTAATTATATTCCAGAAAACAGAGGAGATTATATAAACGACACATATAATCAGGAACAAATTATAAATAATCAAAATATTAAACAGAAAAATACTAATTCTATGGATGCCATATATGACGACATTCACGTTCCGATAATACTGGCTGTTATATATTTTGTATTCCAGCTTCCAGTCATTAAAACAAACACATTAAAATATATTCCGTCGCTTTTTAATAGAGACGGAAATTTTAACATGCTTGGATACTCTATTAATAGTTTGGCGTTTGCAAGTACATATTACTGTATTATAAAATCACTAGATTACTTGAGTATATGACGCTAATAATATTAATTAATGTATAAACCCAAGTATTTTGTCTCGTTTATACGCACTATCTACGTATATTTATTAGATTATTATTGTAATAAATATACATGCCCAAAACATTACTTGATATATACATTCAAACGCTAGTATCAAGATTGACTAACATAAAAGAGCCTAACATCCCATATGATATTAATGACGCCCCTTGTCTAGACGTAGTATTTGACGGTGGTGCATTCAACGGTGGAATGGGTTTGGGTGTTGCTCTATATCTTAAGGAATTAGAGAGAGTAAATATGATTCGCGTATCACGCGTATCTGGATGTAGCATCGGTTCTATAATCGCCCTATATTATTTGACTACAAGCAATTACGATATTAACGAAATGTTTCTCTCAATACGCAAATGTTTCAAAGAACAATTTGATTTAACACAATATGCCGTATGTGTTCGTGAATTTATTTTCAATAATATCACAGAGGATATGAGCTCTATTAACAATATACTACATATTACATATTACGATATTGACATTGGGAAACAGGTTGTCCAGAATACTTTTGATAGCCGTGAGCACTTACTAGAGTGTATTATCAGGTCTAGTCATATTCCATACATATCAAATAAGGAGTTCAAGTATAAAGCCCGATATTTAGATGGAATTACACCTCACGTATTTCGCGATGATAAACGACCGGTGTTGTTCGTTATGATGGTTACTAATTCAAATTATCACCGGGTTTTCAATACTAAGAATGAACAAAATGTAAACGAAAGACTTTTATTGGGAATTAATGATATTAATACTTTTATTAGCACGGGAGCTTCTGATATGTGTAGTTATTACAACGAATGGTCTTTATTGTCCATACTATCTCTCCGTGCTAGGGAATCCATATTTGTTTGTATAATAATTATTATTGAGCTATATACAACACTATACAAATTTATACCTTGTTGTATTAGAGAATCAAATTGTTTTACGCTCTTTACTAAAATCAGCTATTCAATATGTCAAGATATCATGTATTATCTAATTAATTAACTTATTGATTGCTGTTAAAAACAATTAAAATCCAAACCTATCCTTCAGTTTTGTTAATCCTGTCCGTCTAGTTTTAGAAGATGCCCTCTTTGCTCTAGGTTTAGCACTTGTTTTCTTTAACACACGTTTTTTTGTGGCGGGTTTCTTCTTTCTCTTCGCCTCTCCTGGCGTATATCTTAAAAAATACTCTTCATATTCTTTAGAATTCCGTTTATTTTGAAGCTCTTTGAATTTGTTAGCTTTTGAAGCTCTTATATCTTCCATTGTCTCTTGTTTTCCATAGCAGTTTGTAGTAAATCTTTTTAACAGTCCTTTTTGCTTCAAACGATTTTTAGACTGAACTATAAAAA
>TARA_B110000483_G_scaffold68731_1_pt1 | contig 12986 bp, 12 predicted proteins | sample TARA_B110000483 | Tara Oceans TARA_B110000483 (sample SAMEA4398176) | marine metagenome | biome: Polar Biome; feature: [SRF] surface water layer (ENVO:00010504); material: water (ENVO:00002006), including particulate matter (ENVO:01000060) such as... | depth 5 m
TATAAATAGAATAAAGGATAATTAATATGGCAGTCCCAAACAGTAAATCAACCTTCATAGACTATTGTCTAAGAGCATTAGGTGCACCTGTAATCGAAATCAATGTAGATGACGATCAGGTAGATGATAGGGTAAATGAAGCTTTGCAGTTTTATCAAACATATCATTCAGATGCTATTGAAAAAGTTTATTTAAAACATAAGGTCACAAATTCAACATTAACATTAAGTGCATCAGTCGCTAGTAATTTCACAGTAGGTGAGATAATTACAGGCGGAACATCCGGGGCAAAAGCTTTAATTAAAACCGCTACTGGAACTACTATTACATATAATACTTTGGTAAACTGGGATAAGGTATTTACAACAGAAACAATTACGGGCACGGACTCAGGTACGACCGCGACAGTTTCTTCTATAGTAAAAGGTGATATGGAGAATGGATATGTTACAATCCCAGAATTAGTAACAGATGTATTATCAGTTATGCCAATTAAAGAGGCGGTTTCATCTACTAATATGTTTGATATTAAATATCAGATGCATTTACAAGACATCTATTCATTAGGATTTTTAGGTTCATTAACAGAATATGTAATGACACAGCAATGGTTATCATTATTAGATATGGTTATTGATGATGGTAAGAAACATTTAAGCTTTGATAAGCATAAAGACCAATTAAGAATTGATATGGATTGGGCAAAAGAAGTAACCGTAGATGATTATATAATCGTAGAATGCTATAGAGTTATAGATCCAGATTCATTTACAGAAGTTTATAATGATTACTTCTTAAAAAAATATGCTACATCACTTATTAAAAGACAATGGGGAACAAACCTATTAAAATTCGAAGGAATGGTTATGCCGGGCGGCGTTACATTTAACGGAAGACAACTCTTTGATGACGCAAACGAAGAACTATTAAAATTAGAGGAAGAGTGTAGATTAAATTGGGAACAACCAGTCGATTTCTATACAGGATAAACCATGCCAAGATCAGTTTTCTTTTCACAGGCGGTAAGAACAGAACAAAGTCTTTACGAAGATCTAGTTATTGAAAGCCTAAAAATATTCGGTCAGGATGTATATTACATTCCTCGAACATTAGTGAACAGGGATAATATACTAGGTGAAGATCCTGCATCTAAATTCGATGATGCATATTTAATAGAAGCTTACCTAGAAGATATAGAAGGATTCGAAGGTACAGGTGATTTATATTCCAAGTTTGGTTTAGAAATTAGAGACGAAGCAACATTCGTAATCTCTAGAAGACAATGGGAAAAAATCATAGGTATATTCTCTAGCGATCTAACTAACCCAAGACCGCAAGAAGGTGATGTTTTATTTCTTCCAATGACAAATTCATTCTTTGAAATTTCTTATGTCCAAGATGATTCCCCGTTCTATCAGTTATCTAATCTACCAGTATATAAATTAAAATGCTCATTGTTTGAATATAATGATGAAGATTTCGATACAGGTATAGAAGGAATAGATCTGAAGACAGGGGCAAGTACCTATCAGGTAACAATGGATTTAGCTATTACAGGCGACAATCATTTCCAAATTGGTGAAATGGTACAACAAACTGTTGGACTTACAGCAACTGGTTTAGATATAATTGTTAAAGGCGAAGTACAAAATAGAACTAAAACTTCAGCTACAATATCACAGGTAGGAGTTTCTAATATAGAAGTTACGAACAGCGATGGATTTGCTAAAGACTTTATTGTTTCTACTAACTTTGGTTTAATTGGAGTAACCAGCGGTTATGTTGCTTATGTAACCAAGGTATATGATATAAACGATACTACAAATACATTCGATACTGATGGCGGATCTCAAAACGTTGCGTTAGAAAACTTTGCAGATGGCTTTATAGACTTTACAGAAAGTAATCCATTCGGCGACCCATCGGAGACATATTAATGTTCGGTACCCATTTTTATCACGCAACAATGAGAAAATCAGTAGCAGTGTTTGGTACACTGTTTAATGATATTTCTGTTGTTAGAAGAAAGTCAGACGGTTCTATTGTAAACCAAATTCGAGTACCATTAGCCTATGGGCCGAAACAAAAATTCTTAGCTAGATTAGATCAAGAAACAGGATTCGATGCTCCAATGGGGATTAAGTTACCCCGTATGTCTTTTGAGATTACTTCTCTAGAATTAGACGTAATACAAAAGGGGCAAAAAAGAAATAAGATCGTAGAAACCCATGGTTCAGATGTAACTAAAAAGAAAACAATCCAGAACTATACAGCATACAATATTGGTATGCAATTAAGTATACTCGCAAAGAACCAAGATGATGGTTTACAAATTGTTGAACAAATATTACCCTACTTTCAACCTGAATATACATTAACAATTAAACCTGTATCTGGTTTTGATCTTAAACAAGATGTTCCGGTTGTTTTAACTTCAGTAGCTATTAATGATGAATACGAAGGTAGCTTTGAAGAAAGAAGAGTATTAACATATACTTTAGACTTTGTTATGAAAATGAAATTCTTTGGTCCAACTGTGGATCAAGCAGTAATAAGAGAAGTTAATCTTGACTTTGAAAACCAGGCAACTGGTGAATTCTATGAAGGATTAAACTATACAGTTAGGCCTTCAGATACAGCATTAACAAAAGTTGTTACCGTAGCTTACGATGAAAATCAGTTTGTTGTTGGAGGTGGAAACTTCCAATATACTGTTTCAATCGAGGCAGTAAGCATAGTTGGAACTACCGCAGCTGCTGTAAGTAATACTACTGACGTTCAGCTGGTTAATACCACAGGGTTACAGGTTGGACATGTTGTAACAGGAACAGGAATAAGCGGTACAGTACAAATATCTAGTATTAATTCTCCTACAAGTATTTCATTAAACACAGCTCAAACAATTGGTGATAATGTTTCCTTAACCTTTACTGCTAATAAATATTCTTTATTTGATCAGGTTCAACCAACATTAACTTTATATAGAGGAAACACCTACATCTTTACTCATCCGGCAGCTCATCCAATTAGGATATCAACCGTAGTAGATGGAACACATTCAGGCGGAACAGCTTATACAGCTGGAGTAACTGCTACTTCTTCAACTGTCACAACATTTGTGGTAGGAGAAACTGCACCTGAACAACTATTTTACTACTGTGCAAATCATGCCAAAATGGGCGGAAACGTAATAATACTTACATCGTAATGGATATATCATGGATAAAAGAGATAAACTACAAAAGTCACTAGAGAAAAATCTACCGGCTGAAAACAAAAAAACCCCAGCTGCAGTGGTACAAGACAAACTTGATATCAAAGATGATTATGAATTCTCAAGAAGAACCTATAAAGATCTAATATCGACTGGCATGCACAGTTTAGATGTGTTGGCCGAGCTCGCCCGCGAGAGCGAGCACCCACGCGCATTCGAAGTATTATCTAGAGCTATTAAAGATGTAGCCGATACTACTGAAAAGCTAATGGATTTACAAAAGCGTAAAAAAGATTTAAATAAAGAAGAACAAGAAATATTAAAAAGAGAAGCAATTACTAATAATAACCTATTCGTAGGAAGTACAGCTGATCTACAAAAAATGATACTAGACCAATCTAAAGAAAAAGACATTATTGATGCAGAGAATTAAAAATAACGAATTTGGCTATCTAGGAAATCCAAACGTTAAGCGTGATGGTGTAGAGACTGAATTTAGTAAAGAAGAGATTAAAGAATACATCAAGTGTATGAAAAGTCCTGCGTATTTTGCTATGAAGTATGTTAAGATTATATCTTTGGATGAAGGATTAGTACCATTTAATCTTTATCCATACCAAAAGAAGATGTTTAAACACTTTAATCAGAATAGATTTAGTATAGTGTTAGCATGTAGACAAAGTGGTAAAAGTATATCTAGTGTGGTTTATATTCTATGGTATGCAGTATTTCATCCAGATAAAACAATTGCAGTACTCGCGAACAAGGGCGCGGTCGCCCGTGAGATGCTCGCGCGTATTACGCTCGCGCTCGAAAACTTACCCTACTTTTTACAACCAGGAACTAAGGCATTAAATAAAGGCTCTATAGAGTTCAGTAATAATTCTAAGATACTTGCAGCGGCAACGTCTGGTAGTTCTATAAGGGGTTTATCTATTAACCTATTGTTTTTAGATGAGTTTGCTTTTATTGACGATGATGCTAGATTTTATACATCTACCTATCCGGTGGTATCAGCAGGTAAAGATACCCAAATTATAATTTGTTCTACAGCAAACGGAATAGGTAATGTATACCATAAACTATGGGAAGGTGCTGTACAAGAAACAAATGATTATAAACCTTTTAGAATAGATTGGTGGGATGTACCAGGACGAAATAAGAAATGGCAAAAAGAAACTATAGCTAATACTTCTGAATTACAATTTGAGCAAGAGTTTGGTAATACGTTTCACGGAAGAGGTAATACTTTAATTGATGCTAATCATTTATTAGCCCAAAAAAGCCACGAACCTATTATGATTAAAGAGAATGCTTTCATCTACGAACATGCAATCGAAGGTCATGAATACATAATGACCGTGGATGTTGCAAAGGGTAGAGGACAAGATTATAGTACATTTACCGTTATTGATACCTCAGTTAACCCATTTAAACAAGTGGCAGTGTTCAGAGATAACAACCTATCACCAATGTTATTACCGGATATCGTGTATAAATATGCGAAGAGTTACAACGATGCTTATGTTATTATTGAAAGTAATGATCAGGGTGCAGTGGTTTGTAATGGCTTATATTATGATCTAGAGTATGAAAACATCTTCGTAGAATCGTCTGTTAAGGCCAATGCAATTGGTGCTACAATGACAAGAAGAGTAAAACGTATTGGTTGTTCAACGATAAAAGATTTAATTGAACAAAAGAAACTCGCAATTGTGGATGCAAATACAATAGTAGAGATGAGTACTTTTGTTTCGAAAGGAACTTCTTTTCAAGCAAGCTCATCTAACCATGATGACTTAATGATGAACTTAGTATTGTTTGCATGGTTTACTACAACGGATATATTTAGATCATTAACAGATATCGACATGAAAGATATGTTATATAGAGAAAGACTAGCAGCAATTCAAGATGATATGCTTCCGGTTGGGTTTTTAGGTGAGGGTTCTGAAGATCATAAATATAGTAAAGACAACGATGGTAATCTTTGGTTCGAACAAGATACCAAATTTACGAACTGGTAATATGAAATTTAAAGACTATATAGATCCACCAATAGTGGAAGCAACAGATACTTCAGGTACTTTTGCTAGTAAACCGACCGACAAATTGCATCTTGTTGTACTTGGTCTTGGCGACGAGGAAGGTACATTTGCAGATGTTATAGAAGATGTAGCTAAAAAGAAAGGTTTAAAATACAATTTAATTAACGTAGAAGAAGCTTATATAGCAGATTCAGATCTAGAAGTAGGTGAAGTTACATTCCATAACTTTGATGGCGAAGATAAAAAAATAACTATACAAAAAGATAAATCCGTTATCTTTGTTAGAGCTGGGGCAATACAAACATTAGTATCACAAGCCATAGTATCTACCTTAGGAACTTATGGATTCTTTTTAATTAATGATTTAGAATCAATGCTATTATGCGATAATAAGTTATCTAGTACTATTACCTTAGACAGATATGATATAAACACGCCTAAAACGGCGATGATTAACAATGTTAAGTCTATAGAAAATGCTCATAAAAAGATTGGTGGTAAGTTTCCAGTTATAATTAAAACATTAACAGGTACGCAAGGTGTCGGAGTATCTAAGGTAAATGATATGGCTTCACTAGTATCTGTAGCACAATCCTTATGGAAATTCGATGCAGAACTTTTGATCCAAGAATTCTTAGACATTAAATCTGATATTAGAACGCTAGTTGTGAATGGCCACATTATAGGCGCAGCAGAAAGAATTAAACAAGACGATAAAGAATTTAGAAACAACGTACATTTAGGTGCTAAAACTGTCCCATATAATCTATCGGAAGAAGAAAAAGAACTCATTAGGCGTGCTGCTAGGAGCTCTGGCACTATGTATTGCGGTGTAGATCATTGTAAAGTTGGTAACAAACTATACATATTAGAGATAAACGGATCACCGGGAATACGATCTTCATTCATGGGATATGATCCTGTAGATGGTAAAAAGATAGGCAAAAAAACAGATAAAGAAGTATTTGAGATTATATTAGATTATTTCTCATCAGAAATTCACAGAAGACCTTTATATAGAACTGAATCAGGCTACGTTGAAAGAATAGTAGTTGAAGGATTAGATATTCCAGTAAGGGCTAAGTTTGATACTGGTAATGGTACTAATGCCACAATGCTTCATGTAGATAAATTAGACATCGACGGTGATACAGCACACTGGGTTAAAAACGGCCAGAAATTTAAGAATGATATAGTCGATGTATCATTAGCAAAACATTTAAATACCACAGATAAAAGACCTGTGGTTGAACTAACAATAACCTTTAATAATAAACAATACACGGTTCCTTTCGGATTAACTACAAGAGACTCTGCTTCAGAGATGCTTGTAAATAGGAAACTATTAAGTATATTTAAGGTATCAGTTAATCCAAATAGGAAGTTTATATTATCCGATTGGGTTCCGAGGAATGACAGAACAGATGTCTAACCCTAGAAATTTAATTAGTATAAATAAACATATTGAATATAACCTTATTATGAACAACATATTAACTAACTCAAAAAGAGGATAAAGCGATGGCATTTCAAGTATCACCAGGCGTTGAGGTCAAAGAGATCGACGCAACTAGCGTGATTCCCGCTGTTTCTACCAATATTGGTGGATTCGCTGGATCATTTAACTGGGGTCCGGTTGACGAAATTGTAACAGTAGGTTCTGAATCAGAACTCGCTGGACATTTTGGTACACCAGACGACAGTACAGCTAAATATTTTCTTACAGCCGCGGCATTCTTAAAGTATGGCAACGCGCTGAAGGTAGTTCGAGTATTATCGGGGCATGACAATGCTTCTGGTGATGGTTCCGGACAACTGATTAAGAATAAAGATGATTATGATAATAACTACGCTAACGGATCCCTATCAAAGGGAGATTGGGTTGCTAAATACCCAGGCGTTCTCGGAAACAGTCTAAAAGTATCAGTAATATCGCAAGGTATTTCTAGCTTTTCAGGATGGACCTATTCAGGTTCATTTGACAGTGCTCCAGGAACTTCTGATTATGCAGTCTCAATTGGTAAAGCATCAGCTAATGATGAATTACACGTAGCAGTTATTGATGAAGACGGTCTTTTCACAGGTACAGCAGGTACCGTGTTAGAGACTTTCGCATACGTTTCCCAAGGGTCGGATGCTAAGAAGAGTGATGGAACTACTAACTATTACAAGGATGTTATTAATAATAACTCTAAGTATATTTGGTGGACAGATCACAACACTAACTTAGGAGAAGCAGGAACACTTATTTCAAGTGTACCAGGAAACAGTTTTACAATAAACACCGCAGCAATGGAAGCTTCATTGGATGGCGGTTCAGACGATAACGCACCAACAGCAGGCGAAATTCTATTAGGTTACGACCTATTCGAAGACGCAGAAACAGTTGATGTTAACTTATTGTTTGCATGTCCAGATGCTAACGGCACAGAGACAATAGCAGAAGATCTTATTTCAATTGCAACAGCAAGAAAAGATTGTATGGCTTTTGTATCTCCACCGATAGAGGACACAGTGGGAAGTTCAGCACCAGCAACAGACGTTATGGCGTTTGCTAATGGACTTACTTCCTCATCATACGCTTCTTGCGATAGTTCAGCTCTATACGTATACGACAAATATAATGATGTATATAGATGGATCGGGGCAGCAGGACACGTAGCAGGTTTATGTGCTAATACAGATACCGTAGCAGATGCTTGGTTCTCACCAGCAGGTGTGAATCGTGGTCAGCTATTCGGCGTAACTAAACTAGCATACAATCCTAAAAAAGCAGATAGAGATACATTGTATAAAGGAAGAGTAAATCCATTGGTTTCTTTCCCAGGACAAGGTATGATGTTATTTGGAGATAAAACTCTACTTAGCAAACCTTCTGCATTCGATAGGATTAACGTTCGAAGATTGTTCATAGCACTAGAGAAAGCAATTTCAACAGCTGCTAAGGCACAATTATTTGAATTTAATGACGAATTCACAAGAGCAAACTTCCGTAATATGGTAGAGCCGTTCTTGAGAGACGTTAAAGGTAGACGTGGCGTTACAGACTTCTCAGTCATATGTGACACTACAAATAATACCGGAGCGGTTATTGATGGTAACAGATTCGTGGCAGATATTTATATCAAGCCAGCAAGATCTATTAACTTCATTACACTAAATTTCATAGCAACAAGAACAGGCGTCGATTTCTCAGAAATCGCCGGCTCATAAGGGGTAATTCACAATGGCAATATTAGGCGTAGACGATTTTAAATCTAAGCTAGTTGGCGGTGGTGCTCGTTCTAACCTTTTCAAGGTTACAATGAACTTCCCTGGCTATGCAAATGGCGATGTAGAACTTACATCATTTATGTGTAAAACAGCTCAATTTCCATCATCAGTGGTAGCACCGATTATGGTTCCATTCAGAGGAAGACAACTTCAGTTAGCTGGAGATAGGACTTTTGAACCTTGGACTGTAACGATTATCAATGATACTGGTTTTGAAGTACGAAATGCTTTTGAAGCATGGAGTAATGGTATTAACGGTCATAATTCTAACACTGGTCTAAGTAATCCTACTGACTATCAAGCAGATGCTGTTATTGAGCAACTTGATAAAGAAGGTAATGTTACTAAGACTTACGATTTTAGAGGGCTTTGGCCTTCCAACATCGGTGCTATCGACGTTTCATATGAAACTGTAGATACAATTCAAGAGTTTACTGTTGAATTACAAGTACAGTATTGGGAATCAACTGGAACCACATCTTAATTAGGTTCATAAATATATAGGACGAGAGGGAATATAACTTCCCTCTCTGATTATATGAGAGATATATAGTATGGCAGAATTTTTCGGATTCGAAATAAATAGAAAGGGAAAGGAAAAAGAAGTTCCTAAAGTTTCCTTTGTACCAAATACAGAAGAAGACGGCGCAGGTGTTATTACCAGTGGCGGACACTTTGGCACGTATTTGGACATGGATGGCGACAAAGCTAAGAATGAAGTAGAACTTATCATGAAGTATCGTGATGTGTCTTCCCAACCAGAGGCAGATGCAGCAATTGAAGATATAGTAAATGAAGCAATCGTTGGGGATCATAATGATGTTCCAGTAGATATTGTTTTAGATAAAGTAGACGCTTCGGACAAAATTAAAAAAATAATAAAAGGTGAATTTGATCATATACTAGAGTTACTTAACTTTAATAGTTTTGGTCATGACATTTTTAGAAAATGGTATATTGATGGTAGATTACCTTATCATATCATTGTAGATGATAATCTTAAGAATGGTATTAAGGAGCTTCGATATATCGATCCTACCAAATTAAGAAAGGTGAAAGAAATAGAAGAAGAGGAAGATCCTAAAACAGGAGCTAAACTCGTTAAGAAACAAACAGAGTTTTTTATATTCCAAGACAATGCTCTTGGCAAATATAATCAGGGGCTAAAAATATCACCAGACGCTATAGCATATGCGACTTCTGGAATGTTAGATGCTTCTAGAAAAAGAATCTTATCCTATTTACATAAGGCTATTAAGCCAGTAAATCAATTAAGGATGATGGAAGATTCATTAGTTATATACAGAATATCGCGTGCCCCAGAACGTAGGATATTTTATATTGATGTTGGTAACTTACCTAAGGGTAAAGCTGAAGAATACCTTAGAGGTATTATGAATCAATATAGAAACAAATTGGTGTATGACGCGAAGACTGGTGATATCAAAGATGATAAAAAGCATATGAGTATGCTTGAAGATTTCTTCTTACCCCGTAGAGAAGGTGGAAGAGGAACAGAAATCACTACGCTACCAGGCGGCGAAAACTTAGGTCAAATAGATGATATTATATATTTCCAAAAAAGGTTATATAAAGCATTAAACGTTCCTATGAATCGATTAGAACAAGAGGCTCAATTCTCGTTAGGCAGATCTTCAGAGATCACCAGAGACGAGGTTAAGTTTAAAAAGTTTATTGATCGGTTAAGAAAAAGATTTTCAGATCTGTTTTTACAGCTTCTTAAAACTCAATTACTTCTTAAAGGTGTATTGACTGAACAAGATTGGGCACAATGGAAAGAATCTATTATGTTTGATTTTATTGAAGACAATTACTTTAGTGAATTAAAAGAGTCAGAAATGTATAAAGAAAGGTTTGAAATGCTCGGAAGCTTAGACGAGTTTATGGGTACTTTCATATCAAAAGAGTGGGTTCAGAAAAATATTCTACGATTCAACGATGATGATATTGAAACTATGCAACAACAGATTGATGATGAAGAGAAAGCAGGAGAGCTTGATATGCCAGATCCGGAAGATCCGAGATTTGGGTAATATTAAGAACTTTATACGTATAAATATATAACACAGGATTAAATAATGGAAGTTACAGATATAATTAAACAAGTGAATAACGGCGACAATGTGAATGCAAACAAATCGTTTGACACTGTTATGGCAACAAAGCTAAAAGATGCTTTAGATGCTAAAAAAATAGAGCTTGCAGGTAGTATGATCGATAGGAAAATTCCAGTCGAAGAACCTACAGAGCAAGAGTAATTACGGAGATAACTCATGAAGTTAATTTCAGAGTATACAGATAGTAATATAAAAAATTACATTACCGAAGATAAAAAAGGTAATAAAAGCCACGTCATAGAAGGCGTGTTTATGCAGGCCGATAAGAAAAATCGAAATGGCCGTGTATATGAAAAAAAGATTCTAGAGTCAGCTGTTAACAAATATGTTAAAGAGCAGGTGGCAACTGGTAGAGCGGTTGGTGAGTTAAATCATCCAGAAGGACCGACTATCAACCTGGATAAAGTTTCCCACAAAATTACTGACCTTCGATGGGAAGGAAATAATGTTGTGGGTAAGGCATCAATACTTAATACACCTATGGGTAATATCGTTAGCGGTTTACTTGAAGGTGGGGTTAAGCTTGGTGTATCAAGTCGTGGTATGGGAAGCCTTGTGCAGAAAAATGGTGCTAGTTACGTGAATGGTGACTTTATGTTATCAACAGTAGATATAGTCCAAGACCCTTCAGCTCCGGAGGCATTTGTCAACGGAATTATGGAAGGTAAGGATTGGATATGGGATAACGGCATATTAAGAGCGCAAGACATTGAATTAATTGAGACTGAAATAAAGACAGCAAAGAATATCAACTCCTCGGATGTTGAGATCAGAGCATTTAAGAATTTCCTCTCGAAACTTGTAAATAAATAACCTTTAGGGGGATAACGACATGTCAGAAGACGTAAATAACGCTGAAGAACTGTCAATTGATGAGCAAGCTTCCGAAGTAAGTGAAGAGCAACTAAACGATGAAAATCAAGTAATCGAAGATGTTGTTGAAGATGCTAACGAGGAAGTTGTTGAATCAACAGAAGAAGAATTAGAAGAAGCTAAAAAGAAAGAAGATGATCTTGAAGAAGATGCTCCGAAATCTGTAGCTACTCCTAAGACTAAAGCTGGTGTGATACAAGCCGCAGTTGATATGTTAAAATCAGCAAAAAAAGAAGACGCACAAAAACTATTTGCAAAAATGGCAGCGATTTCTGAAGATGAGATTGAAGAATCAGAAGATGATGGTTCAGTAGCGAAAGCTATTGCATCTGCACCTTCAAAGAAGAATGAATTAAAAGCTAAAGCGAAAGTAGAAGCTCTTGATTTTTCTGATGATTTAGATACTATCATCGCAGAAGAAGCTACGTTGAGCGATGGGTTCAAAGAAAAAGCAAGCACAATTGTAGAAGCAGTACTAACAAGTAAATTAGCTGAAACAGTCGAGCGCTTAGAATCTGAATACGTGCAAAACTTAGAAGAGGAAGTTTCTGAAATTCAAGCTTCAATGGTAGAGAAAGTAGATTCATACTTAAACTACGTTGTTGAAGGATGGATGAAAGATAACGAAGTATCAATCAGTCAAGGTCTTAGGACTGAGATTGCTGAAGACTTTATGACTTCACTTCAGTCAGTGTTCAAAGAACACTACATTGAGATACCGGAAGGCAAAGAGAACTTATTAGATGAACTATCTGATCAAGTTGCTGAGCTAGAAGAGTCTCTAAATAAAACCACAGAAGATAACATCGAACTACACACAGCCAATCAGTCACATGAAAAAGCTGCTATAGTAAGAGAAGCATCTTCAGGGCTTGCAGAAACAGATGCTGAGAAATTTGCTAAGTTGGTGGAAGATGTAGAATTTGATAATAAAGAAACTTTCGAACAGAAAGTAGCTACTATCAAAGGATCATTTTTCAAAGGCGAAGTAACTGAATCAGTTGATGAAGTAAATAGCATGGCAGGAGAGGACACAGCGGAAGTTGTTGCCTTAACTGATAACATGTCTAGATACACTCAGGCTATAACTAAATTTAATAAATAAATCTAATAGGGGAAAACATATAATGTTTAACGCAGATTCACAATTAATGGAAAAATGGGCACCAGTCTTAGAACATGCAGGCGCTCCAGAAATCCAAGACAGATATAAAAAAGCTGTCACAGCAAGGCTTCTTGAAAACCAAGAAATCGCTTTACGTGAAGAACAAGCACAAGCCCAAGGTAACTATATTTCAGAAGCAGCAGCAGCCAATAACATTGGTACTGGTTCAGCTCCTAATAATATCGGTACTTTCGACCCAGTGCTTATTTCTTTGGTAAGAAGAGCCATGCCTAACCTCATCGCTTATGATATCGCTGGCGTTCAGCCAATGACTG
>TARA_B110000483_G_scaffold154267_1_pt1 | contig 12956 bp, 7 predicted proteins | sample TARA_B110000483 | Tara Oceans TARA_B110000483 (sample SAMEA4398176) | marine metagenome | biome: Polar Biome; feature: [SRF] surface water layer (ENVO:00010504); material: water (ENVO:00002006), including particulate matter (ENVO:01000060) such as... | depth 5 m
TTATTTGGTTGGTCTATTGGTTTGAATTACGGTTTGGTTTTCGATTTAACGATATGGGCATCTACCCCAGAACATTTTCTGGACTTAGGGGGATTTTTTTTAGTCCCTTTATTCACGGCAGTTTGGAACATTTATACCATAACTCTACACCTTTACTTATTTTATCTGCAACTCTTTTTTATTTTTACAGAGCGATGGCTTGGCGTGTTTTAGGAATGGGTCTATTGTTATCTGGATTTTTAACATGGTTAATTGGGAGTCCTGCGTTCCATATTGGAGCAAGTGGTCTGATATATGTTTTGATGAGTTTTATGCTTTTTAAAGGAATACTCTCCAAGAATCATCATTTAACAGCACTATCTTTACTAGTGGTTTTTTTATATGGCAGTATGTTGTGGTATGTATTTCCCGTTAAGGATAATATGTCTTGGGAAGGTCACTTATCGGGGCTTCTTGTAGGGCTTATTTTTGCGTTTGTTTTTAGAACTTCAATCGCCAAGCCTGTTCGTTATGTTTGGGAAGATGATCAATACGACGAAAAGGAAGACCCATTCCTCCAACAATTTGATGCAGAGGGGAATTTTATCGAATCTCCTAAAGATGAACTGCACACTACAGATTCTACAGTAGAAGCACAGTATATTTTTAGAAATAAGGATGTTTAGAGACGTTGTCTGACGACTTCATAAAGAAAAGCACCACAGGCTACAGAAACATTTAAAGAGGCTATTCTGCCGTGCATAGGAAGTTTTGCTTTGTCGTCCACCAATTTTAATATAGATGGGTTGATGCCTCGACCTTCAGAGCCCATAATAAGGGCACATCCTTGTTTAAAATCAATATCGTAAATTGTGTTTTCTGTTTTTTCGGTGGCTGCAACCACTTTTATATCAGAGGCTTGCAAATAAAACATGGCATCTTTGATATGATCTACTTTACAAATGGGAATATTAAATATCGCCCCGGCACTCGTCTTAACCGTATCACCGTTTATGGGAGCCCCGCCACTTTTTTGTATGATAATTCCATCAACACCAGTACATTCGGCAGTTCTGATGATGGCCCCAAAATTGCGAACATCGCTAAGTTGATCAAGGAGTAGAAACAAGGGGTTTTCTTTTGTATCTTTGACTGCAGATATTAATTCTTCCAAATCATAAAATGCAATTGGAGACATATTGGCCACAGCGCCCTGGTGATTGTGCTGTGTTAATCGGTTAAGCTTTTCAACAGGCACATATGTAAAGTTGATATTTTGTTTTCGTAATAATTTTTCTAAATCTGTATACAATTCCCCACTGAGCCCTTTTTGTAAAAAGACCTTGTCTATTGTGTTTTCTGCTTCAATGGCTTCAATAATTGCTCGAAGGCCGTATATTTTAGTTTCTTTCTCCATGTCGCAAAAATACACATTACGCATCAATTCTAAAGTAATTAGATAAAAAAGCGGGCTTATTAAATAAACCCGCTTATTAATCTACTTATTAAAAGGATACGTTATTGCAGTACAACTTTTTTATGTGTTTTTCGATTGCCTTGACTTAAGCTTAGGAAATAAACTCCTTTAGAATAACTGAAGGTATTTATTTTCTCTTGAATAGTTGTAGAGCCACCCAGAATGTTTTGAGAATATACAACTCTTCCTTGCAAGTCGATAAGTTGAACTAAATAATCCTGTTGAGATGCAGAAGTAAATTGGTAGTTAACCGTTTCCTTTGCAGGGTTTGGCCAAACCTTAAAAGCATCTGTACTCAAGTTATTTGTGTTTAAAGTAAGACCTAGTCCAGAAATTATTAGAGAAAAATTTTGAGCTCCATTGGTTAATCCACCCTTATGTGTGATGCTTAAAGTGTAAGTTCCACTTAAAGAATTATCAACTTCTATTTTTTCAACAGTATCTACGTTATTATCTCCATCACGTGTAGCCCAAGCTGCAACATTTTCTAGGTTTAGTCTCCATGGGTAGTAGGTATTTCCATTACTAGTTAGTCTCATGTCTAAATCATTAATAACATCTGGGTTAGGATCATTAAGCGCTGTTGAAGCGTTTCCGGGAGGGTCGGTCCAACATAAGCTCGCTTTTAATTTTCCATTCAATGATGTAGAAAAAGTATAGTTGAAAGTTTCCCCTTGGTTCAATGTTCTTTCAAAGATACGCGCCGTATTATTTTGATCTTCGAGAATAATTTCTGCGGCTGCTTTTGCATTTAGTAATCCCCAGCCATATACTGCATCAGGTCCAGTAGGTGAGGCATCGTCAGCACTATGACAAGCTAATCCTTTTAGGGTAGATGCCTTCATAAAATCACCGTTTAATTCATTGTAGTATTGTTGCAATAAAAGAAGCGTCCCAGCCACATTTGGAGCAGCCATTGAAGTACCAGTTTTGATTGAATAAGAAGCATCTGAACTAGAATCACTAGAGTAAAGATTGACCCCATCTCCCGAAATATCAGGTTTTACACGTCCATCATCAGCGGGCCCTTGACTACTACTAGGAGCTATTGATATGCTCAATAATTCGCCACTTCCATTTGGATGAATTAAGGGGTTTCTCGCATTGGCTACAACCAGATTATTTTTAGAAACCTTATTTCCTGTAAGTTTATCATAATTATTGGCTAGACCTCCCTGATACTCATCGCCTCCTTCATTTCCAGCTGAAACCACCTCAAGGTAGTAAGGAGCATTATAAGCTATTAAATCTCTTTCCCTAGCACGAAAGGTGTAAGTTCCTATTTCATTGGCATCTAATTGTTGTATTTCATTACTTCCTTGAGTTACGAAAATTGGATATCCCCATGAGTGATTTGATAATAAAAGTCCATTTGTCCCAGCTTCATATATCATTTCAGATTGCAGATTTTGTGTGTCATATGAAACTAAATTCGCCTCTGAAGCCATTCCTTTAGCAGTAGGGGTTACTCCTTTTGCAATCATCGTCCCAGCCACATGGGTGGCATGACCTCCTCCATCTTCATTTTCAGGATTTGAATCTGGGCTTGTTACTCTAGAAGTAGGTTCAGAACTATTGTCTTGCAATTCTCTGTGAGTAGACCTTACAACATCAATTTCCCACATCCCAATAGTCATATTTTGACCATCAAGTGAAAGGCCTAAGTCTCCACCAGAATTTATAAAGTTTGTACGGGTTGCTATGGCACTACCTAGATTATTTGTACTTGCGTATATTGGGCTATTATTTTTTATATACATAATTTGAAATACGTCTCCACTGGAATTACGGTATTTTCTTTTAGCGTCAGGATTTTCAGAAAGATATACTGATATGAGGCGTTCATTCTCTGAATTTTGATTTTCAAAACTAGATTTCAATTTCGCCAACTCTTGAGAATTATAGGTTTTTGTTATTTTCAAAGCCTGTTCTTTGGTTTGTGCACTTAAAAGAGTACAAATCATAATTAAAAATATCGACGTAAGTAGTTCATTTTTTTTCATAGAATAAAGATAAAAAAAAAGAGCCAACTAAGGCTCTTTTATGTATTTATGAATGTTAAATAATTTCTATATTTTTGTTAGAATAAATTCAGAGGTGTAGGCTGTTCCACAAGATGCTCCACCTTCATCATCAGTTATCACAATATTAAAAGTAGTGTCATCATCAGAATCGTAAAAACCAGTTGTATCTGCAGGACCAACTGTAGTACTAGATCCACAACCTACTCCTGTTTCTTGACCAGGTGCAACGATAATCTTATCACATACTAGACTGAAATTAAAGTCTATTGCATCAAATGTACCAAACTCTGGGTATGGCGAAACACTCATAACTCTTTCTGTTGGTTCAGTCCCTTGTGATATTGTCACTGTTCCATTTACGAAAATAACTGAGTCATAAATACCCGTTGTAACCGTGGAAAGTGTGTAATCTCCTGTAAAAGCGGCATTTATTGGGCAAAACTGAATCAAGTTTATTGTGTATTGAGAAAAAGCCTCAGCTACAGATAAACTTGGGTCGTTTGAAGTTAAGTTCAAAACAACAGTTTTACCTTCTATAATAGAGTTTTCAAAATCAGCTACAATAGAAATATTTGATAAAATATTTCCACTTTCAAATGATCCATCAGTACCGGAAACGAAATCATAATCTACACCTACTACAGCAGTAGAAGAATCGTCAACTGTTAAGGAATATGTACCACCATAAACAACGGTACTTGCTCCAATTGTTACAGATACCATATTGTCAGCTCCGTCTTCAACTAGAATTGAACCTTGATCGCCTCTAAAGCCAATTGTAGTTTCTCTATTTTCTAGGTAAGGATACTCTCCTTGGTCTCTGTCACAAGATGTGACAATTGTTAGTGTTAAAACTAACGTCAATAATTTATATATATATTTCATGTTTTATGTATTAAAGTGGTGTGTAAATAGACTCTCCGTATTCTCCATAACCTTCACAGAGCCAATTGATAGTAATAACTCCATCTTCACTAATTGAATTAGTTAGACCTGGATTAGGAATCATAGCCCCCCAAGGATCTGATTGACCATTCCATGAGATTATTTTACAGTTTTCTGTGATCTCTGCATATGTTGCAATTGTTGCATAAGCACCAACGTAAGGTCCAGTAGAATAAAGCCCACCTGTAAAGTCAGCGATTGAGTAAGATCCTGCTCCCAATTCAATGATCTCCATTTCTTGTGTATATGATTCGAATTGAGGTAAGAAATCATGGAATCCATATGTAGTAGTCACACTATACATTCCAGCAATATCGGATTCACAGTATTGGAAAATACCCATATCATAAGCGGCTTTCATTTTGCTATCTCCAACTAAAAACTTCAAAGTCACACCTTCTGGAGTTGACGATTCAAAAATACCATTAATTGCTATTGTAGTAGAGTTACTACCACCCGGAATAGTGACTGATGTAGAGTCAAGGTTGTAATCAATCCCAGCTACAGCTGTTGATGTTGTGTCAATCTCAATTGTGTAAGTTCTATCTAATGAACTAGTTGATGTAGACGCTAATTCAATAAGTTTAGGTAGCGCACTGTTATCGATAAGATAATCGCTAGCACCATCTACAAAATAGATTCCGTCGAAATTATTAACGTCAACACCATGATCGTCTTGATTTTCACAAGAGAATATCAGGAATATTGCTAATAAAGAATAAATTATTTTTTTCATGTTTCTATGTTTTATATATTAGTTGTAACCCGGGTTTTGTTGAAATTCAGGGTATACGTTAATTTCACTTTGCGGTATAGGTAATTGAAATAAATTGCTTCCAGCTTCTAAGTCTAGGTAAGCTGCTGGTACTGGAGTTCCTGTTCCATCAAAGAACTCTCCATCTGTTTGTGAACGAGATATACCTTCATTCCATCTTTTAAGATCGAATAAACGATGTCCCTCTGCAAATAACTCTAAGCGTCTCTGAAGTTTGATCTCAGTTAATAACGTAGCCCCTGATTCGTCTCCAGGTAAAAAATTATTATAACGGTTTGACCTTAATTCATCTAACGCTGTTAAAGCTTGTGCATCTTCTCCTAACATTGCATGTGCTTCAGCTTTATTAAGTGCAACTTCTGCTGCTCTTATGACCTTAGCGTCAACTGCTCCGTTTGTCTGACCTGTTTCCCCATACATTTTCGTGATAGCATTATAAACATCACCATCTACGTCAGCTAATATTGAAGTGTAAGCTGTTTTACGAACATCAGTTGAAGAATATAAATTTGATAGACTATATGCCATGACATATTCAGGGACTACTTCGTTAGATGCAGTCGATTGACTCCACTGAACACCAGGCTGGTATCCGTCTAAGTTTCTGTCTTGATCAATCTTGAAAATTACACCAGATTCAGAAGCATCTACCCATATTTGAGGGAAATCACTAATAGAAGCTATTGGAGTTGTTACTGCATTTGCTGCAGTAATTGCATTTTGGTACTGTCCCATGTACAAATATGCTCTACTCAAAATTGCATTAACAGCATCTTTATTTAATCTTCCTGTACCGTTGTCAGAATTGATTAAGCCTTTTGCAGCTTCTAATTCAGATACTACATAATCATACGAAACTTGAACACTTGGTCTTAGTTTTCTAATATTAGGATCAATTTCTTCAATGATTGGCATTCCCAAACTAGAATCAGATCCATTTTGAGTTAATGCTTTGCTATAAACTCTGATCATATCAAACATAGCTAAAGCACGTGCAGCTCTCGCCTCACCCAAAAAGTTATTCTTTTCAGAAGAGTCATCAATATTCGCAATATTAGAAATAATTAGATTTGCTCTATTTGTAATTAAATAAGGTCTATAAAGCATCCCCCAAGCTAAGTTTGGAGAGTGCCTCCATTCATGGAATGATTGATTAGATCGACGGCCTTGTTGAGCAAGTATTACGTTGTCAGACATAATGTCCGGTAAGCTTAACATGCTACCCCCATAGTAACCCATGAAACCAGAATAGATTCCTCTTGTAGCATTTTCAAATTCCCCAACGTTCGTATAGTATGAACTTGGTGGTAAAGAGTCATTTGGAAGTTGATTTAATTCGTCATCACATGACTGAACTAAAATCAACCCAAATCCCAATAATAATGTTTTGAATATATTTTTCATATCTTTTTTGTTTTAAAATTTAATGTCAAGTCCAAGTGAAAATGACTGTGTTTGTGGATAGCTGTATAAGTTATAATTACCAAATCCAACACTGTTTCCAGTTTCTCCACTACCAATACCAACTTCAGGATCTCCGTTGAAGTGAGGAGCATAAGTCCATAAGTTCTGGCCTTGAACAAACACTCTAAATGATGAAAGCCCAATGTTTGATAAAACATCCCTAGGTAGACTGTAGCCTAATGATAAGTTTCGAAGTCTAATGTAATCACCTTTTTGTAAGATTCTGTCAGAATTTTGCTGAGCTTCATTTCCAAATATTGGATTCGGTAACACATTAGTATCTCCTGGATTCTTCCAGTAGTTAAATGCATCTACTCTTTGGTTGGCGTCAGCACCAGTTCCATCACTTAACATGTTAGATTCCATGTAATTTAATATGTAGTTACCAGACTTAAAGTAAAAATCAGTAGACAAATCAAATCCTTTATAGTTAACATATAAATTTAATCCACCATCAAAATCAGCTATTGGAGACTTTCCAGACATTAATACGTTCGCATCTGAATCATACACATTTGTTACGTTTCCATCATTGTCGTAAAATAAAGGTTCACCATTTGAAGGGTTGATACCAGCCCACATTGGAAGGTAAAAAGTGTTAATTTCTTCTCCAACTCTAATAATGTTGTTGCCTCTAAGAATATCAGATCCAGTAGCACTTTCTGAAGATGGCACTAATTGAGTTACCTCATTATCGATAAATGCAATATTACCTCCTAAAGTTACAATAAGATCTTTGTTTTGTATAGCGTTCCACTTTAATTCAAGTTCAAGGCCTTTGTTAACCATTTCGCCAATATTACTAAATATTGATCCATCAGGCTCACCACCCAAAGATGGAAGTGGAGCATCTAACAATAAATCAGAAGTAGTCCTTTCATAGTAGTCAATTACTCCAGTTACTTTTCTGTTAAGAATTGTAAATTCTAAACCAATATCAAAAATAAAGTTTTTCTCAAATCCTAAGTTTGGATTTCCATTATCAGTTGGAATTGCAGTACTTTGCCCATTAAAACTTCCAAACCCTAAAGTTGCTAGTGAAGCATAAGAACCAATTCCGTTTCTATTTCCTGAAGAACCGGCAGAAGCACGAATTTTCAAGTCATTTACAAAACTAATATTCCACCAACTTTCTTTTGCAATGTTGTATGCTGCACTCGCAGAGGTAAACACACCTGACTTGTTGTTTTGTCCAAAAACAGAAGCTAAATCACGTCTTACAGATGCTGTTGCAAAGAATTTAGAATCAAATCCGTAGTCTAAAAAGGCTGCATATGAAAGAATAGTATTTTCAAATAAAGAAGTAGTAGCTGCATCAGGAAGTGCCGCTACAGATTGTACTGAAAAATCAGGATTAGAGAATCCAATACTACTCAAACTGTAAGAACTTGTCGTGCTTTTGTTGAATTCAAACAATCCAGTTAAAGTAATATCATGTTTTTCACCAAATAGTTTATTGTAGGACATCAAATTAGTAACTGTATAGTTAAGAGTTGATGAACCGCTATCAGTTTTCCCACCAGGATTATCAGCATCTCCAACATAACCATCTAAAACTGAGCCAGGCTTATAATAATACTCATTATTGGAACGTACATTGGTTGCTCCAGCTTTAAAAGTATTCACTAAACTTTCTGAAATAGTTGCATTTGCAGTTATACCTCCTAAAATCGTAGTGAAATTAGAACTTTCCGGATTGTTTAATATAGCTTCTGCTATTGGGAATCCAGTACTTGTTAAGTTGAACTGAGGGTTTCCAAATTCGTCTAAAACCAAGTTGTTGTCGTTGTCTAAAACATATTTCGTTTCGTATGGATTGTAATCATACATGGCACGAAATGGGTTTTGAGAGTTATTTCTGTCACGAGGTTCATCAGAAGAAGTCGTTGAAAGACTAAAATTAGTACTTACTTCTAACCAATCTTTAGCGTCATAAGTCACATTTAAACGAGTATTCATTCTTTCAAATCCATCAAGATCTTTAATGATACCAGTGTTCTTGTCATGGCCTATACTTAAAAAGTAAGACATTTTTTCACCTCCACCAGTAATCGATATTGAGTTAGAGGCAACAATAGATTCTCTCAAAAGAGTATCAAACCAATCTGTGTCTCTTGCGATTAAACGATCGTATTCAGCTTGTGTTGTTATTGAAGGACCTGGCAGACCACCAGTTCCTGCAACTCCTAAGGACGCTAGTTCACGCTCATACTGAATTTTTTGAGAAGCGTTCATCATCTTAAAGTTGTCTTTGATTCTTTGTCCAATACCATATCTTGTAGAAAGAGTAACAGTAGCTTCTTTATTTTTCTTACCGGTTCTAGTTTTAATTAAGACAACTCCATTTGCAGCACGGGCACCATATAAAGATGATGTTGCAGCATCCTTTAATATAGACACACTTTCTACGTCAATAGGGTTAACAGAATTTAAATCTGGAGCAATTACACCATCTATTATGTACAAAGGTGCACTTGATGCATTAATAGATCCAATTCCACGAACACGTACAAAAGCTGTTTGACCAGGCTTACCGTTTCCAGCTACTACTTGCACTCCAGGAGCAATTCCTTGAAGCATGTTGTCAATAGATGTTGTTGGTGATAATTTAGCTAGGTCTTCACCACTTACCACTGTAACAGCCGAAGTAAGTTCATCTCTAGTTTTGGTACCAAAGGCTACAACTACTACTTCATCTAAATTGTTATCAGTAGATAGAGCTACATTAATTGTGTCATTACTACCAACTGTAATTTCTTGAGTGTTATATCCTACAAAACTAAAACTTAGCACGTCGCCTACATTAGTAATAATAGAGTAATTTCCGTCAAAATCGGTTGAAACACCATTATTAGTTTTTAAGTTTATGACAGTACTACCAGGCAAAGGTAATCCATCACTATCGGAAACATTCCCTGAGATTGTTTTGTTTTGTGCGAATGAAATTTGCACAACCAACACTAGCAATAGTATCAGTATAAAATTAAACTTTGTTTTCATTTTCATTTTTATTTTAATTAGTCGACACAAATGTGCTAATAAAAACTTTAATTAGCAACAAATTGATTCATAAATGTATTATTTATCCATAGAAATAATTTAACTTTTTTCAGATTTTATTCAAAATAATTGTTTTTAATTGTGTGTTGGCCTATTATTTTTGCAAATACTTCAATTTCACTTGTTTTTTGAAACTTTAATATCAATTTAACTGCTTTTTTTTCAAAAAAAAGCAGTTAAATTGATAACTGCTTTTTAATAACTACAATAAAACTCTTTTCTATTTCGTTAATTCATGTCCCAAAATATTTTTGTTGTTTTAGAATCTCCTCCAATAGCGGCGGCGGCAGTATCGTACTGAGAACCATTTAAAGTTGCTTCTGAAACAGGATAAAGAAATCTTGTTGGAATATCTAACGTTAGTCCGTCTACTACTGGCCCGTTTAGACCTAAATCAAACAGTCTCCAAGTAGTCCATCCTTCATAACCGTTGTTATACATGGCAACCCATTTCTGAGAACCAATTTTTTGCATCCAATCGCCATCTGCTGTAGCGTAAGCAACTTCAGGAAGTGCTATGTAAGTAGCAGCGTCACTTGTGGATATTCCCCACTCGTCCATAGAAACTTCAATTGCAGAATTGTAATAGGCTTCGTCAGTGCCGCCCACAGAGTATCCTCTAGCTGCAGCTTCTGACAATAAGAAGTGTACTTCAGCAGCTGTGATTAAATCTCCTTTTAAATCTGGCATTTTAATTAGCTCAGATAAATCTGAATTACTAGAGGCGCCATTAGCGCTTCCATAAATTCCACCCACGTAATTCCCTTCATATGTTTGAAAGAAAGTTGGTAGTCTAGGATCATTATTAGGATTCATTGCATCTACTAATGTATTGGCAGCAACGAAATCCTTACGACCACTCTGAACTAAAGATACCCATAATGGGTTTGTATTTGGTGCAGCTGATAAATAATTGATTCCAAAATTATCAGCATTAGCTACAATAGGTCCTGCAATGAATGCAGATTCTGCCATTGCTTGTGATACTAAAGGATTAGAATCAGCCAAACGCATTGCCATTCTTAATTTTAATGAAATAGCAGCTTTTCTCCACTGATCAATATTTCCACCATAGGCTATATCTTGACTTCCGTCAAATCCAGCACCACTACTTAGGTCTGCAATAGCTTCCTCTAAGTGAGTGGCTAAGGCAGTATATATAGTAGCAGCATCATCATATATTGGTGATGGGTTTTCTGGATTTAATGCTTCAGTGAATGGAACATCCCCAAAAGTATCTACTAGCACAGAGAAGGCATAGACTTCTATGAACTTAATGATCCCAAGCTGAGCTTGACTTCCACCTTCTGCAGTAATAAGCTCCTTAGCTCCTTTCAAATCCTGAAGTACATCTCTGTACATGGTGTTCCACATGCTTCCCCCAATGTTTCTTGTTATTTGGTTGTATTGACTTTCATCTGGATAGGTTGTTTGTGCCCAGTACTGGGCATATAGTCTAAAGACATTTTCGTTAACACTACAGGAATTCATTTGATTTCCTAAGTTTTTCAAAGCATTTGTGAATAAACCACTTGCAGGAACCTCACTTGGGTTTTTCTGGTCAATGTTTAAACTTTCATCTACTCCACAAGAAGTGAGGACAAAAGCAACACACAATAAGCTTAATAAGTAATTTCTCATTTTTCTCATTTTTAATATTGTTAAAATTCTAGATTTAAATTAAGTCCTAATGTTCTTAGCGTAGGGAAAGATCCTGAAAGGTATCCTTGGGCATTTCCTGCACCTAAACCAGACTCTGGATCTGCAAAAGGAACGTTTTTATCAATAATCCAAAGGTTTCTTCCTATTAAAGTTAAGCTACCTTTAGTAATTGTGCCCTTAGTCCATTCGCTAACAGGGAGGTCATAACTAAGCGTTAATTCTCTCAGTTTTATGTAAGACGCATCATATACAGTCAAAGCTGCTGGATTTCTTGAAGAATTGCCCCAATACCAAATACCACCATAATAATCAGTTCGTGCTCTAGTTGTATTTACAGCACCATCTGCAGTTACTCCAGGAAGAATAACACCACCTCCATTTGCTAGCGTATTTCTAATTGGGTTTCCAAGGTCATTAAGCCCTGTTGTAAAGTCTGGTAATCCAGTACCTTGTCCATAGTGCATATCTAAAGAATATACATCTCCACCTTTTTGAATGTCAATTAGGAATGATAATTTAAAATCTTTGTATTTAAACGTATTTGTAATACCTCCATTCCATTCAGGGTTAACATCCCCAATGATTTGATCAGATTTCGCTTCATAATACCCACTTGAGTTTACAATTCTTTCTCCATTTTCATGGATATTAAATCCCGTTCCTCGAATGGTTCCATATGGCTGTCCAACAGTTGCATTTATTGAAATACCTCCTTGATAGCTATTTAGTTGTAAGTTTTCTTGATCTCCATAAAGATCAACTACTAAACTTTCATTTTTAGCCCAGTTAAAATTTACATCCCAGCTTAAGTTGTCTGTTTTCAAAGGGGTTGCGTAAAGGCCCAATTCAAACCCTTTATTTTGGATTTCACCAGCGTTTACCCATCTATTTGAAAATCCTGTAGCTGTAGTTACTGACACAGGCATTAATTGGTCTTCCGTATTTTTCTTATACCAAGATAAGTCAAATCCAACAACGTTGTTAAACATTTTCGCTTCTAAACCAACTTCAAATTCCTTTGTTCTTTCAGGTTTCAAAGTAGAGTTGTTTTTTGTTGATCCGTATGAGAATACACTTGCGTCACCAAAATTGTTTAATGTTGAGTACGTGTCATTTACGTTTCCGGCGGGTAAATCATTTCCGACTTCAGCATAACCAGCTCTAAATTTTCCGAAGTCAAGCCATTCAAGTTCTACTAATTTAGAAAATATCAAACTTGAACTTGCAGCATAATAGTTGTAACTATTGCTTTCAGAAGGAAGTGCCGATGACACGTCATAACGATCAGTTAGGTCTAAGTATAGAGTGTTTTTGTATCCAAAAGATGCTTGAGCATAGTATCCATTTACTTGTTTTTCACTTAAAACCTCTATTGGTTTTGGATTGGAACTTGATGAGTTAGAAAGAGCATATAAGTTAGGAATTACTAATCCACCAGCAGTAGAGTTTCTTAAATAGCTGTAGCTTTCTTTTCTAACATTAACTCCAAATACCCCATCTAAACTCAAGTCATCAGTTAATTGCTTGTTAACGTTAAACATTAAATCGTAGTTATATTCAGAGAAAAGGA
>TARA_B110000483_G_scaffold38367_1_pt1 | contig 12954 bp, 6 predicted proteins | sample TARA_B110000483 | Tara Oceans TARA_B110000483 (sample SAMEA4398176) | marine metagenome | biome: Polar Biome; feature: [SRF] surface water layer (ENVO:00010504); material: water (ENVO:00002006), including particulate matter (ENVO:01000060) such as... | depth 5 m
GAACGACTTCTGGGAAGTTTGGGAAGTATTTTTCCTTCGTCTCTTCGTTGTGCGTTTTCAACGCGCTTTCGCTTTCCACGACGTGTTTCAGGAGCACACTTTCGCAAGTGTTCGCGTCTTTTGTCTGCGCTTTTGACGTCGTTCTTCTTCTCCCGCTAAAGCTCTTGTTATTATTGCTCCTAAAAGAAGCAATCGCCACGGCTGTTCCAGTCACACCGACAACGACCATCGCCGCCGAAACAGTGTTGGTGTTATTCAAAGAAGAAGAGGAAGAGGAGATGGACGCGACGTTTGGTTGGACGATGACGGACTTTTTTCCGCCTTTTGTCTTGGGTGCGAATGGATGATGATGATTTTTAGTAGACGAAGACGAAGCGCTCTCGTCTTTAAAAGAAGAAGAGGAAGAAGATGAGGCGCACTGAATTCTTACGTTTCCCAACGTTGCCGCGTTTAGTGCGGATCTCATCGTTTAATAAATATTCAGAGAGAGAGAGAAGAGAGACTTTTGTTGTTGCGCTTTATTTATGATGTTTGTTCGTGTGTGCGAAAGAATTTTCGAGCAAAACGAGAACGAAGAAAATTCTTTTTTGGTGTTTTTTCCTCCCCTCCTCCCTTGTGAAAAGCGAAAAAAATGTGAACACCGAAAATGTCGACCAAAGGACAAAGAGGTGACCAAAGGACAGGACGGACTTAAATCTCTAATCTCTCTCTCTCAAAGTTTTTGTGTCGTGTGTGCATATTCATAGTTCTTCTTCCAGGAAGAAGGGAAGGTATCATAATCACGTCCGAGGAAGGAGCAGAGAATCCTCCCTCCTTCGCGTTTCTATCAGTTTGCGCTCTCGAGATGTTGTTGTTTCATCAGAGCGAGAGTACGAAGAAAGCAAGCATCCGCCAAGGAAGAAGAAGAAAAAAAAACCAAACAAAGGACGGAGAAACAAAAAATCTAAAAAAAGTGCCAACGTGGCATTTTTCAGCAAGCAAAGAGAGGCAGATTTTAGGGGAATTTTGTTGGCGTCGTTTGTGCACTTTTTGGAGGGAAGCAAAGAACAAGCGAAACTACTATAATACGAATACGATGATGATGACGATGACGACGACCACGACGAGTACTCCTTCTGCGTTTACGTCGAAGAAATCATCGTTAAAATCGTCCTCTTTTTCGGGGAGTTTTGCGACGAAAAGTCTGCCGCGTTCCTTTTCGAAACGAAAGCGTACGAGTAGTTCTTCTTCCATCACCATCGGGGGAAACGCATTATTCGCGAACGAGAGTTTAATACAAAGACGACAAAGACGAGCGGGAGGAAGAAGAACACAACAATCTTCTTCAAAACTCATTGTGCACGCGTCGGATAAAACGCCACCGGAAACGTTCCAAGCGGCAGTCACCACGTCGGAGAAGAAAGCCAACGCGGATGTAGTATCCACGTTCGCGTTGAGTTTTACCGCCGGGGCACTCATTGGTTTCGGTGGTCTGTTTTTAACCACCGTGGGCGGTAGCTCGCCGGCATTGGCGGCCGCGAATCCAGGGCTCTCGAACCTGGTGAAAGGCCTGTTTGGTCTACCGTTTGGGTTAACCATGGTTATATTAACCGGCGCGGAGTTGTTCACCGGGAACGTGTTTGTGATGTTGAGCGGCTTGTTGTCGAAGAAAGTCACACGGGCGCAAGTGATGAAAAATTGGGCGGTGTCGTACGCCGGTAACTTTGCCGGGTCGGTGTTTTTGGCGTACATGGCGTACATGGCGATGACTTCAGCGGCGAATCCAGCGCCAGCGATTGCGATTGCGACGATGAAAGCGACGACGTTACCGGTTATGGTGGCGTTCGTGAGAGGGGTGCTGTGCAACTGGTTGGTGTGTTTAGCCGTGTGGGGGACGATGGCGACGACGAGCGTCGCCGGGAAGATTTTGGCCATCTTCTGGCCGATTACCGCGTTCGTGACCATGGGATTTGAACACTCGATTGCGAATATGTTTTTGATTCCGCACGGGATGTTGTACGGTGCGGATGTGTCGGTGTCACAAATGCTTTTGGGGAACATTTTGCCGGTGACGCTCGGAAACATGGTTGGCGCCGCCGCGTTTGTAGCCGGCGTGCATTACTTAGCGTACGGGCGCAACAAATAAACGACGCGAAAACTCCTAGTACATGTTTGTACATGAGATATTTTAAACGATGATGATGATTTTGATTTGATATATACAGAATACATACAGAAATTCTCTCCTCCTCTCTTACTATTTGACTAATATCGTATGATGTCCTCGTCCATAAATCCAAGCTCTTTCAACGCGGGAATGCACGTATCTTCTTCAAACGCCGGCGGACCGCACATGACGGCGACAGACGTTCCATCTTTAGAGGTATCAAAACCGTGTAAACCTATGATCTTCTTTGAAATTCGTCCAACTTGCATGCGACCTTTGGCGATATCAGACTCGTAGCTTTTATCCACCGCTTTTGAAATCAAATAGTGCATTCGAAACCTCTTCGGGTGTTCTCGCTCTAATCGATCCAAAGTGTATTTCAACAGAACGTCTTTTTCGCTTTTATTTGCGTAAATAAATACGATTTCGGTTTCATCCGTCGGGTCGCTCAAAATAGCTACGATGAGTTGCAACATCGGCGCGACGCCGGTACCGCCGCCCATCAACGTCATCTTCTTCACCGGGTTCGCGCGAACTTTTTTATCGATGATTAATTTACCGCCATTCTCGTAGACGATGTGACCGATCGGACCTTTGACGTCGATAGTATCGCCTTCGTTGAGTTGATTCAAATACTGCGTCAAAGCGCCGCCTTCCGGGTAACTCTCGTTCGCGCCGGAGAAGTATGTCTTGATGACAAACTCCACCGCGCCTAAAGTGCCGTTCAAAGACGACGGCGTGTACGCTCTCATGACTTTTCTACCTTTCCACTCACCTCTTAAATACAAGTGCTGACCGACTGGCATCCCGACTTGGTGTTCGGCAGATTCCAGTTGTAATCTAAGCAAAACGCAATCGTGCGAAAGCGGCACCTTCTTTTCGATTTTCAGCGGGATCCACTTCTTCGGGCTACATCCGAGCGGATTCTTCGCGTCGTCTACCGGGTGCGACGCGCCCGCCCACATGCGATCAAACGCCAACGCTTCAGCTTCTTCGCCTAAAACGATGTCCCCGTAGACGTCTTTGTTTTCTTGCCAGTGCTTGACTAAATCGACGTTTCCGGTCGTCGGCGTCGGCGGGTATACTTTCTTCTTGTTCTTCTCTTCTTCCACGACTTCTTTCACGACTTCACCAACGCCGCTCGCGACGAGATTCGTGACGTCAGCCAAGGATGACGACGACGGCTTCACGCCAACCTCGCCGATGTAATACGGTTCCAATTGCTTCCACGCTTTCGCGGAGTGCACTGCCTCGAAATCCTCCGTCGTGTCTTCGCCGGCGTTCATGGTGATTGACGCGTTCCCGCCCGGGTGTAAACCTTCCTTCAAATACGCGTTCGTGTCGTACACTTTCCCTTTCACGATGATCCAACAATCGTCCTCGGAGTTGTGTTTGGCGACTTCTTCTTCGGTGTAATATTTCGCATTCGCTGGGATGATGGATATTGGAGATTCTGTTCTCTTTTGCTCCTCCGAAGGCGGCGGTTTCACTCCTTCGACGACGTTGGATGCGCCGACGACGCTCACAATCTCTCTTGTCTGTTTCGCCGCCGCTGCTCGCAAAGTTAAATCAATCTCCTCCCCTGCTCTTTGACCGTCCAATTGCTCAATCACTGGCTCCCACTCACCCGCGGTGTGTCCCATCCACCCGCCTTTCAACGTCCCCGGCTCCGTCGGGTGTTCGCATCTCACGAATCGTTTTCCTAAAAATTCAACTTCACTCGTTTTCACTCTAAACTGAGGATTGTTCCCCATACCCATCAAGTTCCACGTCAAATCTCTCGGTTGGGTGTTGTTCGCTTCGTCCCACGCGCGGCATATGATTTCAGAGGATTCAACCAGTCGACTCCGTTCGACGAGTTTGGAAAATTTCACCCACGTCCAGTGTTTCCCGTATGCCGTCGGTTTCGACGGTCGGTGAATGTCGCACAACTCCCAAGTATATCCGCCGTTCAGAGATATCTCGCATCTCGTAATTTTCCTCCCGCCGCCGGTATACGCGTACCCTTTCACTAAATACTCTTTCTCGTCCGAGTTGAGTTCGTAATTGCATCGTATGTGTTCGCCGTGCGCCGGCGACGTCACCGCCGAGTTGATGTTCAGCTCGTTGAAAATATACTCCGGTTTCTCCCACCAGTTTTCCGAATCCGCGAGTTTCTCGTCCACGTGCGGAGGTAAAATTCGATTATCCCGGAAGTGGTAGAAGTTATCGCTCTCTTTGTTGGTGATTGTAATCTTGGACAACCATTTAATCATTCTCCCACCTATGTACCCGGGAATGATTAATCTCACCGGAAACCCGTGATCCGGCTTCAACTTCTCCCCGTTTTGCATGTACGCGATCATCACGTCTTGACTCGGATCCAACGCTTTGTGCAACGGAATGCTCGTCCCGTACGTGCCTAACTCCCCTTTCGGCAACTCGCGCTCGGGTCCTTCGAAACAGACGAACAAACCTTCTTTCGGTTCTTTAACGCCGAGTTTAAACAACACCTCTCGCAACGGCACCCCGGTCCACAACGAGTTTGATAATCCGGCGGCGCCCCAGTTGAACCCGATGGTTTTCTTCCGCATGTTTTGTTCTTTTCGTCTATTTCCCGCGCAGACGAGTAAAACCGGCTTCGTCACTTTCGGCAAGGCGCAAATATCCTTCATGGTGAACGTTTTTGACTTCTTCGGTTTCTTCTTCGTCAAAGACGAACTCGAACTCGAAGAAGTTGAACTCCAATCCTCCACCACGATCCGGTGCGCGTCCCAAGTCAAATTCGGTACCGCCCCGTGGTTCCTCACGAAATGTAAACTCGCCGGCGTCACGTCCCCGCTTTCTTCTAACGTTTTCAAATCCGGTTCGCAATTGAACGGGTGCGTTCCGGTCAATCTGACCAGATTTGGATGTCGCGCCACCCAATTATCCGGGGTGTTTACATCTTTCACGTCCGGCTTGAGCGCTTGAGAATCGTACTTTCGAAGTGAAGCGATGCTCCCGCCGTTTTCAGCGAGAAGTAATGCGAGTTCGGTTTCCTCCATCTTGGTCAGTGTATCCTCTTCTTCTTTTGTACTCATCCTAACGGCACCAAAACGGTTTCTTCTTCTTTGCGGAGCGCTTTCTTTCCGGCGCTTTCTCTCGCAAAATCTATGCACGACCAAACGACGCCTCTTTTTTCTCCCCGGGGAAAGAAATTCACTCTTTCTCTCTCTCGAGGAGGAACGTTGTTGAATACGAATAATAAATACCCTCCTCTTCACCACCAAACGCGCTCTCTCTCTCTCTCTCTGAGAACTCGTTCTTTCGCGCGTTCGTTCTTCTTTGCGGCGCGTGTCTTTCGTCTGAATAATAAATACGTCGTCTCCCTAATAAAAGAAGAGGAACGAAAGTCTTTCCTTCCCCAAAAACACTTGACAAAAAAACAAGAGCAAAACGAGCGCAAAAAAGAGGAAACAGAGGTGCGAGAACCACGAGAAACAGCGAGAGATCTCCTCAAAACGTAAACGAAGGATGCTTTTTGAAAAAAAAGCGACCAAAAGACAAAAATGGATGTACTCCGACGTTTGACACCCATTTTTTAGTCTCTCGAGTGAGGGGAAATGTGCTCACTTTTATCATCTCGCGGTATAGTACTCTCTCTCTCGGAAACGACGCGCGCTTTGGTTCTGTCGTAAGAAGAAAGAGAAGACTCTGAGACGAAAGAATATAATGGTGTTACCAATCGTCGCGAGTGCAGTCGCCGGCGCGGGGATTAAAACTGTTCTCGACAAGACTTTATTAAAGAAGAATGACAAAGAGGATTCCGACGACCTTTGTAGCGCACAAACGTTCGTCGTCTCCTCCGACATGAACATCAACCACGACGCCGACGCCTTAAAGTCTCGATACCTCGCGCAACCGTACCCATCCGTGGACGAACGAGACATAAAAACACCAGACAATTGGGTAAAACGTCACCCAAACTTGATACGATTGACCGGGAAACACCCGTTTAACGTGGAAGCCCCTTTGCCTGAAATGTTCGATTACGGTTTCATCTCACCAGTGAATTTACACATCGTGCGGAACCACGGCGCGGTGCCGAAACTGGAGTGGAACACGCATGCGATTAAAATAAACGGGAACTGCTCGAAACCGTTTGAAATCGGGATGGATGAACTCTCGAAACTGCCGTACGAACAGTTCCCGTGTTTAGTCGTGTGCGCTGGGAACAGGAGGAAGGAACAGAACATGATTAAATCTTCGATTGGGTTTAATTGGGGGCCGTGCGCGGTCGGGAACACGTATTGGAAAGGCGTGCCGCTGAGAGTTTTGTTGAATAAAGCGGGGGTGTATAAAGCCGGGCCGGGAGCGAGGTTTGTGTGTTTGAACGGGCCGCAAGATGAGTTGCCGAAAAGTTACGACGGGCAGGATGGGGGGCCGGGGTCGTACGGGACGTCCATCGATATGGAGACCGCGTTGGATCCGACGTGCGACGTGATCGTCGCGTACGAACAAAACGGGGAACGTTTACACCCGGACCACGGGTACCCGGTGAGAATTATCATTCCCGGGTATATTGGTGGGAGAATGATTAAGTTTTTGGCGGAAATTACGGTGACTGATCGCGAGAGTAACAACTTTTATCACTTCAACGATAATCGCGTGTTGCCGCCGACGGTGGACGCGGAAATCGCGACGAAAGATAAATGGTGGTTTAAAGAGGAATACATCATCAACCAGTTGAACATTAACGGTGCAATCGCGTATCCCGCGCACGAAGAGGTGATCAAACCGTCGACGAAGAAGTACGTGATGAAAGGGTACGCGTATTCCGGAGGCGGGAGGAAAGTTATTCGAGCCGAGGTGTCGTTCGATCAAGGCATGTCTTGGAAGTTGGCGGATATTAACGTGAGAGAAACCCCGAGATGGGCGGCTGGAAGTTCCGGAGATAAAGCAAGACATTGGTGTTGGTGCATGTGGGAGTACGAGTTGGACACTTCGATGTTGTTTGACCCGTCGTGCAAAGAAATCTTGTTCCGCGCGGTGGACCAATCGCAAAATTTTATGCCAGAACGCCCGACGTGGAACGTCATGGGCATGTTGAATAACCCGTGGTATCGCGTGAGAGTGCACAAAGAACCGGACGGAGGAGTAAAAATGGAACACGCGACGATTGCTGGTCCCACTCCCGGGGGCTGGATGCAACAAATGGCCGAGAAAGCAGGCGGTGAGTTGTTGTGGGGTTGGGGCGGCGAAGGCGCGCCGGCGGCGCCGTGAGAAGAGACGCGAGAAAAAGATATTTATTATTATTAAAATCACACTGTCGTACCGTACATGAACGTGTTTGTGTAAATACTACTAAAGAACGAAATCTAAAATCAATTTCGATCATCAAAATTTCATCTTCACTACTGCTGTACTGCAGTACACGCCACTACGCTACATTACTACGCTCTCTCTACATATACTTTTATTCTTCGTTAGACTCGCTGTGCGCTAATAAGCTCCCGCTCGAAAAATTTCTCACCAAAGCTCTCGCGTTCCCTCCAGCCGCCAAGTTATCCAGACTCGCTTCCCTCCTCACTTCCTCTAGTTTTCGATTTAACGTCGCAGGCATGCCGCCTCTCGGTTTTCTGAACGAATTGCCACCTCTCAGAGACCCTTCCAACGAGCCCGGCGGTTGTTGCGCCGGGTTCGTACCGTCTCGCGAGAGGCGTTCCGGACTGATTTTCTTCTTCGCCTCGTTATAGAAACTAGAAGACGACTCCATCGTAGTCGCCGAGGCGCTGGAATTCGAATTTTTGTGCGGCGACGACCCGTTATCGGCATCATCACTAAACGAAGCTTCTTTCATGCGCTCCACTTGCGTCGTTTCAACTAATCGGAGTAAATCCCCGTGTCGCACTAAAACGGTATTTCGAATCGTCTCTTGCGCGTTCTTGGAAGAGGTGATTTTCGCCATCTCGTTTTCGCCGCCAAATCTGTTCCTCCTTTTCGCTAAAACGTTGCTTTCGAGTTCAACTATTTGGTCCGCAGTTTTAAATAAACCAGACGCCACGCACGCGGTAATCAGTTCGTCTAGTGAACTCAAACCTTGTTCGTGCGCCAACCCGATGAAACTTCTCGCCTCGGGGTCCTCGTCTAAACTTTTTCGAAACGAATGCGCCAAGTGCGCTAAACCATCGGTGCCTACTTTGGCGTTCCCTCGGTGCGTAGAATCGTCGTTCCACGAGTATGACCCGTTGCTCGTTCTGGAGCCTTCGTTGCTCGAACCTCCTCCATCGTTTCCGCTCTCGCCCTCCCCGTTGTTCTCTTCGCGTTCCGCGTCTTCCTCCCTTCTTTTGTTACCATTCTTTTTCGATTCTACTTTCAATCCAACGTTCGCTTTGCCTTCGTGCACGCTCTTCTCCGAACTCATGTTCAACCATCGTCTCAAAGTCGCCACGTCTTGAGCGCTCAACTTGCACAGAATCTTCACGCACTCTTTCGTGATATCTTTCGTCTCTTCCAACGCCAACAGCGACCGCTCGACGTCTTTTTGCATCGTCGCCGGCACTAAAATGTCCCTCTCTCTGCTTACGTTTGTCCCGGCTTTCTGGTATTCTTCTTTCATTTGAACAAACTTTCTTAAATACTTGTGCTGATTCACTTGCGCGGCGTTCATGCGTGAACTCGGGTTCACCACCAACAGTTTCGAGACTAAACTTCGAGCCTGTTTATTAAACGTCTCGTCGAACGGTTCGTACGATCCTCGCAGAACCGCGTACACGCCTTCCACGGTCCTCGAAAACGGCATTTTATTACTAATCAAGAGGTACAAAAACACACCAACCGCCCACATATCGCTGGCTTGGCCGTATTCGCACCTCTTCTCTACCTCAGGCGCTTGGAACAAACTCGTTCCCATCGGCTGTAAATTCCCTTCCATGTGGTCCTTCCTCTTCAAAACCACCGCTCGACCGAAATCAATCAACTTCACCTGTCTCGGCTCCTGATTCGTAATCATCACGTTTTCCGGCTGTAAATCCCTAAAACACACGTTCCTCGCGTGCACGTGCGCCACCGCATCGCACAGCTGTCGCATCAGCGAAAACTTCTCCTCCCTTTGCTCTTTCTCCGTCTGCGCGCCACTCGCCAACTTCTCGTCGCATTCCACCAAATAGCTAATCAAACCTTTCCCGTCGATTTTTTCCATCACCAGTTGTAACTCCGAGCTCGTTTGATACGCCGCTATTAACTGGACGATATTCGGATGTCGCATTCGAGAGAGTGTTTCTAATTCCGCGTACGCTTCTTTCCTTCGCTCGCCCGAATTCTTGTTCATGGCGCCAATGTGTGTCTCTTTGATGGCAACTTTTTCTCCCGAGGAATCCTTCTCTCTCGCGGTCCCTTCGTACACCGAACCTTGCATCCCGCTTCCAATTTTCTTCTTCGAGATGTGATAGTCCTCGGAGACGACTTTATCGAAATACATGGCGACTTCAGAGCCTTCTCGTTGGACGTGTTTCGAGTACCACGTTTTGCCGTCACGAGCGGATTCGTCGCCGCCGGATTTCCCTAAAAGGAAAGGCTTTTGGGAGGACAGAGACGACGACGCGCAGATGCCCATTTCGATACTATTTATTGAGGTAGCGTCTCGTTTATTATTACTACTACTACTGCTCTGCCTCGACTCTAAAAAACACCACCACCACTTTCCTCGCGCACCGGAAAGGCTTAAAGGGCTTCGTTGTATAACTGCCGACCTTTGGTCGTTAAAAAGGTCCGTACGAGTATCTTTTGGCGTCTTTTTACCACAAATTTTGCCAAATTATTTTCCAAATTATCCAAACACATAACACATAACACATCCTCTTCTCTCGTCTTCTCTCGTCCTGCTCGCAAAAGCTGAGAGTCTCACAACAGCTTTGCGACGTAAACGACGCGAACGCTTTCGAACATGAGAGAAGGAGAAGGAGAACTGCACGCCGAGGACGATGGTTTCTCCTCCAAAAAATCATCAGCAAAATTGGAATCCGGTCCGTCCGATGTGGAGTACAAGCACTGGCCGAAGTTCACGAGTGCACAAGTTTCCAAACACGCACGCCTCCACGACGGATGGATAATAGTCCATAAACGCGTGTACGACATCACCTCGTTCGCGAAAACACACCCTGGGTTTAACAACGCCGGTCAAGTCTCGACGGCGTTAGCGATAGCGAGGAGTTTAGGGGAAGATGCGACGGAGGAGTTTACGGAGATTCATTCCTTGACCGCGTGGAAGCAGTTGAAGGATTTTCAGATTGGCGTTTTGGCGAGAGAAGGCGAGGATGCATCTGTTATTGTCTCGGAGGATGATAATATTGAGCACGTGATACCGGAATGGTTAAAAAACGATCGGGATTTTTGGGTGCGATATAGCGGCGGGGTGGACGCGTCCGTGTTGAGGTATTTGACGAAGAACGGGTATCCGCAAGAGGAGGATGATGGCGACGACGACGACGACGACTCCGAGAAGAACAAGAACAAGAACACGAAGAACACGAATACTAGAAAATCCGCAAATACGAAAATAAACATAAAAATCCTCACGTTTGTCGTCGCGCTCGGGAGTAGCGCCTTAGCGGCAGCGGTCAAAAGTAACACCGGCGCCAAAACGAGCGAGAGAGGAGAACACCATCGGTGGGTTTGGGAAGGGAACAACAACAAGTTCACCTCGCGCGCGCGGTAGCAATACTACTACTACTAATAATAGGTACTAATAATAGGTAATAATAGGTACATATGTCTAAACATGTTCGTATTCATCTCTCGTCTACTACTTCTTCTTTTTCCCATCCTTGAACTGCTTCTCTTGCTCGGCCAAATCTTTCATGTGCTGTTCCGCCGCCGCTTTTTCCGTCGTCATTTGCCTCTTATCTTGGTACGGACGCATTTCGTGTATTGGTAACGAGATGAACGCGATGACGATGCCTGTAAAGAGAGAGAGAGAGCGTCGTTTATGCGGGTGAGTGTTAATACAGTTTTAGGCGTCCTTTGGTCGGGGAAAAACGAAACGAATTACAAACAAACAAACAGACGGTGATAATGGTGATAGAACGCGTACCAATCAACAAACACTTGGTGGTGGAAATCCCGAACAACTCCTCGCTTCGAGGCGCGACGACCGTGAGCGCGATGGCGACGAGCGCGACTAAGAATCCGCCGTATTGATGAAGGATGTTCTTAATTGAAGGCATTTTGTTCCTAGTAGGTAAAAGGAGTGAAGAGGTTTCGAAAGAGATTTTTCACATAATACGTTAATCGATACTATTTATTAAACACAGAAGGAGAAGAACTCGCGGTGCGACAGATGGCGGCGAACGACCTCGACGCTCTCGACGCACCGGGAACGTTCACGTAACACAACTTTCCTAAAGCCATGCTCGCTCGTTCCCGTTGTTCTCTGGACAAGTCTTCGTGGAAGGTTAACCCCTCGTTGGCGACGGCGGTGAACGCGTTGGCGACGGCGTCGATGACTTTCGAGCGAAGGTTTTGGAGACGTTTTCGCGTATGCGAAGATGCTGCTGCGGTTTGTGATTTTGTGTTTTCGGAGTCGGAGTTGTGAGGAGGAACGACGAGAAGTACTTCGAACGCGTCGGAGGCGAACCTTTCTATGGATTCACAGAAAGGATGGGATTCGCCGACGCCGCTTAAAGCCATCGCGCCGGGAGAGTGGACACCATTCGAAGACGACGTCGACGATGTAAGTACGAGCAAACTCTGCGTACTAACATCTGGATGTACTGCGCAAGATATGCGGAGCGCTTCGGCGGCAGCTTCGGCATACGTAATCGCGGTGTCATCGTCAATCGCCGCCGTGGTACACTCGAGAAACGTCTGAGATATCTCGGCTAACGTGCGCATGGCTCGCAAAGAGGCGTCTATGAGATCTTCTCCATCGGTGCTTTCAGTGCTGGTATCTTCTAAAGTTTGCATCGCCCGCTTCGCCAAGACCTCGCACATCTTCGAAGCCGGTTCTACGAACGGTTCTACGCGATTTTCTCTCGAATAGACCAGAACATCCGCGACTCTTTCGCACGCGTTCAGCTCTGTGAAGAGCTTCCTCGTCGATAGAATTGAGCTTTTGGAGCGGCACAAGAATAAACACAAGCGGGCGTTGTGCGCGTTGTTATTCGCGTGATCAAGACTGAGAAAAGCGAAGAACTTCGAGGCAAAATGCGCGAGCGCCTTCTCCAAAGCTTCGTCGCCGCGCGCGTTGGCGTTCTCTTCCTCCTCCTCGGCGCCACCGTTGTTTATAGAACCGGCTAAAAGTTTCAGAGCGTAGAGTGGAATGGGGTCCTCGTCCATCAAAAGCGCTGGACAGGACGGAAGAAAGTCGGTTCGCAACGACTCGGCGAGATATCGTTTATCGTCCGCGTCAATTTGACAGCAAATGATGCCTTCTTTGTCGTGCACGTTCGTGGTCTCTTCCGGCACACTTTCATCATCCATATTTTCCACCGGCTGGAGCGCCAAGAGTGGTAGCATGCTATCGCACGTCAACTTGAGAGCTAAGAATCTCGCATCGGGGGAATCTGACCCTCGCAACAACTTCGCGAGTGCAGGTAAAACCTCTCGGATGGTCACCTTTGGAAATCGTAAAAGACTTTTTTGCGCGTCTCGCGACAACGTCTCCAAGAGAGAAGAAACGCCGAGTCGAAATTCTTCAGATGCTTTAATCTTTCTGTCGAGAAGTTCTTGAAACATGCGCTCTTTGCTCGCGGTATTGCCACCACGAAATCCTGAAAACCATTTCGATGGGCTTTTGTTGTTCGCGTTATTATTCGCATCCATCTCCTCGAGAGGGGCTGCCGCCGCGG
>TARA_B110000483_G_scaffold7163_2_pt1 | contig 12904 bp, 3 predicted proteins | sample TARA_B110000483 | Tara Oceans TARA_B110000483 (sample SAMEA4398176) | marine metagenome | biome: Polar Biome; feature: [SRF] surface water layer (ENVO:00010504); material: water (ENVO:00002006), including particulate matter (ENVO:01000060) such as... | depth 5 m
TCATTAGATATTTTATTGGCTATTTGACTTGGTTGCCCAATAGATGATTGTTCGTTTTGTATTTCAGAAGTAGTATCAAATCTAGAGGCAAACTGATTAATTTCATTTAATAAAAGATCAGTGACACTACCTATCATTTTTATTTTTGATTCTAAACCTAAAAATCTTTGAATACCAGCTAAGTTAGTTTTACCATTTTTATCAACTTCTTTTGATTGCGTTTTTGATAATAATATTTGTGTATGTTTACTTGATATTCTTTCTAGTGGCATAGCTGTTTTAGGGCTAACAATAAACTCTAATAACTCTACCATTGTTTTGGCATTTATATTAGCATGCTCACCCATTTCAAGATCACCATCTAAAGAAACTCCTTGTAACTTAGAAAACCCTCTAAAACCACCTATAGCATTTGTTTGACCAAAAAGTATGCCTAACACATATCTTTGATCTATTATTTCTTTTTCATAACCACTTTTTAAAAATAAAGCTAAAGCTTGAAATGCTAATTCATTTGCTTTGTTCATATTAGCTATAGCATCTTTATTCTTTTTATTTTCTAAGTATTCAGATCTTTTTTCACCAGTAAGATTTTTTAAGTTTTCAACATGTCTTTGTTTACCATTTATTTTGATTTGAGATTTAACTCCTGTTATTGGATCCAGTGAAGCTTGTACTTTTAATAACTCTTCTAACTTATTTAAAAATTCTATATAAGTTTTATCTGTTTCTTCGTTTAAGCCTTCTCTTAATTCTTTTATACTTTTAAGTTTTCTATTAATGTCAAAAGCTTTAAAACCCTCTCCTTGTATACCTTTCTTGTTTTGATCTGTTATACTACCACGTTTTACTTTTGCAGAATCAATAATTCTATAATGTTGACCAAGCGCTTGTGCATAGGCTGATTCGCCAAGCACTGAAACTAACAAGTCTCTAAATTCTACTGGCATTTTAGCTACCAGATTAGATGCTTGCTCAACCATATCATCCATATCTTCTAGAGACAATTGGTTTGTTCCTACTTTTGTTTTAAAATTAAACCAGGCAGAATTTAATTTTTTAGATCCATTATTAAATGTTTTAATAAATTTGTCTTCTAAAATTGAAATTTTAGCGCCTAAACTTAAAAACATAACTTTAGCAGCTAGTTGTCTTTTTGATTCCGGTATATACTTGCTTATTCTATCTTGTACATTTGGAAATATAGCTTTAATTAAATCTCTAAACTCCTCGCTTACTTTATCAAAATCAGTAGTTACTTCACCATTTTTAATAACACTTCTTTCTATAGCTTTAATAAGTTCTTTTATAACACTAAACGTATTATTATTTAATTCTTTTTGTTGATCATCATTTAGACCTTCTGCTATATTACTAAATTGAAAACCAGGATCTCTTGATATAGCTTTTGATACTATTGCAACTTCATTTTGTAATTGCTCTTTTGCTATTTGATCAGCTACTTCTTGCTCTGTTTTAGTTTTACCTTTACTTATTGATTCACTAACTATATTATCAATACTAAAACCATCAAGTTCTTCTAAACCTATGTCTGTATTTTCTACATATTCAGATGAAAGTTTTGAAGCTCTAAATTGAATAACCTCTGGTGATGTAAGAACTCCCATAACAGCATCAAAAGCCATTTCAGCCCCAATGTTTCTAGCCATAGCATCTTTTCTAGTACCTTTTTTAGAACTACGTTCTCCAGTAACAGGATTAATAGCTGGTGGAAAGAAATACTCATTAAATCTTTCAGCTATAGTTTCAGGCGTTATACTAGTTTCATTGTCTGTATCTTCTGATACATTGTATTTTAGTTTTAAAACCGGACCTGATTTTAAGTTCTTAACCTCTATGAGATCCATGTTTTGAGCCGCTTTAGCTTGGCTGTATGATAATTTCTTATCACCTAAAGGTTTATAAGTAAAGTAGTTATCATTACCTAACTCTCTAGCCAATGCTGTTAACTGCTTAGTAGTAAACTTATTATATATAACTAAAGAGTATTTTTTAACAAATGCTCTGTGTTCTTTATCACCACCTATTCTATTTTTTAATGTTTTTTGTAATGCTTTTCCAAATATCTTTACAAGTTTGTTTTTAATGTCAAGTATATCGGATTGTTTGATAACACCTTTTATATTTGATATTTCTTCTTTTACTAAATCTATTACTTCATTATATATACTACTACCGTCTTCTATTTCAAGTTCTTTTCTTATAGAAGCATCTTGACCCTCTAGTTCTTCTTGAACTTCTATCATAGATTCTAAAGCACTAGGTGCATCAGAGGCAAATTGACGAGCTGGAGTACCTTCATCAGCACCAGCCATTTGTCTAGTCATTGATTCAGTTTTAATATCACCTCTTTCTCCAAGCCTGTCTATTAAATTGTTTGCTCTAAGATTTAATCTACTACTTAAAAATTTATCTAAACTTTGAAGCTCAGGATTGTATTCGTTTTTTACTAATAATATAGCTTCATTTAATAAGTCACGTTTATAATCTGCCTTTGTGTAAGAGTTAGGATCTTTAACATTATTGTAAGTTCTGTTTATTATAGATCCAATCATGCCACCTATTTGGTCAGCAAAAGGTGTATTAGATATATCATCAGTTTTAACACCAGTTTGTTTATCAACAAGCATTGTATCCATAAACTCACCAACGCTTTCTTTTGATCTTTCTGGATGCATTGCTTCAAAAAACTCGTTCAAGTTTGATGCTTGAGATCCACCTATACCACCAATATCTTTAATCTTTACTTTTGCTTTAGCTTCAGCATCTTTTATTGCTTTCAAAGCTATTTTACTAGCTGCGCCATCTGGAGATTTACTAGTATATTCTTTTATAAAGTTATAAACTTGTTGACCATCTTCAAAACCTACAGTACTTACTTGCTTAGCACCAAATATAGATTTAAAAGCATCACCCATTTTTTCAAATGTGTTTTTGTCATAACCTACTTCTCCTTTAATTATTCCATCAGAAAGTATGTTAATCCACTCAGTATCATGATTTTCTTTTGCAACTTTTCTTGTTCTTAGTTGTTGAGCAACATATCTTCTTTGGTTCCAAGTAGCAGCTTTTTTAAGCTGTTTAACTATTTTCCCTTGTTCTGCTCTATTACCAACTAAAGCATTTAGTATTGGGTGAAGTACTTCATGAGTATTAACACTTACATCGCCTTGAGCTTTTGATAACTTTTCGTTTATAAATATTTTTCCTTGTCCACTAAATAATCCACCAGTAGCTTTTGCGCCTTCTATTTCTTTCTTTAAGTTTATTGCGGCAGTTCTTTTTTCTTGATCTTTTTTACTTTCATTTTCTGTGGTTTCTTTTGCTATAAAATCATCAAGCTCTTTTTCGTTATTAAAATTATTTGGATCACTTTCATTATCAGCTGATTGATCTTTGATTATATCATCAGCATATTCTTGCTCTGTTGCTGATTTTTTAACATTCAATCCAGTTTCTTTAGATATCTCCTCTGCCTTAGCTTTGTCAGTTTCATATATTACTTCATTTATCTTTGCTTTAGCACTTTGATATGTTTTATTAAATCCTTCAGATGCGGATTTATATTCTTCTTCTGTTATTTGACCAGATTCTAGCTTTTTATTTAGCTCAGTAAGCTTGTAGGCTGCCACATCTGCTAATTCACTTCTCTCTTCTATTTCTAATATTTCATCATCAGTGAGCTTGTTATAAGCCTCGTTACCTTTTCTTCTTTTATCAGCAAGAGCTATTTTACGTTGCTTTAGTGTTTCTTTTTTACCGTCTATTAAATCTTTATCTTTTGTGTCTTTTATTTCTTTTTCAAGTTCGGCTATTTTTATTATATCACTCTCTATATCACCAGGTGTAACCACTTTTCTGGCTTCAGATACTGCTCTAGCAGAATAACTCATACTAGCCATACCTCCACCACCTATAAACCCTTGAATACCAGCTTCTAAGCCTTCTTGGCTAGTAACAGCATCAATTATAGTATCTTTTATTTTAGCCTCTTCATCTGTACCAGCAACTCTACCAAGTTCTTTGTTAACTTGCTCGGCAGCATGTTGACCTATTTCTGTTATGAATTCCGTAGAACCAGTACCAAGTATACTTAGGGTTGTTCTAGCAGACTTGTTATACAAAGCCTTAGTAGCTAGTTCTTTACCAAAAGAACTTAATGGATTCATACCACCTTTACCTCCTACAACTTTCATTATTTTACTCAATGCAAAAGCTTCCATACCTGACTGAACAGCCGCTATTCCAAGTGGTACAGCTACGTCAGCCTCTCCTTCTGTAACTAGATCTTTAAAGCTTTTATTTAAGTTTTCAGCTTTTAATTTGTTAAATTCTATATAGTTCTCAGCACTATAATCTGCTAAAAAACCAGCACCAAAAGTACTTGCACCATATATTGCACTACCTAATCCATTTGTTATAGCATTTAATCCTCCAGCAAAAGCTCCACCTATATCTCCTTTTTCAATACTCTCTAGTATTCCTTTAGTTCTTTTTGTTTGTGCTTTTTCAGTTTCATAACCCTTTAATGACGATAATATTTCTTTTGAAGACATTTCAGAAGGACCAAATATACCAGAGTGTAATGCGTATGCTGCTATATCGAAAGACTCATTAGCACCTTGAGTTCCATCTTCATTTTTTACAGCATCAACATCAAATATACCTCCGTAAAATTCAAACACATCTCCTAGTTGCTCACCAAAGTTAGACAACGAGTTAGATACTGATTGCCAAGAACTAAGTTCCTCTTCTTCTTTAAGCTCATTATCCACCTCTCCTGCTTGAGTAGATTGAATATCCTGAGATGGACCTGATTGCCACCAAGGTTTATCCTCTTGTACGGGTTTATCCTCAACAGCTACAGGCGTTTGATCTTTAGTTTGAATATTAGAATTATTATTCTCGGTTTCCCACCAAAAAGTTTCTTTATTTTCAGGCATATTTAATTTATTTAACCGTTTATATCAATATAATTCATCATTTCGTGTAGTTCATTATAGGTGTAACCTTCACCAACACCATCTTGAGATTCTCCTCTTACATTCCTGAATCCTTCTTTAGCATTTGAATTAATTAATACAAACTTTTTATTTACGGGATTATATCTTACAGCATATCCTTTACCTGAGACATGCTCGTTTAATGCACTAGCTATTTTGTCAGGATTTCCCTTAGCAGTTTGCATTTTATTATCTTTACCCGCTGCTATAACATCATCTACAGTACCTGGCTTAAATTGATTGAAAAAACTAGCGTTTTGTGTTAACCAATTTAAATTTTCATTTTTTGATTGACCTTGATTTACTGCAGATTGTTTCTTGTTATAACCAGCATTTGATCTGTTATCAGCAACATCCATCATTCTGTTTAACAACAATTCTTGTACATCTTTCTTAGCTTGTATTAAAGCCTCGGGATCATCTGTATCTAATGAGTCTAGATAAAACTTTTCTTCTTCATTGAAGAATGATTCGTTACCAACTATTTTATCAAAAGCCAAGGATTGTAAACCTTCTATACCTGAATTATCAATTAAGTTAGCAAAATAATTTCTTAAGTATGGTCTTGTTGCATCGTCTAATTTTTCACCACTAGAATAAAGAGTCATCATTTTATCACTTATAGTAGTACCTTGTTTCCAGGCTTTTTCAAATGGTTGCTTTATGTCAGACATTCTAGTAATATTTCCCTCACCATCAGTGAACATTATATTTCCATCCTCATCGAAAGATCTTTGTTGTGCACCGGTAAATATACCAGCAGACTGTATCATAGTATCAGAATTATTAGCTGACGATAAATTTTTACTTTTAAAATCTTTTATGTAATCATCCCTCATTCCACCAAAACTCTTGTATTGCGACTCCACATTTTTAAGGCGTTGATTGGCTTTTTTCATTATAGCTATCTGCTCTAGTTTTTCAGGACTACCAGCTTTCATACTGGAAGCGGCTTCAGCAGCATCTGCAAAGATTTGTTTTTGATTAATGGAAAATTCAGTAATGATACCTTTATCTTCTTCGGGTATGGCCGTTAGATCCATATCATCAGACATGTTCGCCATAAAACCCTCAACCATTAAACCAGCTTTTTCTTCTTCAAGCTTTTTCTGTTTTACTGATTCTTTTCTTTGATCAGATATCATTTGCCCAGTCTCTTGAAGACTGTCACTAAGCATTCCACCTAGATTCTGAAACCCTGAGTTTTCATAAGCATTAGTAGTACTAGCACTTCCTCTTCTATAGTTTCTAGATGGTGGTTGATATTGTCTTTGTCTTCTTTGATTTTCCATTTAAATGTTTTTTTTATTTTTATTGTTCATCATCTGGAGTTAGAGCCCATTCAGTAACTCCACCCGCTATATCACCAATACCTCCTATCATAGCTTTTCTAGCGTCGTTAACAGCTCCATCAGCGGCTGATTTTCTTTGTGCAGCCTCGTTTCTTAAGCTATCTGTTTTCTCATACTCTAACCCTCTAGCTGTTTCAGACCCTGAATAAGTTGCTTGAGCTAAAGCATTTTGATTTGAAACTTCCTGACCTAGAAATGATTTTTGGTTAGCTTGTTCCTGTTGTGCTATACCAGCTGATGCTTGCTGTGCTTGTTGGCCTTGTTGACTAGCCATTGCTTGAGCTAAAGCCGCTATACCGCTACCACCTGCTGCACCACTCATACCAGACATTGTGTTTGCTAGTCCTTGCTGCTGTTGTTGTGCGGCAAAATCGGCAGCTTGAGTATTAACAGTTGCGTTTTCATAAGGATTACTTAAATTACCGTAAGCTTGAGCACCTAGATTTGATGTATCTAAGTTCTCATACTCATTCATTCTATTTTCGTAATTAGCTTTAGCGGCTCGCTGTTCTTTTTTTCTTTTTTTCTGACCTATTAAACCTCCAGCTAGTTCGCTTACTCCGCCTACTATACCCATCGCTGCTTCTACACCTATCATATCTAATATCTTTATATTATAATTATTACACTTTAAATATTTTATTTAAACAACTAGCGAACCTACTGAAAATATTTCAGCTGTCGATGTTGATACATTTTTCATTTCAACTTCAGCAAAAAAACCTAACAAACCAGCTTGGTTTATGACTCCACCCTTATCAAACAATACAAACTTTCCTTGAGTAGGAGCTGTTCCACTAACTGTTATTGTAGTAGCTGTCTTAGCTGTACAAGTACCAGACGAAGTATAAGCTGCAACATTTGGATCATTTAAGAAATAAACATTATCTCCAATTTGTATAGAGTTGTTTACTCCACTTGTAAATGTTAAAACACTTCCAACAACAGAGCTCAAAATACCTATACCTTGAACATTAAATTCTTCTGCATTTAAAGTAGTGTTACTAGCAGCTACACCTGACAGAGAAGAATAGTATTTACCTTCTTTCTTTACAAATGTACTAGGTGTTCCCGAATGTTCATTAGTTTTTACAGAATCAACCAACCAACCAACATCTCCTTCATAACTTAGATTTTTAAATCTTTTTACTTGATCAATACCTTCGTTGAAAACAAACTGTACAGAAGATTCTGCTTTAGAAGTACTACCTGAACTAAAAAAACTTGATGTAGAGAAATAAAGAACAGTATCTAGTTCTAGATTACTCAATATAGTATTAAAATAAAAAGTTAAATTAGTATTTAATTTACTAGAAACAGTTACATCACTAGTTATACCTTTTCCATAAACATACATACCAACGGCTATACTAGCGTTAGCATTGTCTACTGTAAACTCATAATCACTGCCAACTTTATGTGACGCTATTACCGCTGAAGTTTTAGCATAAAATATGTTAGGGTAAGTGTTACTATGGTGTTTGTATAGATAACCATTTTTAAAAGTAAAGTATTGGTTGTTTAGACTTAAACCTGTTTCAGGTATAAATGATTTTCTACTTGTCCAACCACTAACTCTTTCATTAAAAGATATAGTTTCATTAGGATCACTATTAGCCTGATTAGTAAAACTTAAATTATATGAGTTTTTTCTATCATCATAACTACCAAATACATTACTAGTAACATTAGCTAATTTATCTGAAAAATAATCAGACATACCAGTTGATGATATTTCGCTTAAACCATCTCTAGATAATCTTAATACAACACCTCTTTCTCTATCAGTAAAGTAAGCTCTAAAACCATATTGAGCAAATGACTCTGGGTTTTTAGATATTCCATATTCACCAATATATGGTATTGCTTGTCCTAAAACTCTATTACTAGCTGTTAGGTTTGAATTACCATCTGCATTAAATAATGAATCCTTGTTTGCTTGAATTCTAAAACACTTATCTTCACATAGTGTTATTAGATCTGTATCTCTTGTTTTAATTAACTGTATAGATCCATAGGATGGATTAATATCTTTTGTTATACTGTCAGCTATAATGAATTGGTTTAATAAGTTAACACCACTACTACTGTTATATAATTGTGAGTAAATAAACCTATTAGGTAAAGTTTCTTCAGCATAAACATCTTCAAAAACAGTTGAAACTCTAACGCCTTTTCCTATAGTTGGAGCATTAAAATCATCTCTTATTCTATCAGACTCAACACCATTTCCAAAGCTAAAACAATTAGAGTAATCTAACAATTGAGATTTTTTTAACGTTAAACTAGTTCCATCAGCTATTGTTTGTGATGATGATAAAACTAGATTAGTTTGACTTGTTACCGTTACAATAGTAACGCCTTCATCAATGCCAGTTCCAGTAACTAACATACCAGCTGTTATTGTTTCAGCCTGAGCATCTACCACCAAAGCTATTGATGAAACATTACCATTTACACTGCACACTATATTTGTATTTGCATTTGATAACTCACTTGTAGCGTAAGTTTTACTATCTTCATAATACAAGTCTAGTAAACCCTCTTCTGGCTCTACCTCAAAAACAGCTGGATTACTAAAATCAGTTATTTTACTACCAACTATACCTAATATATCTATCCTACCTGAAATTGAAGTAACAATAAGTGCTGTTGAAAGAGTTAAAACAAACTGTCTTTTATTATTTACTGTACTTGCTACAACTGTAGATATATTATAAACATTACTATACTCTAGTTTATTATTTAGCGAAACATCAGATAATCTAATAAAATTTCCAACAGCTAGGTTTGATATAAATGAATCATTAACATAATCTGACCCTGCATCACTATAGTCAGCATGAGTTGTTATAGTCAACGAAGTCTGACCAGAAGTAGCATTTGATATAATATAAGAACCATCCGATGCTTCTAGTTGAGCAGACGCAAGAACTAATAAGTCATCGACATTTGTCTGACTAACCATTGAGCTTTTTAAATCAACCGAATCGTTAACTTTTATAAAAAACTTACTATCATAATTAGAATTTGTTGAAAATTCTTTTTCTGTTACTATAAGTGCTGAAGCATCTGTTATTTGGCCATTATCTTGATACAAATCACCTACATCTCCTTTAAAAGTTTCAGTAAATGTTAATTCAACTCTTCTAGACGTGCCTGATTCCCCATTTTCTCTAACTTTTGATATTTCATAAGCTCTTGAGGTTGCCCCTTTATATGAGGTGGAAAATCTAATTAGTGCTCCAACAACTAATCTATTTAAAGAAGCTGTAGGTATTGAGTCAGTACTAGATGGATTTAAACTAAATATTTGTATTTTGTTATGTGCAATGGAAGGTGTACAACCACTAGTCTTAGCTGTTACAATAGTATCTGACCCAAAACCACTTCCAAATTGAATTGTTTCACCTGCATCTATAGAATATTCTTTATTTATACTTTTAGGGGGACTTTTTTCTATACTTATAACCTTCATCCTATTAGTATCTTGGTTTCCAGAATAAGCTACATTTGCTCCGTTTTGTTTTTTAGCAATTAAATAATCACCCTCTTTTACTTTGTTTATGTCAGACGATGGAACTGATAAGTATATAAAATTTTCATCATCACTATAGAAATTAGCAACTGCTATGTTATAATATTCGTTAGATGATTCTTTTATAAAGTATTTAAAATGAGTTATTTCATTACTAACTGTTGTTTCAACTGTATTTCTAAATTGATTTTTTAAAACACAACTTTTTTTAGGTATTTCTATGATACCGTTACCACCAGTTCCAATGAAAACAGGGGTTTGTCTTCCATATATATCTTGAAAAACAACACCAAATTGATATGTTCTATTAGATTTTAAAGATAACTTTTGACTAACTTGTAATGAGTCACTTCGTTGATCTATAAAAGGTATAAATGATACTTGATTAGTATAATCAATGTTTTGAGTATAATTAGCATACACTAATCTATTACCTATTATTTCTTGAGCTAAAGCTTTTTTAGGAACTGAATCAAAAGGTCTTAACAATTGCATTGATGGTAAAACTTTATATATCTGATCGTTAGATATTTCAAGTGTATCAACTATAGTGTTATTTATTTTCTTTAATGTTTCTACTACGTATACATTTTGATTAGAAGAGTCCTTATACAACACATCAACCTCGTCAACTAAATCAGGTACACTGTCATTCCATCCTTTTAAAGTTAAACTTTTTATCTTATTTTCCATACCTTTATTATATCCATCTTTTGTTTGGTATTTAAAATTACCGGGAACAAAAGCAGGTAAAGAAAAAGGTGCGTAACAAGAATATTGATTGTTATTGTATTTATATCTATAGGAAAATCTAGGAAACTTAAATTCAAAATTACCTAATGCTTCGTCTGATAACGAAGAATATCTAGTAACATCAGATGCAACTCTTACATAGCAACCATTAAATGTTAAGTCTGTGTTTATAGGAATAGTTACTCTATTATTTAAAGTTATTGTATTATTACTAGCATCAATTTCAGTTATCTTAGTATTATCTGGAATACCTACTCCAGAAACCAACATTCCAACACCTAATACGTTGATTCTTCTATATGTATAATTTACACTGTTTACAGTAGCTGCTCCACTTCCCGGAAAAGCATCACCGTTTGACTCTTTAATATCAACGTCGTAAGAGTTGTTTACCGCCGAGCTTGATTTTAAAAGAATATTTCCTTCTGCTTTTGCAACAAGACCACTAATGTCAGTAGTTCCGTCACCAGTTTTTACTACCCTAAACCTAATTTTAGTACCTAATACATAATTGTCTACAGCAAAATTTTTAACAAAAGTATTAGTGGTGTTAAAAGCAGGACTTTGTGAACTTCCTTGATTTGCAACTAGGTGGGCAAAACTCATTGTCTCTCTATATGTTGCCCAATTACTAGAACCATTAGTACTAATTTCATACTGAATTTTTATTTCTGCATTAAAATTAGCATCCGCTGGAGCTCCTTGCAAGGTAATAGCTGTTTCAATAACATAAGGACCACCAACAGGTAAGTCCATCCAGTCTTGTGATGAAGCTGGTGTTATTAGGAAATGTTGCGGACTTGTATTTCCAGGAGCGGAAGTAGTCATATCTGTTCCTAATCCAGCACTTGGAGAAAATTGTTGAGGTGAAGTTCTCTTCTTAAGAGAGTTAGAACTTTCAGTTACTGATATAGCTGGATCTATATATGTGATAGTTGCTTTAAATTCTTGCGGATTGGTGCCTACATGCGATATAACTAGATCAGCTGTTTGTCCTACAGTATTTGTAAGTGTTATGTTAGTTCCTACTACATAAGATGGAGACGCTGGTTGAGATGGGTCTAGTAATTCAGCAAAAGTTATCCCAGTGATTGCACTTTCTTCATTTAAAGTATAAGTTGACAAAACTATTTGTAAATTTCCATCAATTTTCATTACAATTCTAGTTCCGTCTTCTGTTCCAGGACCGGATATAACAGCAGAGGGTAACGCTGTGTAATAAGGAGAATTTAATGGTGATTTACGTATTACTGTTATTTTATCAGCTGATAGACCAGTTGATGTTTGATTATGATCATTATGTGTTAAGTTTTTCCAATAAGCTATATCTACTTGTCTTGGTTCATTTCTGTTATCAGTGAAATATATAACTTCATCTAATATGTTAACACCTGTTATTAAAAAATCAGGATGAAAATCTAAAATAGTACCTCTATCCACTAGTACCATATCTATAGCTGTACCATTATATTCAGCAATAAAATCAAAACCAGTACCAGTGACAAACCAATATATATTGTTATTTTTAGTGTCTCTTACAGATCCAATACATTTAGCATCAGCTGGCAAGGAAGGTAAACCAGCTATTAATGTATTACCTAAAACCTTCTGTAAAGCACCTACATCAGATCCATCAGATGTAGCAACCTCTACATTCAAAGCATCCCTATAACTTCCATTGATCAGTAATCTATCGTCTAGATCCTTCTCCATCCTACCTAATCTAAAGTTATTTAATAATTCGGACATGTTTTAGTGTTTAATTTGCTTTGATTTATTTTTCATCACTTGAGCAAGCTCCTCAGACTTGAGGTTAGATAATCTCAACTTTGCAGTTCTTGTAGCGGCAAACTTCTCTTTCTTAAACCTTGCTACTACGTATTCAGGTATGTTCATCTTAGTAGATAAAACGGCATGAGCTAAGTACTTATACATTGCTTCTTCAGCAAATTTATGTATAACCATTTCAGCATCTGTACCTAACCCATCACTTATATACTTAAGTGTTACAACTCTACCAAATGTATTAGAGCTGAAGTATATTGTACCTTTTAGTTCATCTATAAAGAAAGAACCATTTGATTGACTCATTTCTGGATCTAAACCAAACCTAGATCCAGTTGCATTTATATTGTCTATGTTGTTTTCAGCTGCTTGACTATACTCAGAAACATCAGCATTAGACTTTTTAAAATCAGTCCATGTGTTAGAATCAAATGATGTTTGTATATTACCAC
>TARA_B110000483_G_scaffold62694_1_pt1 | contig 12885 bp, 8 predicted proteins | sample TARA_B110000483 | Tara Oceans TARA_B110000483 (sample SAMEA4398176) | marine metagenome | biome: Polar Biome; feature: [SRF] surface water layer (ENVO:00010504); material: water (ENVO:00002006), including particulate matter (ENVO:01000060) such as... | depth 5 m
CTATTTGTCGATGATGGCTCTACAGATGGCTTTAAAGAATTTATAGAAGCCTATAAATCGGAGAGTGGATTAATTACTCGAGCAATTTTTCAACAAAATCAAGGACCTGGCAAAGCAAGAAACTATGGAATGGAAAACGCGAATAGCGACTATTTCATTTTTATTGATTCAGATTGTATGTTTCCATCAGAATGGATTCAAAAGGTAGATGATTATCTTACTGCTAATGCCTTAGATGCTTTCGGTGGGCCAGATGCTGCTCATGAATCTTTTTCACCTTTAGTGAAAGCCATCAACTATAGTATGACTTCATTCTTAGGTACTGGTGGAACGAGGGGAGGAAAAAAAAGTATAGGTAAGTTTTATCCGAGAAGCTTTAATATGGGTATTGCTAAGGGCGTGTATCAAAAATTAGGTGGTATGAGCATGTTGCGTCATGGTCAAGACATGGATTACTCGGCTCGAGTTTATCAAGCTGGATTTAAAGTTGGACTTATACCGGATGCTTTTGTTTATCACAAACGGAGAACTAGCCTTAAGAAGTTCTTTAAACAAATCTTCAATTGGGGAGTAGCACGAATTAACTTAGGCACTACCCATAAAGAGTTATTAAAACCTGTTCATTTTTTGCCGGCATTTATACTATTAATGTATAACGTACTTTTTATATTATCTGTATTTTTTCCAGTTTTTGATGTTTTATTTCAAATTGCTGTATTTGGCCATTTTCTAGTTTGTATACTTGCTTTTGTCCAAGCTTTTTTAAAACATCGACAAATCCTTGTAGCTTTGTACGCTGTTATCACCTTGAATATTCAAGTTTTCGCCTATGGCGCAGGTTTGATTTATGCAGTGATTCAAAAGTTAATGGGGAAAGAAGAAGCTTTGGGCTTTGTAAAAAATTATTACGGTAAATCTAAAAAGAAGTAATAAACTAAGGACATGCAAGAGATCATCAAACGTATTCAAGCAAGCGCTGACCTTAAATCGGCCCTGATTCAGGACCAAGATTTACTTTCAAGTGTAGGTCAGATTACCCATAAATTTGTAGATACATTGAAAGCCGGGAATCAGATTCTGATTTGTGGAAATGGTGGGAGTGCAGCAGATGCTCTTCACCTGGCCGCAGAATTCTCAGGAAGATTTTATTTAAACCGTAAAGCTTTACCTGTTGAAGCATTAAATGTAAATGAAGCTGCATTGACTGCCATATCCAATGATTTTGGTTTTGATAAGCTCTATGCTCGTTTGCTAGAGGCAAAAGCTAAGAAAGGGGATGTGCTGTGGCTTTTAAGTACTTCGGGTAAATCTCCTAATATAGTTAATGCAGCGATGCAAGCTCAGAAGATGGGAGTGGATTCTGTCGCTTTTACAGGAAGTAATGCGAGCATCTTAGATGAGAATTGTAGCCTAATAGTTAAAGTACCTAGCACAGATACTCCTCGAATACAAGAATGTCATTTGTTGTTAGGACATATTATTTGTGAATTAGTTGAAAAAAAAATGTTTAGTGAAAAAGACAATTGAAGTTGATGAAACCTGGACCTTATTTCTCGATAGAGATGGGGTAATCAATAAAAACATTGAAGATGGCTATGTGACATCTTGGGAGGAGTTTGAATTTTTACCTGATGTACATCGTGCCTTGCGTTACTTTGGTATGTTACTGGGCAGAATCGTCGTTGTTACTAATCAACAAGGTGTTGGAAAGGAATTAATGACCAAAGATCAATTACATGAAATTCATAACAAATTAGTTGAAGTAGTTCGTGAAGAGGATGGTCGGATTGATCGGATATATTATTGTCCAGATTTAGAAGAAGAGGATTCTCCTTGTCGCAAGCCAGAGATAGGTATGGCCATGTGGGCGAAACGAGATTTTCCAGAAATTGATTTCACCAAATCCATTATGGTAGGGGATAAACTATCGGATATGCGCTTTGGATTAACTCTTGGAATGGAATGTTTTATGGTTACTTCCAAGGAAATCCCTGATGATACCGGCTTAACAAGAGTAGAAGGCTTAAGTGATGTATTGTTGCACATATCCTTGTAAAGGATTAAAAGTTATTCTCCATATCGAATAAATCTACCTCATATACAAGCCTTAGAATAGCGGTTTTCGCATCTTTTTTTGTTTGATGATAGCGTTAATGATTTGCCATTCAATTTGAAACAAGTGGCTTTCAATATCCCATTCTAGTTAAATAGAAAATGTGAAAGGGTTAAAGTTGCTGTTTCTTATTGAACAAATATTCATTTTGCTGGTTTTAAATATTGGTAGATGCCCGATTAAAAGCTATTTAGATATTTTCTAAATTGTTTTTTCAGTCAAGTTAGTCTTGATTACTAGGCATACATTAATTACCTTTGTGTAAAATTTAAGTACATGTCAAAATTGTCCACAATTAGTAGAAAAATTTTAATGGCTTTGTCAGGATTTTTTCTGATGATTTTTCTTCTACAACATTTCTCCATCAATCTTTTATCAGTTATTAGTCCCGCAGCTTTCAATGAGGTTTCTCAATTTATGGGAACCAACTTTTTAGTGCAAGGTTTGCTGCAACCCGTGCTGATGTTTGGTATTATTTTCCATTTTATAATGGCAATTGTCTTAGAAATTCAAAATAGAAAGGCTCGTCCAGTGAAATATTTCTCGACAAATAATACTGGAGGAACAAAACTTAGTAAGAATATGATTTATACGGGAGTAGCAATCATGCTATTCATGCTTTTGCACCTCTACGATTTTTGGGTACATGAAATGATTGTTAAATATGGCCAAGGTAATATGACCGGCTTAAATGAAAGAGGAGAGTTTCGTTATCATGAAGAACTTGTAGCCAAATTTCAAAATTTAGTGCGTGTTGTAATTTATATTGCAGCATTCTTCTTTTTAGGATTACATACGAATCATGGCTTTCAATCATCCTTTCAATCCGTTGGGGCAAATCATCCGAAGTATACACCCCTTATTAAAAAGATAGGATTCTTTTATAGTGTAGTAATTCCAGCTGGTTTTGCTTTCATTGCACTTTATCACTTTTTAATCCATTAAAATCATATAAAAATGTCTGTACTAAATTCTAATGTTCCTGCAGGGAAAATGAGCGAAAAGTGGTTAAATCATAAAGGTCACATTGACTTGGTCAACCCAGCCAACAAGAGAAACATTGATGTTATTGTTATTGGTACTGGTTTAGCAGGTTCATCTGCTTCAGCGACCTTAGGTGAACTTGGTTACAATGTAAAGACTTTTTGTTTTCAAGATAGCCCAAGAAGAGCGCACTCGATTGCAGCTCAAGGAGGCATCAATGCAGCTAAGAATTATCAAGGAGATGGCGATTCAAATTATAGATTATTTTATGATACAGTAAAAGGTGGAGACTACAGGAGCAGAGAAGCCAATGTTCATAGACTAGCTGAAGTATCGAGTAATATTATTGATCAATGTGTAGCACAAGGTGTTCCTTTTGCTCGCGAATATGGTGGTTTGTTGGACAATCGTTCTTTTGGAGGCGTTTTAGTTTCTAGAACTTTTTATGCAGCAGGTCAAACGGGTCAGCAATTACTATTAGGTGCTTATTCTGCCCTAAGTCGTCAAATAGCGACAGGTAAAGTGGAAATGTTTAACAGGCATGAGATGCTTGATGTAGTTTTGGTCGATGGCAAAGCAAGAGGTATTATAGCAAGAAATTTAATTACAGGCGAAATTGAACGACACTCTGCACATGCAGTGGTTTTGGCTAATGGCGGATATGGTAATGTTTTCTTTCTTTCGACAAATGCCATGGGAAGTAATGTAACTGCATCTTGGAAAGCATACAAAAAAGGAGCTTTTTTTGCTAATCCATGCTATACACAGATTCATCCAACATGTATTCCACGAAGCGGAGACCATCAAAGTAAGTTGACTTTGATGTCTGAATCATTGAGAAATGATGGGCGTATTTGGGTGCCTAAACATAAGGAGGATGTTGAGAATATAAGAGATGGCTCTTTGAAACCAACAGATTTATCAGAAGATAGACGAGACTATTACCTGGAAAGGAGATATCCGGCTTTTGGTAATTTAGTACCGCGAGATGTTGCATCAAGAGCAGCTAAGGAAAGATGTGATGCAGGATTTGGTGTCAATCAAACAGGAGAAGCGGTCTACTTGGATTTTACTGCAGCAATTATGCGATACGGTAAAGTAAAAGCGCGTATGCTTGATGTGGATGATAACAATGGTGCAGAAGTTAAACGATTAGGGCAGGAAGTGGTTAAAGAAAAGTATGGTAACCTATTCGAAATGTATGAGAAAATAGTCGATCAAAATCCTTACGAAACACCAATGATGATATATCCTGCAGTGCACTATACTATGGGTGGTACATGGGTTGATTATAACTTAATGACGTCAGTTGAAGGATTATATTCAATTGGTGAAGCCAATTTTTCTGATCATGGTGCCAATAGATTAGGTGCCTCTGCTTTGATGCAAGGATTAGCTGATGGATATTTTGTGCTTCCTTATACCATTGGAGATTACTTAGCAAAAGAAATACGTACTGGTGAAATTTCAACAGAAACGCCAGAATTTGATACAGCAGAAAAAGAGGTAAAAGATAGAATCAATAAAATTATCAACAATAAAGGATCTAAACCGGTAGACTATTTTCATAAGCGTTTAGGGAAAGTAATGTGGGATAAAGTGGGTATGGCTAGAAATGAAAAAGGCCTAAAAGAAGCTATTGCTGAGATTAAGGCAATTAAAAACGAATTTTGGAGTGATGTCTTTGTTCCAGGTTCAAATGAATCGTTTAACCAAGAACTTGAAAAAGCAGGTAGAGTTGCCGATTTTATTGAGCTAGGGGAGCTGTTTGCCATTGATGCCCTGAATCGTACAGAATCCTGCGGTGGTCACTTTAGAGAAGAACATCAAACTCCCGAAGGTGAAGCGTTAAGAGACGATGAAAACTTCGCATATGTCGCAGCATGGGAATTCAAAGGAGAAGATGCTGAGCCAAAATTACATAAAGAGGAATTATCATTTGAGGCGGTAGAGTTAAAAACAAGATCATATAAGTAGAATACTAGCTATCTAGTAAACTAGTTATCTAAATACTAATAAAATGAATTTAAAATTAAAAATATGGCGCCAAAAAGGTGCAAATGATCAAGGTAAAATGGTAGATTATCAAGTAAGTGATATCTCGCCAGATTCATCTTTTTTAGAAATGATTGATGTATTAAACATTCAATTGGTTTTAACGGGAGAAGATCCAGTAGCTTTTGATCATGATTGTCGCGAAGGTATCTGTGGGATGTGTTCAATGTATATTAATGGGCAACCTCATGGACCAGGAGATAGAGTAACAACCTGTCAACTTCATATGCGTTCATTCAACGATGGAGATACTATCACGATCGAGCCGTGGAGAGCAAGTGCATTTCCTATTATTAAGGATTTAGTAGTTGATAGAGGCTCATTTGATCGAATTATACAAGCAGGGGGTTATGTTTCAGTAAATACAAGTGGAAATACACAGGATGCGAATTCTATTCCTATTCCAAAACACGATGCAGATGCCGCCTTTGATGCAGCCACATGTATAGGATGTGGTGCTTGTGTTGCCGCTTGTAAGAATTCCAGTGCCATGTTATTCGTTTCAGCTAAAGTTTCTCAACTTGATTTGTTACCACAGGGTAAAGTGGAAAGCGATCAAAGAGTATTAAATATGGTTGCTCAAATGGATAAAGAAGGTTTTGGGAATTGTACAAATACAGGAGCTTGTGAAGCTGAATGTCCAAAAGGTATCTCGCTAGAGAATATCGCAAGAATGAATAGGTTATATGCCAAAAGCTCTTTAACCTCTGAGTAAAGCATTAATATACTTTGAAAAGCTTCGTTATATTACTAGAGTACATCTAGAAGTTGCGAAGCTTTTTAGGTTTATGTACATACCTGATAAAAAAATAAGGCAAATACAAGCGATGTTTTGTATTTTCGTTAGATCAAATGAAAAGTAAATTTCTTATAAAATTTCTAGTCCTTCTTTTGTTTGTTTTAACAAGCATAAATAGCTTTGCTACGCACAATAGAGCTGGTGAATTGCTTTATGAATATATTTCACCGTTAAGTTATAGAGTTAAGGTGGTTAGCTATTCAAAGATTAGTGATATTAGCGCCAATGCAGATAGAGATTCACTTAGCTTAGATTGGGGCGATGGGACTATAGAAAGTATCGTCCGGATTAATGGTCCATTATTTAATGGTATTCCAAATGGTGAGTTGATTGGTAATGATATCAAAGAAAATATTTATCAAAGTGGAATCCATACCTATAGTGGTGCACTTCCATTTTATATCATTTCAGTGACCGATCAGAATCGAATAGCGAATATTGTCAATATATCTGCTGGTACAGGTTCTGTGAGCGTTCCTATTTATTTTGAGGATACCTTGAAGTATATTCCACCTGAGCTGTTTGAAAGTAATTCATCCCCTATATTATTAAATCCACCTATTGATTTTGCAAATGTTAATGACACCTTCTATCATAATCCAAATGCCTATGATATAGACGGAGATAGTTTACATTTTCGATTAGTTCCTTCTTTGGAAGCTAATGGAGTGGAGGTTCCCCTTTATGTTTTCCCAGATCAATTTCCACCTGGGCCAAACAACACCTTCACCATAGATGAAAATACAGGAGAAATTGTTTGGGCAACTCCCCAATTACAAGGTACCTATAACATCGCCATACTCATTCGTGAGTTTAGAGGGGGGAGGTGTATTGGAACCCTTCTAAGGGATATGGAGATTATCGTTGAGGCCATTTTAGATGATCCACCACAAATCGAAGTTCTCCGAGATACTTGTGTTATCGGTGGTTCAAATTTTACCATTAATGTAAGCGCCCAAGATCCAAATGGAGAGATTGTCAGACTTTCTGCGCTCGGCGCTCCGTTTATTCTTTCTCCTTCTCAGGCAACATTTCAGACAGATTCTGGCTTAAATCCTGTTGGCATTTTTTCTTGGAATACGGTTTGTGAGCATATTCGTCCTCAGTTTTATCAAGTTGTATTTAAGGCCGAAGATGAACCCAATGGAAATGGAATTGTATTGTCTGATCTAGAAACATGGCTCATTACAGTAGTGCCGCCACCTCCAACGGGATTGCAAGCCATAATAACAGGAAATGATGTATTATTGAACTGGGATGATCCTTACGATTGTATTGCTAGCCCAGATTTTCAGTTTTTCTCTGTTTGGCGGAAAATTGGCTGTGATAGTTTGGACATTGGTCTTTGTAATCTTGGATTGGAAAACACTTCCTATGAGCTTTTGGCGGATAATATTCTGACATATGATTATCTAGATTTGAATTTAGATCGAGGCAACCAATATTCTTATAGGGTTTTAGCTCATTTTGGAAAGAATCCTACTTCATCACAAGGCAGTGTATACAACAGGATAGTAAGTGCCCCGAGCAACGAAGCTTGTGTGGAGCTACCTTTAGATCTGCCCGTTCTATTAAATGTTTCCATAGAAGAAACAGACGCAGTTAATGGTGAAATATTTATTCGATGGACTAAGCCATTGGCTGGGGTCGATCTGTTAGATACAATTTTGGACCCGCCACCGTATCTTTTTGAGTTATATCGTTCTCAAGATTTTATTGGAAGTAATCTACAACTTATCCAAAGCTTCTCAGCGCCGAGTTATGCATTGATGAACGATACTATTTTCAACGATTTGGTTTTAAATACTGAGGCTAATGAATTTAGTTATCAAGTTGTTTTTTATGCAAATGGAGGGCTGGACACCATAGGAAATACCTCAGTGGCATCATCCATATTTTTAACTATTGGTTCAGGGGATGGCCTTCTAGCTTTAAATTGGGAAGAAGATGTCCCATGGTTAAATGATAGTTATACGATATACAGAAGTGATAATGTCAATGGGATTTTTGATAGTTTAACTACAACTGCCACTAGAAGCTATATTGATACAGGCTTAATTAATGATTCTACTTATTGTTATTATATAGAAAGTACAGGAGGATACACAAACAATAGTTTGCCAGTCCCATTAATTAATTTATCTCAACGAGTTTGTGCAATACCTATTGATACAATAGCTCCTTGCCCTCCAGAATTGATTATTCGTAATGACTGTGAAAGTATTCAAGGGCAAGCTTGGACAAATAATAATTTCCAAAATAGATTGTCTTGGAGTACACTTTTATGTGGGGATGATGCCTTGCAATTTGAACTATATTATGCAGAGAATGAATTTGACTTTCAATTATTGAGTTCAACCAGTGACACCTCTTTTGTTCATCAGTTAAATACAACCTTAGCGGGCTGCTACATAATAAGAGCTATCGATGAAAAAGCGAATGTAGGTATGTTTAGTGATACAATTTGCGTGGAGAATTGCCCTTTCTATGACTTACCAAATAGTTTTACACCAAATGGAGATGGAGCAAATGATATATTTACGCCATTTCCTGGCTGGAGATTCGTAGCAAAAATTGATATGAAAATCTTTAACAGGTGGGGCAATGTGGTTTGGCAAACCGAAAACCCAAATATAAATTGGGATGGATCTGATCAAAAAACACAGAAAGCACTCAACGATGGAGTCTATTTATATAGTGGTTTCTATTTTGTTTTGAGGAGCGATGGCACTTTAGAAAAACGTCCTCTCCCGCAAGATGGAGATGGTGGCGGGTTCATTCATTTAATTAAGAATAACTAAACAGTTAGGAAAGATGTTTACAGGTATTATTGAAAATGTAGGACTACTAATCGAGATTCAGACTGAAGAAGAAAATGTCCATTTTACGGTTCAGTCAAGTCTAGCAAATGAATTGAAGGTAGATCAAAGCGTTGCGCACAATGGAGTTTGCTTGACCGTTGTGAAGCAATGGAAGGATAAGTATACGGTTACGGCTGTAAAGGAAACCTTAGCAGTAAGTAATCTTTCAAATTTAAAACTTGGTCATAAAATTAACTTAGAAAGGTGCATGCAGATGAATGGTAGACTAGACGGTCATATCGTTCAAGGTCATGTAGATGACACAGCAGTCTGCACTGTTAAAGAATCTAATGAAGGAAGTTGGCGTTTTGTTTTTGATTATAGTGCCAGCCGAAATAAGCTAATTGTTGAGAAAGGTTCAATTTGTATTAATGGGGTTAGTTTAACAGCATTTAATGTTACCGATACAAGCTTTGAAGTTGCTATAATTCCATATACTTATGAGCATACCGGTTTTCAAGACTTAATTACTGGTGATCACGTAAATTTGGAGTTTGATATTATAGGTAAATATATTGCTCGATTGCAGGAAGTATAATGGAAAATATAAGGTGCCATTGGGTCAATAGCGATCCATTGTATATAAAGTATCATGATTATGAGTGGGGCGTTCCTTGCTATAAAAACCAGCAGCTTTTTGAAATGATCTGCTTAGAAGGACAGCAAGCCGGTTTATCGTGGATTACAATACTCAAGAAACGAGCGCAATATCGCGATATTTTCTGTTCATTTTCCCCTATAAATATTGCAAATTTAACTGATGAATACTTGGAGCAGGTATTATTAAATCCCGGTATTATTCGTAATCGTTTAAAAGTTTTTGGGATAAGAAAAAATGCTCAAGCATATCTAAAGATAGAAGAGGTTCATGGTTCATTTAGTAATTATATTTGGGCCTTTGTAGAGGGTAAAGTAATTAAGAATAAGTACAAGAAGTCCAGTGAGATACCTGCGGAAAGTGCTATTAGTATGAAAATGAGTAAACAGTTAAAGAAGGATGGCTTCACCTTTGTGGGAAGTAAGATATGTTACGCCTTTATGCAAGCAAGCGGAATGGTAAACGACCATATGGTTTCCTGCTTTAAATATTAATAAAAAGGTGACCTTGTTAGAAGAGTACCTTTAGGGTTTTTTATAGTCTATTGCTTATGATTAACGCAATAAGGTCACACTTCCTTTACGATCTAAGGTTTTCCCATCTAGGTATTCAATACTAACAAAATAGGTATAAACACCTGGATTTTGAAGTTCACCTTTAAAGGTTCCATCCCAAGAAGCTTTTTGATTAGCACTTTCAAATATTTTCTCTCCCCATCTATTGTAGACTTGCATTGTAATGAATTCTATCCCTTCTCCAAACACTTCAAAATTGCGATTGACTTCGTCAAAATTACCAGGAGTAAATGCATTAGGAATAAATAACGCTAGATTATTTTCGACAATAATTATTGTACTTGAAAAACTGTTGCAAAGCTCATTGTCATCACCTTCATAATACACTGTTGCAGTATATTCGGTATAATTATCGTAAGTAAGAACAATTGGATCAATACAATCGTCACAATCTAAACCTGCAGTTGGAAACCAGTTCACCTGCGCAATATCTGCGTTGGTATAATTTGGTGAAGTTACTTCCAAGGAGAGGCTAAGGCTTTGCTCCAATTGCAAAGTTGTATCATCTGGATTAATCACAAACGAAAAATAGGGCTGTTCATAAATAGTAGTAGATACTTGAACAGATAAACATTCCTCTGAAGATCCTAAATCCTGAACGATTATTTCATTATAAACACCTGCAGGTAGGTTGAAAAAATTTGCACTAGATTGAAAATTTTCACCTCCATCTATCGAATATCCATAACCTATAGTGGTACCTCCATTAGCTTGAATAGTAATTGTACCGCTTGCATCTCCAAAACAATTTGTTGAGTCAGGTATTGCAACTATGGAAATAGGAGTAGGTTCATTAATTGTAATTGATCCAATCTTCGCACATCCATTTGCATCTGTGACGATTACTTGATAGTTGCCCGCCGCTAAGTCAGTTGCGATATTATTGGTTTGAGCTTGCGGGTCATTCCACAAGTAGGTATAGCCTGGTGTTCCTCCACTAGGCGAAACTGATCCAATACCGTTATTGTAACCAGCACAAGTAATATTGGTGCTATCCATTAGAATATTTAAGGGTAAAGCAGGCTCAGTTACGGTAGCGTTGTCCGCGAACGCACAACCATTGCCATCAGTAATGGTAACAGTATACGTGCCTTCAGATAAACCTGTTGCTGTTGCTGTATTTTGGTTGTTAGCTGCAGTGCCCCATTGGAAGGCATAAGGAGCAGTGCTTCCTGAAGTAATATTTGCAGTTAAACTTCCATCATTTCCGCCAAAGCAACTAACAGGAATTTGATCAAAGCTGATACTTACAACTGACGGTTGGGTTAGCACAATGTTTTGAGTAAGTTGACAATTATTGCTGTCTATAACTGTTAGTGTATAGCTTCCTGCCGCAAGCGAAGATATATCTTCCGTATTGGCAGTAAAAGCATTTGGCCCAGTCCAGGCGTATGCATATGGTGTAACTCCTCCTGAGATAATAGCATCAATACTGGCGGTACTTGCACCAAAACAAGTTGCGCTTGTTCCAGCTAGATTAATACTTAATGCTGCCGGCTCAGTAATTATAGTGTTTATTGAGTTGGGGCATCCATTTAAATCCGTTACCGTTAATGTATATGCCCCTGCACTAGCATTACTGAGGTCTTCATTGTTGCCACCACCATTACTCCAGGCGTATGTATAATTAGGCGTACCGCCAAATGTGCTTATAGATATAGATCCAGTGCTATTTCCATTACAGGCCACATTATCTATGTTATCTATTGTCAAAGTAATAGAATCTGTAGGTTCAGTGATTAGAACTGAAATAGAATCAGCGCAAGTACCTCCATCAGTAACTAAGACGGTATAAGAACCAGCAAATAAGTTATTTACAGTTGCTGTTGTTTGACCAATACCTATCCAATTATAGGTGTAGGGTAAAGTACCTCCAAAAGTAAGAACAGATGCGGATCCATTGTTAAAGCCGTTGCAAGTCACATTTATTTGGGTCGTTGATAAATTTAAGGAGTCAGGCTGAGTGACTTCAGCACTATCCACATAAATACATCCTCTTGAATCAGTTAATGTAAATGTATACACTCCTGCACTAAGGCCGCAAACATCTTCTAAAGTTGGACCATGTGACCAAGAATAAGTATATGGGGGTGTTCCACCGCTTACAGCTGCATCAATGCAAGCTGAAGTATCAGCATAGCAAGCTAAACTTGTTGGAGTTAGTACGATTGTAACAGGGGAAGGTTCAAAAATAACCGTAGTATCTGAAACAGTACAACCATTAAAATCTGCAATTGTTAAAATATATTGGCCTGCAGGAAGTGCAGCAGCTGTATCAATTCCCGCTACGGGTCCCAACGGGCCTTCCCAATTGTAAGTATATATCGGAGTTCCTCCTGAAAAAGAATCAATATGTGCTAAACCAGAATTTTGGCCACTACATAGAGCACTATCAGAAGTAATACTTAAAAACAACGGATTGGGTTGTGCAATGATTACACTATCAGATGCTACACATAAATTCAAGTCTGTAACTTGCACCCAATAGTTGCCAATTACAATATTTTGTATACTTTGAATTACTTCACTGGTGTTCCAGAGATAAGTGAAATTTGGGGTTCCTCCTGTAACATCAGCGCTTAGACTATCAATAGTTCCTCCAGCACAAAGCACATTGCCAGGAACGGTAATTTGAACATCTAAGAGATCCGGTTGTGTAATATTAAACATCACAGAATCATTGCATCCATTGGAATCAATTGCATAAGCCATGTATATTCCTGTATCCAAATTAGTAAAGGTATTAGCAGAGATATAATTTACATCATCCAATGAATATTGAAAGGGTAGCTGACCGCCGGTTGTCGTTAAAGCGACTGATCCATCTACAGCACCAAAGCAAGAAACCATACTTATACTATCAGGAATTAAATCCAATGTGGGGGTTTCCTCAAGCGTTA
>TARA_B110000483_G_scaffold67177_1_pt1 | contig 12862 bp, 22 predicted proteins | sample TARA_B110000483 | Tara Oceans TARA_B110000483 (sample SAMEA4398176) | marine metagenome | biome: Polar Biome; feature: [SRF] surface water layer (ENVO:00010504); material: water (ENVO:00002006), including particulate matter (ENVO:01000060) such as... | depth 5 m
AAACACGTCTGTTCTGATGTGTGCAGCAGAGGGAGGAAACCTTGAACTTGTAAACCGGTTAATTGGTCTTGGATGTGATGTCCACGCGGTAGACGATGCTGGCGTGACGACTCTGATGTATGCAGCAATGGGAGGAAACTTGGAAATCGTCAAGCGACTGGTCGGATTGCATGTTGATGTGGCTGCCCGGGATAGGGATAGCATGGATGCCAGAGACCATGCTCTCCAACACGCTGACGATCCACACCACAAACACAACCAGCACATGAAAATCTTGGAATATCTGAGTGAAGAAGTCAGTGGTGAGGAGAAACAAAACCGGGCGGAGATAGACGCTATGTGGCGCCATCATGTACAGTAGCGGAATCCCCTGATACACAGCTTCTTCGGAACCTGGCCCGGTGTAAATCAGGTGTTCCAACCTGTTCAGCAGCCCACAATCGTATGGCTATGGTTAGGGGCGGTCGGTGTCTTGAAACCAAGGACACTCGGATCTAATCTTGCTTCAAACTGGGATACCTAGACGTTGATCTTCCAGCGTGCCCTTTTTCTGAACATGTGGTATCGGGCGAGGAAGCACATAACGTACTTCTGACTCGATGTTGCGCCTTCTGGTTCTGAAAAGCGGACACTCCAATTTGGTGGGATGGATGCCGCAGATGCGACAATGTCTCGCTCGTGCGTCTCGGCCCGGATTTACGTTCAGCCACCACGAGACTGTGTAGACTTCAGTTTACACACGCGGCGCATTGCACTGAAAAGCTACTGCCTCTGCGGTCCAGAGGGCTGGAAGCCCGGGTTCAGTGTCCCTGTCCCGCAGCACCCGAACAAAGTGCAGCACCGCTGAAGGGGTTTCCGAATGCGGGCGGCGGGCCAGGGTGTAGTCGATGGCGCCCTGGTAGAGCTTGTCGAGCGCCGCGGGCGTAGTAAAGTTGGCCGTGACCACCACGACGGCCATTGGAGACAGCCCATCGAAAGGCAGAGTCTCGCCATGCGCTCCTCCTGTGCCCCGGTTCGGGCCGGGACCTCCGACGGTGCTCGCAGCCCAGAGTCCACCCCCGGTGTGAGTTCGGGGTACGAAGGTTCCGTCGGTCAGACCAGCCACGAGGCGAACAACGTCGCGTTGCATCCGACGACCCGACCCGATGGCTTCCTGCGCACCAGCGACCACGGCGGCAACATTGCGCGGAATGTCCATCGTAAATTGTGAGTCCGGATTCGGAAGTTTCAGAGTGCCAGAATCCGGATCGTCGGCCGAAATGGACCCGAGGAGTCCGGTCTGGCTGGTGCTGGCGCCGCGGGACAAGGCGGACAGGGCTGCGAGTCCCCTGTCGAGATGCGCAATCGATTGCACGAGGCGACTGCGCGCGTGGGTCCGCGGGACCAGGGTCGGCCCGGTTCCGGTGGGGTGGACTCCTGCGCCGAGTGCAGTGTTTGTGCCCATCCATCCGGCACCCTCGGGAGGCGGGGTTGGGGATTAGATTCAGCCGGCTACCGGTGGCCAGTCTACCCCGAATGGCGCAAGTGCAACAATGGCCGCCGCTACGGCCTCGCCCGTCCGCAGGGAGGGGTGCATCCCGGTCTGGGCGTACACGACGTCCACGATAAGGGGCACGAGCGACAGCCGAGCGAGCACGAGCTCAAAGACGTACGGGTACGCGAGCGTGTAGACCTCCCTCGACGCTTTGGCGTGTGCCGACTGGGCAAGAAGGGCAGCGGCGATTCCGCCAAGGGCCGCCAGGATCCGCAGAGGCATCTTCCCGCCCGACACGGCCAGCAGCACGTTCACCATGCACGACAGGGTCACCTGATCTGTCCGCAGCGACGCCGACAGCATGCAGATGGTAAGCACCTGCGGCGCAGTCAGCCTCGTAAGCGGAATGCGGCCCGCCACGGGCTCACCAAAAGGTAGTACCCCGCGATGACTTCGAAGAGGTAGTCGGTGGGCGAGGCGGCCGTCGAGACGATGCACGCATAGACGACGGCAAGTCGGGTCAGTCGGCCACCCACGACATTCTCTTTGCCGGCTTGCTGCTCGGAGAAGCCCACCGCCAGTGCCGAAGCGGCCACGATTGCGGTGATGATTCCACTGTAGAGCGACAGCGATGCGCACGTCGCCCCATAAATCACGGTGGCCAACGCCAACGCATCCATTGCCACGGCGATGACAGAGCCAGCCCGAACCGTTATATGGTCTGAGCAGGCCAGTCGGAACGGGCGCCATGTTTGTGGTCGTGGGCATGATTCTTGACATCCTCGCATGCCCGATTGTTTGCGTGTCGGGCGCCATTTCCGGAATGTGCTGCCGGATGTGCAAAAGCTCCGAAGCGGCAGAAGAGTAGCCAGTTTCTTGGAGAGGGAGTCCAATGGCAGCCAAACTGCGGGAGCAGCTGACGCCAGCCCCAGTGGGACCGGACACGCGCGCTCTAATTGAGTTGATGCGGGTGGACCCGTGGAACCAGCACAGGTTTGAAGCCCTGCGGAAACTCATTCTGAACGAACCGTATGCGGCGTCCGAGTTCTGGCAGCAGGTGGGCGCACTCCGCGGCGAGCACGATGCACTGGACGACCTGCCGCCAGAGGCGTTTGCAGTTTTGCCTGGGGGGCGCGGCATCGGCGGACGCAACCCCAGGACCGACCGGCGACTCGTCGTCATCGAGGGCGCCGAGTTTCAGCGGGAAGACAGTGCGTGCATTGTGCTGCAGCCGCTGCCATCCCGGACCGGCGGGGATGCGTGGACCGGGGAACAGCTCGGGGCCCTGATTGATTGCATCTGCACGGTCGCGTACGAGCGCATCCCAGGGACGGCATTCAAAACCAGCATTGTTGTTCGGAGCCAGGAAGAGCCGTCGGTCATCTCGTAGGGTTGGATATATCCGCTGCCATAGAGGCCCACAACGCAGGATCCGATGCATATTGCCGTGCGCGTCCTTGTGGTGCGATTCTGTCCACTCCCCGGGCCGGGGTACGCGCACTCACGGCGCCCAGGTGCTGGTGTTCCTGGCCTCGTGGCTGGTGCTGCTCGGGCGCTTCAGTGTGCTAAACTTTAAGCACGACGACGGCAACGAGACGGAGCAAATCCTCCCGAGCCCGGCCACCAGCTACGTGAACAATATTGGGTGCGAAATGCGCGTGACGGGCCGGGTGCTGATGGCTGACCCGTGGACTGCAGCGCAGCCGTGGCCATCCTGTGGCTGATTCCGGGAATGCTGATGTTTGGAATCGTATCGGGTGCGACCACTCGCGGCGGAGGTGCGGCGGTGCATGACGGCGCCCAGGTCGGATGGAGCACCAGGACATTGCAAACACGCTGTGGGCCGGCTTTACGATCATCCTGAGCATGGTGTGCATCCTGGGCGGATCGGACCTGAGCGGCGCCATCAGCAACGTCGTCACATTTGGTGAGTGTCGCGGTGCACCGCGGGGGAGGACATCGCCTGACTGTAGCACGCAGACGCGGTTCACATGGACGTGGCGTTTGTGTGCCTGTCCGTGACGTGGTACGCGCTGCTCCCAGTGCACACGTCCACAATGCGAGACGAGCGCAGTTCCATTCGAGAGAATCTCATCGAGGGGGACGAAGTGGAGCTCGATGTGCGCGGACCCGATCGGCTGCCGAGGGGAAATCCGTTTGGGCAGCCGGGCCGAGAGGACGAGGATGAGGGCGGGGCGTAGGGGGCCGGCTGTATTCATCGTATGCCGGCCATGTGAATGTCCGATAGACGCTCGATCCCCGGCGGCAGCAGCAGCAGCGAAGCCGAAATGAACGCAGGGGCCACCTGCATGAGTGCACGGGGCGGAAGACCACTGGCCAGCAGGACGGGCCCGGCCACGTCGGCAAGCCGCTGACTCAGAATGAAGTACACGTTGGAGGCGTTGAAGCAGAGCGACCTGGGCGCGGGTAAGACCGCCGCGGTGGCGGGCCGGGTGCAGGAACCCGCCTGGCATTGATCAGCACGAGCCCGGCGCCAAACCCGAACACGGCCGACATGACCAGAAAGTGCTCCGCATCCGTGGCCCACATGGACGTCACGGCAGTTGCCGAGCAGATGTACGCACCGACCTGGTACCGCTGACTGGGGCTCGGCCAGCTGTACCCGCTCGCAATGGCCGCAAACAGGGCCCCTGCCAGGATCGCGGCGGTCGCCACCACAACAGTCAGATCGCCGCCCCATTTGCTCTCGGAATCCGAGATGACCAGAATCCCGCCTGTGCCCGTCAGGAAGACGCGGCGCGGAGATGGCAATGGCGGCGGGCGCACCGAGGCTGAAGCACCCTATTCCGGCACAGATGCACCCATACGAATACAGGACACGCGGTGGCGCAGGCGAGTCGGCACAGACGCGGCGATCCGCCTTGACCACGACCGATGCCACGGCCGCAGCAGTAGCAGCGCCCGTCAGAATAGAGCCCCAACCAAAGCCCGAGAAAATGAGGGGCACAAAGACCACCCCCGCCACGCACTGCGGGCAGCATGAGCGGACGCGCGGCACGGACTCTGGCCTTGGGTACCTGGCCCACAAACTCAAACTGGGCACACCGGACTGGGGCCCTGCCGACCGAGTCAGTGGCGGGCCGTGTTCCCAGTTTGGCCCGACGGTGACCCACCAGACGCAGTCCAAGTAGTGGCGGAAGAGGGCGCCGAAAGAGGGGCCAAAGAGGAGGCACCCCGCGGTCGGAAAGTCCACGAGCAGTCCGCAGCCGGCTGCCGTCGACGCAAAGAGGACGTCCAGCTGCGGTCGGTCAGGGCCGCACGACAAGGCACCGGGAACCGCTCTCACCGAGACCCGGTCACCCAGAACGGTGCCGACAAACTGCAGCACGGCTGTTGCAACCAAGAGGAGCGACCCACCTTCCCGGACGGCCACAATGGGCATCACCAGCGCCGAGACCCACAGGGAGACCTGCATCGGATCAGGGACGCACAGGGGAACACATGGGCACATGGAAGAGTGTACAATTCCGACGGCGCCGCACGAGAGTGCGTCCTGGCGAGTGAAAATACCTATGCTGCGGAGCATGGCGGCAAAGCACTAAGGATGATCTGTCGCAGTTGGGCCAGCGCCGAGTCGAGGCCTTCCGGGCTGAGGACACCCGGGGCAATAAACGAGGCCTGCGCTGCGGTGAGCGCGGCTCGGAATGGGCGAGGCCCGGGCCACCTTTTTGGTGTGGTTGTTCACAAAGGCCGTCACCGATATCGAGTCGGGGGAACCAGGGTCGTTGCGGATAATGCAGGACACGCCTGTCTGAAGTGTTAGGCGCAGCGGCACTGCCTTATTCTGGGGGAGGGAATTCCACCGGGAAACTTGGTCGTCGAAACAACGAGCGGGGATTCGGAGAGTTTGCTGAGCTCGAGGCCGTCTGCTCTGATCGCAGCGCTCACGACGACGTTGTGAACGCAGATGGCCGAGTTGCCGGGTCCGGTGACGCCGTTGGCAGCCTCGTACCGGTAGATGTGACCGAGTGCGGCCGCCACCGACGCAGACCCCGCAAGAATCTTGGAAGTGGGCTCCCCGGTGGTCGAATTGCGAAAGACCAAAAGGACTGCCCTCTTGTTGCCGCCTCCCGTGCCCGCGTCCACCGTCTGCCGCTGCTGAGTAAAATTGGACGACTGGCGACAGGCACGCGAGTGTCGGCTGACTGCTCCCCGGGGCACGTATCCGGCCCAGGGGCCCGGAGGGCCAGACAGCGTCTGTGTGTGCACGACCACGTTGACCGTACGGAGGTTCTCAAAGAAGACCCTTTGGCCGGCTTGAGGTGACTTTCCCGCCGATGCTGCGCGAACTTGACGACCGAAGCCGAGAGGATTGCGCATTCCCTGCGTCGACTTCGTGCTGCGTCGCGGTCGCATCACGTCTGCGGCTTGCCGAGATTGATACGGTGGAGGGTGAAAGGAAAATTCCAAATGGTTCGGCGCCGACAATGATAAGGCCTCCGGCTGGCATGGGTTGTGAGCGTCGAACGGTTGCAATTTACGAGACCGCTACCGGATTTGGAATCACATGCCCGGCGGAAGCGGCATCGCCTCGATGTATCCCGAGTTTGTGCGAGCGCATCCGTTGTGTGGGTACACCAGCTTCCCAATGACCCTCTTGACAACGTTCGGGTCGCAAGGGTAGAATGGCTTCGACTGCTCCTGAGCAGTGTAGAACCGGGTGTACGATTCGGTAAACCGCGCACCCTTGCGCACCTGGGAATCAGCATACTTGCCATCGATGACGACCTTGATCACGTTCTTTCCCGACGGATACACCATAAGCCGCATGAGCGCTCCCTTGGATCCGATCGGAATCGTCGTCTCTGTGAATCCGAGGCCATTCGCGTCCGTCTTTGGGACTGCAGGCGTTTTTCGGAAATGGGCCAGTGTCATCATTGTAGTCGCCTTTGCCAAGACTGGGTGTGCGGACTTTTCCGTAATAGGGTCCCCAGCGCATTGGAGGCCGTAAAGGCGGACCAGGTGTTCGGCGGCCGGAGTAAGGGGCGTACAGGGTTGTTCCTCGGGTGCTTCAGACCGCCCCCCAAGGGCATATTGCAGCGGTGCAGTGTACGTGGCCTGAGTGAAGGCGGCACCGACAGAGACCCGGGGCCCGGCCATCAGAGCAGTGTGCTGATACACGGCGCGTGCGGCTCGTACACCTTGAAAAAGTCGAGTAGCGTCCGAGGGTCGTTGGCGAGGCAAACGGTATGTTGCTCCGATGCAGCGGCGCAAATTCTGTCGATCTCTGGAAAGAATTGAAAAGAGGCCTGCGGATGTTTGAGTTTCGGATTTTGGATCCGGGATTTGCGCAGCGCACTTCTGAGAATCGCAGCAGCTGTGCCACTGCCAGCTTTGCAGACAGCCCGATGGCGTCCCCAATAGGCATCCGGACCGCCGTGACGGGATCCCGGGTGACGTGGGCGACCGAAAAAGCCTGCATATCCGATCGCAACGGCAGCAGTGCTTTGAGCTGCTCCCGGAAATGGACGGCAAGAAGGGCAAACGACGACGCGGGTCGCGCCTGGCCAATTGCGATGCTGGCCGTGTCGACAAACCAGAGCCGCGGGCAGGCGGAATCAGGCCCGACAGGCGGAGTGCACACAATGTTGGTCAGGCGGAAATCCGTCACCAGCACGCCGCCCTCGACCAACTGCCGCAGCATGTCCACAACACGTCCAGCGACGGCGAGCGCCAATCGATCTCCAAGCGTCGGCGCCAGTCGCTCCAGGTCGGTGCCACAGTCCCGAAACACAAACCCGGTCAGACCGCGCGTCGGCCGATAGAGAGTGCCGGAGCCGTAGATGTCCGAGGCCAGCGGATCTTCGGGAGTCGTAATGGCCAGTTCCGGAAGCCCAGAGAAGACCTGCCCATCGCGAACGTGCCCGATGCACGGCGCAAAGCATCGTCGGAATGCGGCGAGTCGCTGGTAAATGGGCGTGGCCTCGGACTGCCACCCTTCCGGCGAAGGCTCCTGCGGGACGTCAGACTTGGGTGCACTGGCCGCAAGGCGGGCGACTTGCATTCTTGGCCACGTTGGGCCCGATGGCACGTCCAGTGTCAGAAAAGCAACTGGCCTCGGGGATGCGCGCAAGCCGCCACGTTGTGGCCGGATCGCCGTGGCGCCGCATCACTTTTTTGAACACGGCCTCGTCGGGGAGCGGAAGGTCTACCGGCATGCGGACTGGAATTGTGACAGTGTATGCTCTGCGGGCCCTATACTACGGGACAGAGTCGAACAACCCGAATCCAAAGTCTGAACTAGTCGAGCCGCACCGTGAGCATGGATATTCGGCGACGCGGCCCGCTGTCCTCGGAAACAACGCGAACAGAGCTGGCAGGCGTAGCATCGGCATCGTACAGTTGCAATCTCCCCTCGCCCCGCCATTCGGGAAGCCGCGCAAATTGGGCCGTCCGGCTGGGGTGGCACGTGACGTCCTGGCGGCACCGTGTCGACAGACAGATGCAGCCCTGCTCGAGCTGGGTGGCAGACGGAGTCACCGCAAACAGCAGGTGCTGCCCGGGATCGCACTCTGGAATCGGCCACGGAAACCGCCTTCGCGCTCGGTCCGTCATAGCAATGTCAAACACGTACCGCACCATGTTCGGACCCCAGAACAGGTGCACGGGGCTCAGACCGCCGACGGCATCATCCATACGCTGGTCGGCGTCCAAAGCTGCAATCCGGCGCCGTTTGGTGTCAATTGTCACGCGCAGCATCTTGACCTGCCGTTTACCGTACTCGTGCCTGCCGGAGTGAGAAGCGGGGCATAAGGGAACGCGCGGGAGACTGTACCAGCTGGACCATGGGGTGGACTCTTGGTAGTAGGGATCTCCGGCTTGATCTACTCCAGCACAGACGATCGGCCCCCGCTCCAGGCGATGAATCGGCTTCCGAGTCGACATGTCCGATATCGTACCGGGAGTCGGCCGCCGACCCTAATACCGACAACTATGGCCTGGATCTGTCCGCGTCGGTCCGTCGGTGCGTCCCGAATCCCCGAATCCCGGAACACGGCCCGCCACTCATTTCAGGCCGCAGAGTCGGCGCGGTCATGGACGACCCAACCGCCGCAAAGGTGGCCCTCGTCTGTCTCAGGCCAATCCCGAAATTGGACCGAGGTGCGCTGCGGTGTTGTCCCGTCCTACAGAGCGCGCACATGACCCGAACTGGTGCCGCAGGAACGCCAGAGAAGCCGCAGCGGCTCGTGCTCGGACTCGACTGGACCGACGCACACACCCCGATGCGGGCCAAAGTCAATGTGGCGCGGTCCAGGGGAAATGCCGCGCGGTACCTCGACATTACCGAAATGACTCGGGACACGGCCGTCGATTTCAGCGCAATGATGTGCGTCCCAGTCCTGGGGCACCCGGATTCCCTCTGACCGAGACTGCCGCCGCAGGAGTACACCGGACCAGAAGCGCGCCTTTTTTGGTTTGTGTGCCGCCTCGATCGTCGACACGGTCAATTCGTTCGACGCCCGGAATGCGCGGGTGACGTTCCTGTCGTGCGATGGCAAAGTGCACCGGTCGTCCTTTGACGAGAATGGGCGCCTGGAGTACACAGTCGAGCAGAGGACTGTGGGGTACGGCGAGGCCGACCTGTCGGTCCCGCTCGAAATGGCCGCAGCGGGGCCCGACGTGCGATGGGAGCTGTGGACAATCGGTGCGCCCGCCGGCAAAGGCAGAGCCGGTGCAATCTGACCCGCCACAGACTGGGACTCGGCCTTTGTGGTGGCCCTCATGGGATTGAGGAACGTCAACGTGCGCCTCGGAAAGCAGGAGCAGCCCGCACTCGACAGTCGAAAGCGGGGGCGGACTGCATACGAAATCCTCAACGGCGCCGCCCTGTGCGAGGCGTGGTCCACCCCGGGGACGGTGCTGACGCGGTGAGACTCCTGCATCTGGTGTCGGGCGCGTGCATGAATCTGACCCGCGAGCAGCATGAGCCAGGGCAAAACGGACTACACCCACGCCCTCAAACCGTTTGGCATCACCGACCTGATGAAACACGAAGAAGAAGTCGAGGAGTCCATGTGGATCGAGCCCGACGGACGGTTCATGGTGCACCCGGCGCGCTTTGTCGCAGCCGTCAGGGCCGCAGTCACAAAGGCAGGGCGCGCCGTCTACATCGGAGCCGACAGGGTGATCCACCTGACATCCAGGACCGCCCCCAAGGACGCCGCAAAGGTCGCCAGGCCGGCACAGATGCTCCACGACGAACTCATCGCAAGATCCCCGCCGGGCGCCCGGGCGACCTGGGGCACGAGTCTGACGGCGCCGCCCACGCCAGGGGCACCTGTGGACAGTGTGCTACTTTGCAGGAGGAAGCGCCACACCCGCACTGGGGCAGCGGTGGCTCGGACCAGACCCCGCGCTGGGAGGGCTCAGGCTGTGGGAAAAGGGACTCTCTACGTCCGAAGCCCTGGCAGGAGGCACCACGCCATCAGAGCCCATCTGTATCGGCATCACCAACCCGGCTACTCGATCGAGGGCCGCTCCGTAGGAGTAAGCGTAAACTCGACCCCGAGAGGACCAAGCTGATCGTTGTAGGCGGCAATCGCAAGCCGCATGTCGGCCAGAGTCGTCTGACCGCCAGGCTGCACCACCGAAGCCACCGAAGCCACCTTGGTGGGCACCGGATCCGTCTCGGCGTCCTCGTTTGCCCGCTTCCGGCGCGCAGGGGCAGGCTTGGAGATGGTGCGCTTCGGAGCGGGCGCAGGCGTGGGCTCGGGGGTCGGATCGGGGGTCGGCTGCGCAGTGGGGGCAGGGGCAGGGTCGGGCGCAGGCGTGGGCTCCTTGCGGGCAGACAGTGCCGAGTTGCCAGCACTCGGCTTGGCCTGCTTCGGCTTGGGCTTGATCGCAGCCGTCGCGGGCGCCTTGGGCTTGGCAGGCGCCTTTTTGCACGCCTCGATGAGCTTGCTGTAGCCCGGGACCTTTGCGGCGGCGAGCTTCGCCTTCAGCTCCGCCCAGGTGGGCCGTGTGCCCGTCTGGTCCCCCTCGTGCGTCAGGAGGCGCTCCTTCACCTTGGTCTTGGGCGTCGGGGCGCCGTTGATAGTGATCTTGCCCTCTGCGCTGACGTCGATCTTGGGGAACTCGTACGCCGAACCGGCAGACTCGGTCGGCTCTTCCTCGTCGGTCGACTCGACGTCCCCCAAGGCGGCACTACGGGGCCCAGGCGGGTACGGGGCGTCCGACTCGTCCCCAGAAGACTCGACGACATCGAGGCCATCGGGGCCATCAGGCGCGACCGCTTGTCCGCTCTGGGCCACGCTGTCAAGGAACTGTTGCGCGTTCATCCTGTTCTTCGTCGTTCGGTTGTGCCGGGGTTGTGGTTGTGGCCGATTCTGGTTTTGAGTGGATGGGATTGCCGATATTTGGGGATTCCGAAACCTGTGGAAATGGCACCGTGGATCATCCTGGCTTTTGGAACCGCGGCCGTTGCGTGCGTCGGACAGGAGTCATAAAGAGGCGGGTCTCACGTCCGGCGCAGGTACTGGTTCACCGATGGGCGCCAACAGTGACGACGAGCAGGAAGAGAACACGGTGGTCGCAGAGGCGGGCGAAGATGTGGTGGATGTGACCAAGGGCGTCCTGAAGGCAGCGGCCGACCTCGTCTCCAAAACGGGCGTCGTCCTCCTCCTCATCATCATCGTCGGCATCGTGCTCCTCGTCATCCGCGACCTCATCTACCAGGCGTCGGCGTGGTCCACCACCGAGCTCGTCGTCATCGTTGCCGCATGGGACGCATGGTCAAATTGCGCCCGCCCCCACAGCCTGCAGCCGACTGCTCACCAATCCCACAGGGTCCTCTACACCGACTATGCCACGGCCCAGGTCCCCCGAACCCGGAACACGGCCCGGCACATCTGCGCGCTCACTGCGCACCGTCCCAGGCAAAAGCGGTCGCGGTCGCAGTCGAATTGATTGTCGACGCCCTCAAGGCCTTTGGCATCAACCTCGGGGTTTCGTTCTCACTCAATAGCATCCTCACCACAGCACTCGGACCCCTCATCTCGCCGTGGTTCGTTTCGCCTGCGTTGCCAGGGACGCGCCGGGACTCACAGACCGACAGGGAGCTCAAGAAGCTGTCGGAACAGGTGGGCGTCTGCGAGGGGATCGGGAATGGGGCAGAGGTGTTTGGCTTTGCCATCAAGTACGTCGCAAACGACGGGTGCGCTCGCCCGGCGCCCGGCCCGCCCCATCAAACTTACTGACATTTCCTGCCTTGAAAACATCAGAGTCTGCCCTTCAGTTCGGTGTGTCGGGCCGTGTGCCTGATTTGAGGCGGCTGGACGCGCGGCCGGTGCAAACGTTTTGGCAGGTACCTGCGGCCGACGCTGGTTGGACCGGTCGTCAACTTTTTCGCGGGCTGGCTCACATTCGGCTCGGACCCCACCCAGTACAACAGCTGCACATGCAACCCCGCAGAGTACCCATGCGAGTCGGTCGGAACATGTCTCGTGCTCAACAGCGGGTGCGCGCCCAAAGATCCCAAATGCGGAACACGGCCCGACACCACCCCGAATCCTCGGCACCCCGAATCCTCGGCACCCCAAACGCGGAACCCGGCCCGACACCATCCAACAGGTACATATTTACCGAAGTGCTGGCGCCGGCCCTACTGGCAGGCCTCCTCCTCTGGTACACCCTGGCAGACGTCCTCGCGCTCATCGGGAGGGTCGCCGAAGCAGTCCTGGTGTACATCAAGGCTGGAGCCGTCTCATTTGTGGAAACCGTAGAGCACTACGCCAGCAAACTCCACTCATAGAGTCGATCCAATCAGTCCATGTTGCGGACGACAATGCCCGCAGTGATCGACCCAAGACCGCCGTGCAGCCGGTCCAGGTTGCCAAGCGGGCCAATGTTGGGGGCATCCACCGTTCCGTCCTCTTTCATCGTGGCTGCGGGGTGAACGGGCAGCTTCGTGGCAACGACAGTGATCTTGGAGTCGCCGTCGACAACATCCCCAGCGGGAGAGATCGATGCAATATCCTTGTATTCTCCTGCACCCGCCTTTCCATCAGCAGGGACCCCCACTTTGGAGTACATGGCCGAGATGCCCTCGACAAAGCAGTTGGGGATGACCATCATGTTCTCGGTCTGGGTGACGCACGCGCCGAGGTACGTCCGGAGCTGAGTAGTGCTCTCCTCGGGCGCCGTAGGCACGCTGAACGTCGAGGTGGACGGGTACCCGAGGCACAGGTGACCAGAGCCCGCCACGCCAATGATGGCGCTCGAGACCACAATGTCGTAGATGATCACACGGTTATCAGCACACGTGAAAGGGGTGTTGTTCATAAAGTTGACGTACTTCCCACCTTGGGTGTACGAGCACGCGATCCGGACAGTCCGGCTGAGGTGGCCGACGCGGGCGCGCGGGGCCGA
>TARA_B110000483_G_scaffold92506_1_pt1 | contig 12844 bp, 9 predicted proteins | sample TARA_B110000483 | Tara Oceans TARA_B110000483 (sample SAMEA4398176) | marine metagenome | biome: Polar Biome; feature: [SRF] surface water layer (ENVO:00010504); material: water (ENVO:00002006), including particulate matter (ENVO:01000060) such as... | depth 5 m
TGCATCCTCTTCTGTAATAAATGCTTCTGTTACTTTTTTATCTTTAGTGGCACCTTTAACCCTAGCTGCTTTATCTGCTGGATCTTCGTATGGTTTAGAAGACTCCATTGCACGAAGTTCATTCATTAGCTTGTTATTAAGACCCTCTTTAAGAATCTCATCCACTTTAGCTTCTTTATCTTTATCGTACCCTAAAACATCGTCATCGGTAATACCAATTTTATCAAAATCACCACCAATCTTTTTTAATGCGTCTAACTTTTCTGTTTGACTCATTCCATCAATAGCTCCTTGCATTAAAGCATCTTGAGCAGGACCTAGTTTTCTTCCTCCTTTACCATCTGAATTTGTGTATTTTGTGTATTCTTTAGTTCCAACTTGATAAACATCTCCAAACTTTTCTAAGCCCCTCAGTCTATCTGTTATTGTGTTTAAGTTTACTCCTGGCTCATTTTGCAGTATGTTTTGTGAGAATTGACTCATGGTCATTACAGTCGCTTTAGTAAGATCAACGCCAGTTTTATTTCCTTGTGCATCTCTTATTGTAGAATCCTGTCCTGTTCCTGTGTTGTCTATGGTCTCGTATTTAGTCTCTCCCATTACTATTTTACCATCTACAACCTTACTATCCATAGATGTAGGTACACGACTAGCCTTAGAAGGATCATCTGCTTTTGGGGGAAGTCTCAATTCTATATTACCGCTTGCATCAACTCCAAATGCAACATTTTGAGTCATGCGCTCAAGTTGTCTTAGTTTCATGTGATCAGCTTCAGAGTCCGTTCCTGCTTGAACTTTTGCATCTAATTCTGATTTAAATGTAGTTATTTTATCGTATACCCCAGACTTTAAGTTTTTAACCTGACCCTTCATTCTTGTGTTTCTTCTACGAACTTCACTTTCATCTATCTTTCCCATAGAGTAAAGCATTTTAGTCATTTCAAATTCAGACTTAAGAACGTTTCCAAGTTTATTTCCAGCTTCATCAATGTCAGTTATACCTGTATCGTCAAATTGATCTTCATATGCAATTGCACCATACATTTCTTCCTGCTCTTTTGAGAAGGCGTTCCTTGCATCCGTAAATTCTTTTTGGGCTGTTGCTTCTCTTATGTTTCTTCTTTCTGCTATTTCACCAGCTCTTAATGCTAGATCAGCAAATCCCACGTTTGAATTAGAAGAACCTCTTCTGCCACCGCCACCTTGTTGTTGTGCAGCGTAACCAGCTGCTAATGCTCCTTTTGCCATATTTTCTTAATTTCCTCCTGTAAAGGGATTTGCTCCAGTACTTAATCCTATTTTCTTCAATTTAGGATTGAACGCTCCAGGGGCTGATAGACCCCCAAAATTACCATATTGACTTCCCATAAGGTTTGTTTGATTTGCTGTTAGACTAGGTAGATTATTTTGATAATTGCCAGGCATTAATGATTGTGCTCCTGGTGATGAGCCAGCAAAAAATCCAGCTCCTGAAGCTTGGTTTTGTAAGCTTGCAGTTCCAGCTCCCTCTATGACTGGTTTTGCGTCTGGCATTGCTCCACTTAATCCTACCGCTGCTCCAGCTACACCCTGTATACCAGTCCACATTTGTTGTTGTCCTGCTTGCATTTCTTGTCCAAGTCCAGCTATTTCTGTGCCTTCTCTCTTTTCTTGCATGCCTCTGATGTTAGCTTCTTCTTGAGCAATGGCCTGTTGTCTAGCAACCTCCTGTTGATCAAGATTTGCAGATATACTTTGTTGAACTTGTGCTTGTTGCGCTCCTACCTGAGCAGCACCACCTACAATTCCTCTTACTCCACCAGTTCTTAGTGCCTGTATAGAAGATTCTGCTTGTCGTGTTGCGGAAGCGGTTTGCATCTCTGCGCCTAAAGTGGATATTCTTAAGTCTTTTGCTACATTTTCAAGATCTTGTCTTTGAAAGTTTTCTAAAGCTTTTTTTGCTTTTTTAGCTCTTGATGCACCTGATACAGCTTGAGCTGCTCCTGCTGCTGCTGATACACCTAATCCTATTGCTAATGCTGTTGCTGTCGCTAATGCCATACCTTTATCATTTCAGTTACTTTTTTATCTGACATAACATACCCTGAATCTAAGTACTTGCTGGTCAGACTATCGTTTTTTAATATTACGTGTGCATATTTGCACCCGTTTTTCTTTGCTAATTCAACAATTGCGTCTAAGAGCAGCTGTATAGCGTCCGACCTATCTTTCTCTTTATAGTCCTTGTTGGACACTACAAACTCTGTAAGACCTACTTTTGAGTTTGTTATATAAAGAAATCCAGCACAAATGTCTTGATCGCCCTTAGAAACCATTAAGCCTCCTGTTCCATTTTCTGGTAAAAAATCTCTAGGCATAGCTTCCCATCCCCAATCTTTCCACCAGTGTACAAGAGTGTCCTCGTAGTCTTTTTCTACTAGCTTTCTTATATTGAATTCCATTAACGCAAAGATACTAATTTATAGACTACGGTATCTAGAGCGTACTGCATCAATAACGTATGTAGAGATTAAGTATTTTTTATTGGGGTCTAAGTCTTGTATTTGCCACTCCGCATTTCCGCATTTATCATGCATCCATAAAAAAGAAGATTTTGTGTATACTTCAGACATCTTTTCAAATGTTTCTAAAGCTTCTTCTTTATTTGTTCTATAGTTAGTCCAGTCTGGATGATCTTTTTTAATAGGCCACACATCACATATTGGTCCTCCATGCCAGCATCTGTCCCAGTAAGAAGCAACTCCAACGTGACTTTCGTAGAAATACAACAAATTTAAAGTCATGTTAAAGGTTTTTTGTATGTCTCCTAAATACTTTTTAATAACTTCCAACGTAAGTCTTTGCCAAGAGAATTCATCTCCTATGTACACCGCATCAACTCTAGACGTAAATCTTTTATCGTGCAGCATCTCTCCAATCATAAAATGTTCTGGCTCAAAATTTACTAAACAATCATTTCTAGGAAAAATAGGTATATGATCATATCCCCGAACTTCTCTATGTCTTCCAGGAATACAGTCATCTGGAACTAACTTATTGTAATGACAGGTATGTGGATCATATGAAGAACAAAAAGAATTAGTAAGCTCTTCTACTGAGGGTATTGATCTAAATGATATGTCATCTGTATCAACATAAGTACCTCCGTATTTATATAGCATTAAAAGCCTAAAGAGATCTGATCTTTCTCTTGGGTGAGCTGCGTTATAGGTGTTTTTAATTGTGTCTATATTATCCAAAGTTTCTATAGGACTATATATACTATCATCCCATTTAACAACCTCTATATCGTACTTCTCATGAAACATATTTTGTTCAATCGAATTTGTTATTAGATATATAGGTCTATCTCTATTAAAAAACCTAGAAGAATACAATGCATCATCTAATATTTTTTTTCTTTCAGAAGATATTGGACCATCCCAATAGTATAATATATTTTTATTGTTTTTTGATATCATATTTACCTTTATATGTTTCTATATCTATTTCCTGAATGGAAAGAAATTCTGGTTTGTTTGATGTTACAGATACTTTATCTGTATACAAAAACATATTTCTAACGCTCCACCCGTTTCCTTTTACTCTACTTAACAAGTAGTCATCTCCGCAACCTATCTTAAGGTCATCTGGTATTTTACTCCAGTTAGATTTTTTTATAAAGAAAAGACAACCCCATCCCCAATTTCTTGCAGTCCCATCATAATCGTTTTTAATTATCTGGTAATTTCCATCACCAATTACATCTGGGTAATAATTTGCAGTATTCATACCTATAACACCTTTATCAATATGTTTCTCTACAAAGTCTAAAACATCTATATTGTCAAACAATATATCATCGTTAGCTATACATATGTTTTCATTTTTTGCGTTTTTCACACCTAGATTCCAGGCAGGATTTACAAATATGTTTTCTTTTTGTTCTAGTATAATTATTTTAGGCGAGTTAACTCTTAATATTCTTTCTTTCGGGTTGTTGTCTATTATTATAATTTCACCAACACGGTCATCTTCTATCATGCAACTAAGCATATAGTTTATTCTTTTTGAAGCCCACATTGTGGGTATAATAACGCTAAAAGGCTGCTTTGTCATCCTTCTCATTAATTTGTTCGTAATAGTTAGAAGTAAATTTAGGTTCTAGTGTGTACACTCCCAACTCTTTCATGTCCTTATCAACTCTATCAAACATTTCCTCTTGCTTAACATTTCCCATTCCTGATATATGGTAAGTACCCATTCCCCATCTATATATCATAGACATATCAGAGTATTCATGTATCTTGGCATTGTTAAAGAAAGTTAACCAATTGTCTTCGCCAAAAGATTGATCTATCCATTCTATTCTAGAGATATAATCTTTTGTGTATATATTTCCATTGTTTATAGAACTACCCCTGTCTTGGTATTCATTGTTGCTAAAGAAATAATGTCCTTGGGACCTATAAACATCGCACCCAGGATTTTCTTTTATTGCTTTTTTAGCGTCTCTTAAGCTAAATTCGCTAAGTAAATCGTCATCATCTAGCCTAAACATATAATCGTTTTTTGCCAATGAAAAAGCAAAGTTCAGTTTTGACAATATAGAAGGAAATCTTTCTGGGTGATTAACCACTTTAATTCTAGCATCTACGTGTCCTATAAGATATTTAACGTCAACAGCATCATTGACTATAATCATTTCACTGTCAGGATCATTTTGCCTTAAAAAAGATTCTATAGCTTCTTCTAATATGTGATGTCTTTTGTACGTTAAAGTTATTACTGATATCATATTTTTTGTTGTGAAATTAATTCCTTAAATTTTGTAGTTGACCATCCGTGATCTCTGTTTATATACCACACATTAATGTCTAAATCATCACCCGTAAATTTTTTACCCACATAATCGTTACCTATAAACCTAATATCAAAGTTTCCTGATTTTAATAATTCGTAGAGTTCTGATTCATAGGTGTATATAAAGACTTTGTGAATGGCTTTTAAACTCATTAACATTTCTATTCTTTCTTCAATTGTTAAGACAGGCTTTAGTTTTTCTGGCCTTTCAATAGAAGGGTTAGTGTGGAGTAGTATGGTTAATTCATTACAGTTTCTTGATGCTTCATTAAACATCTTAGTGTATCCTGGATGTATCACATCAAATGCACCTGCTATAACTCCTTTCATGACATTACTTTCCTGTAGTTAAGTTTACATATTCATTGTTATCTGGGTTCCAAACTTGAACAATATTTTCTTCTTCCTCCTTTTGTTTTACAATATTTAAAGTTAAGGCTTCTTTTACAATTTCATAGTATTTATATCCACAACTTGTTTTTTCATATTCATTGTTTAGTGGAGGAAAGTCTTTCATATACAGTGCCTTAAAGAACTGATTATCATTTCCAGACACTACACCTGCATTGTGAAATATTGCATTTTTATCCCATTGTTCTGTGCCTGAAGTTGACCATGAAAAGTCTAATTCTGGTATTACCATGGTTTGTTTTCCTCTTTTCCATAAGTTCCATAATACAGCCCACATGTCTGAGCACCAGATCTGTAACTCGTGATAACTAGAATCCTCTTCTTTCTTTTTTTTGTTATATTCTGTAACATCTTTAAAGAGTCTATTACAATCTCTTTCAACGTCTCTCCAATAAAACTTATCTATATTCTTAATCATATATTGGGCACCTCCAGAGTGATGTTGATTCTTTTTTACTGTCTCTTCATCTATACCCATTATTGTTAACATTTTTTCTAGCACATCATGTCCCTTACTAACTATATAATCATATCCAATATAAGATATTGTATCAGATAAATAGCAAATTTCATCTCTAGTAAGTTTTTCTGTAGGTAAGGGCTTTGTAAGTGCTATATCACAATCGTGATAAAACACATGACTTTTATATAAATCACTATACTTGTCAAAATGTTTTTGTAGTATATGTGGTCTTATGCTTGAAATGTAGTCTCTTTCCTTTCTAGTATCTTCATAATATTCAAAGATAGCTTCAGGATATTTTAAAGACATTTTATCAAAATGATCGTCTACTTCTCCATGTATAGCGCATACTATATGAACATCTTGAAGGTTAACGTTTTGTTTTTTGAATGAATGTAACATAGCATCAACTTGCCATGCATAATATTTTGTTGCAGGTTGTGCACAAACGTATTTCATATTATATTTTTATGGATAGCTCTTAGAAACTTCAGAGTTTACTGCAAAGATTTCTATAGGCGTAGTGCTATCGTTAGTTAATTTAATTTCTGCGTAGTAACCTTTTAATCCAAAACTTTCGGCAATAGGATTTTTAGCAGTAAACATAAAGTCTCCTGCACTTGGAACAATTTGAGATCCACCTACAATAGTAAGAGATTGGTCTGTTCTAGCTGATACATTTCCTATAAATTGATATGAACCTCCAGAGGCTCTAAATAAAGCGTCTCCAGAAGATATGCCTCCAGGAACAAGATTAAACGTGTAGGTTAAGTTATTTAAAAGAACCAAATTTCCAATGCCTTGTACTGATAGTAACTCTGGTTTAGTTGCGTCTGAAACATCACGTCTTATATACGAGAAATAAAGACCTTCCTTTTTCTTAAAAGACTCTTTACTTACATGACCTCTATCTAAATCTGTTAATATAGTAACGTCCCAGTTACTGCTATTTCCTTCTATTTCAATAGTTTTAAATATTTTTACTTCTGACGGTGCTGAATTTGAAACAAATTTAACTTCTGTGCTATAGTCTTGTCCGTAAAAAGAATTTCTTTCATCCTCATTTGCATGATGCTTCCATATTTGACCTTCTTTAAAACTATAAAAGTCGCTGTTCATGTTTATCATGTTTTCAGGAATATAAGAATAGAAAGTTGTCCACCCTTTATTATATTCAGAAAAAGCTAAAGTACTTTCTTCTCCAGTTCCTTTTATAGGATTAACATACTGATCTAGAATGTTGTCTGGTTCTATTGGTAAAGAAAAAACACCATTAGGTATTGTATTAACAGGGCAACTGTCAGCTAAATACTTAGGGCGATAGTCTGGGTCCCCAGGAACGTTATTTTTAACTTCGTTTGTTGGTGCGCCATTAACATATTTTCTAAGGCGTTTTACCTCTGCATATCCTGATCTGTACTTCATGCTACAAAGATACTAAATTAACAGTCATTGTAATCAGGCAAATTCTTACTATGTCCAACCTCAACAACAAAACCATCTTTAACTTGCATATAATCATTGTCTGCAATGTCTGGCCAGTAACCATCATTTGGGTCAGATAGGGATGTATAATAACCTATTACATCCATCCAGTCCTCTGCCTTGTAATATCCGTCAGGGTAAGCGGTTCCATTTGAATCTGCATATAGTTTCATCCCCACCACTGTTACTTGTTTTTTACCTCTAGGAGGGAATGCTATTAATATAGTTCCATATTCTGGAGGGTTATAGTTTGAGAGTGTGGCATAATAACTATTTCTCCAGTTGTAAGAACTCGGTATTGGTATAGCATAATCAGTTACATATGTCATTTGATCGTTAAAAATTAGATTGTTAGCTTTACTAGGCACATCTTCTCTATTTAACATGTTTTTCATCAGGGTATTACTTGATCCAGTTGTTATAACATAGGGATTTATAAAGGAGCTATTTGAATAATAACTAAAGCCCATGCCGTAAGAGTGAGCTTGAGGACTATATAATACCTGATCATTAATGCCATAGTTTATAATTTGTCCAGATTCTGTCTCTATAACAACTGGTTCGCATATCGAATAAATCATTATATCAAACACACCGTCAAGTCTCAGTAAGTCTCCTGAAGTTCTTACGGATATAACTGTAAATGGTTTGTCTGAATAAATTTCTAATCTATTTATATACCCATCAGCTGTATTGTAATTTAAGTTTGCAGTATCATTATATTGTGGAGTAGATATTAATTGAACACTACTTCCATTTATAGCTGTAGGTGCTGACGGTGCAGGTATAACATCTATTCCGTATGTCCTATTAATATACATCCTTGGTATTCCATCTGGTTGTTCATAGTCTTTAAGAATGTTCCAAATTGACATTCCAGTAGTTTCAACTAAATCATAATCTTTAGTAATTGTCCAAGAATCAATAATTCTAGCCATTGTTGGTGGTGAAGTGGTTATGCCATTAGAAAGATTTGTTATTCTATATCCGTCTACAGCGGCAGGCCATCCAGCATTGTTAGGATTTGACATGTCATTCAATATCATATACCAGTTTCCGTCTTGTAACCCTACTACAGTACTTGTGGTATGTGCAGCATTATCTCCTTGCACATCTGATGAATCAAATGATAAGGGTATCCAAGTTAAGAAATCACTTGTTTCTAAATAAATACCCGTTAAGGTATCTAATAAAAATTTTCCGTTGTAATCATTAATTATAACTCCTCCAAAGGATCTGATAGCAGCTACTGCATAAAAAGAACTATCAGTGGTTGTTATTGAAGTTAAAGGAGTAAAAGTTTGTCCTCTGTCTGTTGTATAGTGCCAATCAAAACTACCATCTTGCACTATTCCTTTAAGGTGATAGGCAGCAAACTTTCTCATTGAACTTGAAGTCCAAGCAAGAGTTGATTGTGGTACTTCATGAGCAGCCCAATTAAGTCCGTCTGAAATTGCAGAAGTTGGCATAATCCAATTTTTTTTACCGTTCCAACTTGAACTACCAGTTTGTCCTTGCATAATCCAAAGATATCCATCACTAATCTTTAGGTATGGATTACCCATATTATTATGTACACCTGACGTACCAATATTACCAACTTGTGACCATGTGTTTCCTGAATCTGTGCTATGATAAAGATACCCGTTTGTACTTGAGTATATGAGCATGTTAGGGTCAACCCCTGTGACATCCATCGCCCAGCCTAACAAGTTTGCAGTTGGTGACGGATGTGCAAAAACTTCTGTCCAATTAACACCTAAATCTGTAGATTTATATAACTTCCAATCTTCATCAACGTTAGATATTGGTCCATTAACGCTTCCTCTAGCAAAAAGATTGTTTCCATGAACATATTCTCTGTGTGGCATAAAATTTTGTATGTCTGGAGTAAAACCTACTGGAGTTTGATTTGATGAGTTTCCTAATGTTTCTACACCTGTTAACACATCATATGTGTGCCAATAAAAAGTTCCGTAGCTAGGGTCTAAAGTTAAATTATATCTTCCAACACAAAATATTTTATTTCCAAAAGCTATATGAGAATTATAGTTGTTCCAGTTATGTAAAGTTCCAAAGTTTTGACTTGTTAATCCTACTGTGGGTCCAAAAGTTTGATAGTCTCCCCATCCGCTAGGCTTTACTCCAGTATACCAGCCCTCTTGATTATTTGTCTTTATTTCCATCATGCCATGTGTAAGTCTTTCAGAACTCCCTGTTATTGGCAAAGGATTATTAGAGTATGATGCTGAAGCTCCTGCATTAATACTTTGGTTTGTTAGTATCATATTCTTCCCTGTAAAGAACACGGGGGTAGGACTTTTTTCTGGATATATATAAGTATCTCCCGATGAATGTAATTTACTTGTCGTTGGTATATCATCAATTATCCAGTTTAGCCCAAAATTCCAAGACACTGCATATTTTGATCCTCCTGTAAGTATGCAAAAACCATTATCATTAACCATAAAATTAACACTTTGGTTATTGAGCATTGAATCAAGCATTAATTGAACTCCTGTATATGAAAAACTGTAGTGTGTTCCTACTGGGTTTACACTTGTTTGCTCGACAATTACTGGTCTTATTTCACCACCATTTCCAGAACCTTCTTCACTTAAAAAACCTCTAAAGAGAACCCAAAAACTATTATTACCTACATTGCTGAGTTGTCTGTCATAAGCATAAGGAAGGTATATAAATATATAGTCATCTTTTAGACTAGCAAAAATTCTTCCTCTCATGACGTTTTCAAAACTGTTTTTTATGTGTGATAAATTAGTAAAGTCATTTGCTTGGTTTGGACCATCAAAAACACATAATGACCAATTTTCTCCATCATCTACAGATTTAAATATATAATGTTGTCCTAAATAAGAAGTGGTGTTGTACGGATTATAATGTCCAAGGGCATACCATACGTGATTTTGTGTAGTGCTATCATATCCAGCGTGAACAATGTCTGATATCCATGTACTCCCCATGCTTTCAGCTAACATGATTTGCCAATTCTCTCCAGCATCAAAAGATATTCTTCCTATACTATCATACTGTGTTTCAATTCCTCCACTACCGCTTGTTCTGTTCCAATTTGAATACAAAGAAATCCACGTATCTCCTCTTGTAATTAATCTACCATAAGGTTCAAACGCTCGATTATGAAATGTATTTCCACCAGAATTATATATTGCTCTTCCTTGGTGTACCTTAGAAAAAGAATACCCATTACTTGCAGACCAATCATATTCTTGCCCTTCAGATGAGACACTTTCAGGTTCCCATATGGCAGTACTAGAAGCTACAAATTCACAGGGACCTGTTTTTGCTACATAAAATTTATTAGTTAAATGTGTTCTTCTTCCACCATAATTTGGCTCGCACCAAGGTGCATATCTAAACCAATTTTCTGTACTTCTTGTTCCATTTGCAAAAAGCATTGTGGCTTTATTAAAGTCAGCTGAAATAGTTATAGCTACGTTCCCCCAGTATATATCTACATTTCCGCTATAATATGAATTTGAAATAAACACGTTTTTAGTGTTAGTTCCAGAAACTGATATCCCTGGACTTTGTGAGTGAAGGGTTAAGGCATCACTTTCTTGATCAACGTAATAATCATATGTTGTTTGATACATACCAACAAACAAATAAACTGCTTCGTCATTATATGTAACATGGTTTTGTGGTATTGCGTAGTTTTTATATGGAGTCATCCCAGCTATTCTAGGTGATCCATTTGTTCCATTAAAAACAACATATTCAATTTCAGGTATACAAAATGATGACATTATTTTAGTTTGAAACGAAATCTTTATTTCATTTGTATTGTCTGCATACGGGTCAAGATCAGGGATGTCATAAGAAAGTGTTATTGTGACTGATTGAGTTCCGTGTACACCCTCTCCTGTTCCATAAAACTCAGCATAATCCGTGTCGTAGGTTATAACCATAGGATTTGATGAATCCCACTCCTGTCCATTTATGCTATCAACTATTGGGTCAGCTACAAAAAGATAACCTTGTTCAGCCTTAAAAGTATAGGTTAAAGTTCCTGTTGAATTTTCTCTAAAACAAATACTATGTATTGTAGTTTCTGGCATAATTAGCTATTTGTGTATTGTTGATTCCAATCATTTGAATAATGTAATTTTCCTGTTTCACAATCCAATCTTCCTATTACTTGTGCATCTGAATATCTAACAATCAAAATATTAACAACTTGATATACAGAACCTGTTGGAGTGTTAAGTTGTAATACTGCAAAATAATTATCTAAATTAAGAACATTAAAAGAATTAGATCCTCCAGAAAAGTTAATTGCAGTAGAATTAAGACTTAATTTAGCTCCAGGTAAAGGGCCAGTATAACCGTTATTTGTTCCGAAATTACCTCCAAATGTGTTATAAGAAAAAGCACCTAAGCTGTGAACAGGGTTGTTTTGGTTAGTTGTATATCCACACCACGTGTTTTTTAAATTAATTATGTCAGTTAGCGTAGGGTGTTGCTCAAAGTTTACATGTCTGTGCCATGCAAATGCACTAGTCTGTGCTGTTAATGTTTGTGTAAATAATACGGTTTCTAAACTTGTTTCTGGAGTAGCGTATATCATTTGCGCTGGACTTACATTTACATCAAAACATGCATTAGCATCAAAGTCTGGATTTAATGGATATGCATCATTAACATCAGGTGTTCCATCTCCATCATCATCAAGATCTAAATGATCTGGTATACCATCCCCATCTGTGTCTATTAAAGTAGTTGTAGATGTTGTGGGCGCAGCCGTAGTTGTTGGTAAAAGTGTCGTTGTTGGAGGTCCTAGAGTTGTAGTTGGTGATACTGGACAGTCTGCATTTACAGACCATGCAGTTCCTGCAATAGGAGCGTAAACTTCAAAATCTAAATATCTGCTTGAATTACTTTTATACCATCTAGCATTACGACTACCGCTAAAACTTACAATTGTTTCTGAAGCTAATCCTCTGCTTGAAAGTTCTGTATCTAAATTTGATTGGTATGATGAATCTCCAATATATCCAGTGTCATAAACAATTGTTCCATTTCTTTTTACTATAAACTTATCTGGTACTGCACTAGCCGCAAATTGCATGTTAACCCATCCTACACCGTAACCTAAATCTACTCTTAATAAGGTAGGGAAAGATTGTCCATTAGTATAAGACCATGCGGCTGGACAAGATTGCATTGAATATGTTAATGTTGTTGTTGGAACACTTGGATCAGAAAATAAAGTTGTGCTAGTGGTTAGTTGATTACAAGATATTTTATCTAAAACTTCTCCTACACTATCTAATTTAATAAGAAACTTTTCAAATTGATTAGGACTATTTGGATATGTTAAATATGCAGTTATAATAAACCATGAGTATGTAGTTCCATTTTCTAATACTCCATTAAAAACAGAATTATTCATTGACTTTACAAAATCACCTACAACAGGAAGAGACCCTGATCCTGTGTGGCGCATTTGTTTTATGTAATATCCAGCTGCACAAAGACTACTTAAAGAGTATTGTGTAAATCCTCCAAAAGTTATAGCACTTACGTGTGACTCTAAAGCATACCACATAAATCCGTCAGCATCTGCTCCAAAATAAAATACATCTGTAGTTGTTGGTGCTA
>TARA_B110000483_G_scaffold160032_1_pt1 | contig 12837 bp, 9 predicted proteins | sample TARA_B110000483 | Tara Oceans TARA_B110000483 (sample SAMEA4398176) | marine metagenome | biome: Polar Biome; feature: [SRF] surface water layer (ENVO:00010504); material: water (ENVO:00002006), including particulate matter (ENVO:01000060) such as... | depth 5 m
TGGAAAAATCCAGATACACCAGCGTGGGCAAAACAAATTATCATGGTAGCGATAGCTTACTTGTTAGCACCTATTGATGGTATTCCTGACCTCACACCCTTTATTGGATTTACTGATGATTTGAGCATCTTGAGTCTCAGTCTTATGGCTATAAAGTTCTATGTTCATGATGAAGTAAAATCCAAAGCAAAAGAAGCAATGAGAAGACATTTTAAAACAGTAGATGTCAAATCTATCGAAGATATAGAGGGAAAACTGTAATTGTCTGCCCCAGCCTTCAGGCTCTTGCCATCCTTTTACTAATATAGTCCATTCGTATTAATGGTCAAGCCCTGAAAAAGTGAAATTTTAATATTGAAGCAGCATAATAGCTATTGCCTTAGCAGCTATTCATCCTATTTGAAATATAAATAATCTAGATAATATACTATTCTGAGGGAGAGACTGTTTTCTTGATATTGGTCAAATACACCACCTATATTTTCTAAATAGGAACTATCATAACCATCGTCTTCTCCACTGATTTCACTTTTAAAATTGAGAATTACATCACTACCTGGAGCAAATCTCCACAGGTAATTTATATCTACAGTAAAAGCATTAAAATTTCGATCAAAAATAGGGCTTTCTTCTTCATTCAAGCCATCAAAATAGAGATCTGATATACTACCATCTTGGTCTAATATTCCTAATGAATTATAGATTACTGTGGCATTATAATGCCTTATTCTAAGTGACAAGGACTGCTTATTAGTAAAGATAAATTGACCTCTAATACTATTTTCAAAAATCTCTAATTTTCTCTTGCCAATCATTATATCTGTTGATGACAATCCAACATCCTGCTGTATTACCTCAGGTATTAAATTACGATTGACAAAGCCTTGATCATTATTGAGAATGTCATAGCTGAAATCCATAAAAAATGAGAGTTTGTCACTGAGTCGTATTCTTGGTAACAATGATAGACTAATATTATTTCTTCCATCTTGATCTATCTTTCTGTAATTGGTTCTAATATCAGTAGCGAACATCTTACGATAATCTGATGAGAAGAATGCACTTACAGTTGAGTTGGCTGGAAAGTATAAGTAGCTCTGAAAATTATTTCTAGGTTCAAAATAATCAAATGACTCAGGTTCAAATCTGATATTTCCTCCTACCGCATCTCGTGATTTGAAAAGATAAAACGTACCAGCTGTTACTCCAAAGTTAGTAAATACGTCAGGAGCATAGAGTCTAACATAGTCTGCATTTACATAGTATTCATATCGCTGCAAACTTCTCTTTGCATTTGGCTCATTATATTCTATTCTCGCACTTACACTTCGCTCATTTGGACTAAAAAGAAAACCAAGATCATTGGGATTGAAAGTATCACTTTCTTCTAAATATTTAATTTCAGCTTTGATCTGACCACTTTGTTTAGCCACTTGAGCAGAATACTTATGACCAGTATTATTCTCCATCCTACTGAAGTATTGTTCAGATCGCATAAAGCTGCCACTGAACCTGTAAGCTTGACTTTTATTATTGAGATCTATAAAGGCTCCTATCGTATTCGCATCGTAAGTAGATCCTCTGCGCAGCACGTTGGTATTCATTATCGAAACTCTACTATTATTTGGTAGGTTTTGATCTATAGTCAATACATTGTAGTTAGTTAATGGACTAGTTTGTACTTGTCTTTTTTCTCCTGATAAGGATTCGATAGTGGCATTTGTTTCACTTGATACGCCGTTGAAAAATCCAATACCAGTTCCACTAGATGTCCTTCCTGATATCTTGCTGGCATTATAGAGTTGAACTCTTGCAGGGTTTTCTATAATTTTTTCTCCATCTACCAAGCTGTTTTGGGCATCTCTAAAGTTGATTGGTCGACCTCCCACACGACGAGTATAGAACAGTCTCCCTCTGTCAAATAATTCAAGACCTTCAGTAAAAAATTGTCTGTTCTCATCAAAGAAGACTTCAAAGGGACTAAGATTTAATACTTGATTGTCGGTTTGCACCTGACCAAAATCAGGAACTAGAGTCATGTCTAAAGTAAATGCATCGTTGATACCATATTTGAGATCCATCCCTGCATTGTAACTAGTCCCAGTTTCGCTTACTCCATTATCTTTATTGTTTTGTAGGTAGCTAGTTATGTAGGGTGTGATGGATAATCTAACTGGAGATTCTATATTTTTGATGCCTTCTAGATGACCAGCTTGATTGACAAATCCTTCAAAATTCGGATCCAATGGATTCCAAAAGGATTGCTCTCTTTCTCTCCTAATTTCTCTAGCTAATTGTAGATTCCAATGTTGTATGTCTGTATTTGGGAATCTGATGGCTGAGTAAGGAATAAATAATTCCGCATTCCACCCTCTCTCATGAATTAGTACTTCACTTTGCCATACGGCATCCCAGTTTTCATCTTCATCACCACCTGCGAATTTAGTATCCTGCTGAACTCCAGCAGCTGTTACTGTAAACGCAAATCCATTTAGTCCATCTCGGTAAGTATCTATTAAAACTCGAAACCAATCCGTATTATTTCTCTTATCTCTTACCGATAGTTCTTTGAGAATTTTATCAGCTTGAGTATCATGCATGAAGGCTCCAAAGTATACACCCTGATCGTTATATATAATCTTTACTTCTGTCTGTTGGCTAGGAGTTGTATTTGGCTCTGGCTCATTCTCTGTAAATCCCGTTGTGATGGGCGCCATAAACCAAGCTTCATCATCTAAGATGCCATCAATTTTTATTTTACCTTCAAACGGCGCCGCGTAAGTAGTTTTCTTTTCGTTTTGGGCCGTGATCATATTTGTACAATATAGACACAGTAGCAGTAGGATTGTTTTTTTCACTTATTGAGTAATTGTGCTCTTCCGCAAAGCTAAATATTACTAAGTCTAATAGTATTTTCTATGGTTAATTAACAAGCCGTTAGCATTAACAATTAACTTTTGATGCTTATGAATAATTACTTTCTTTGTATTGTTATTCTGATGCTATTACAGAGATAATTTTATTGACTTCTAGAATAAATTTTAGTCTAATCTAAAAATTTATTTAGTAACAGCTAAAATAATACATTATTAGTATCCTATTTGCATCTTACCTATTGAGATATACATTAGTTTTGTAGTATATCAAAAGAATAAAAAAGATACCACTATGAGCATAGTAGAAATGAAAGTTCCAGTAATCGGAGAATCTATCTCTGAAGTAACTTTATCACAATGGTTGAAGGCTGATGGAGAATATGTAAAGATAGATGAGCCAATATGTGAATTTGAATCAGATAAGGCAACTTTGGAGTTTCCCGCTGAAGCGAGCGGTAAGCTCATATATGTAGCAGCAGAGGAAGATGATTTAGTGATTGGAGCCATGGTAGCTAGGATAGATACATCGATTAAAGCTCCAGCTGGAAGCGATATACCAGTTGCACCTCAAGTAGAAGCTCCCAAAGCCGAATCACCATTAGTAACACCACCAGCACCAGCCACAACTAGTTATGCTACTGGGCACCCATCTCCGTCAGCAGCTAAGATCATGAGAGAATCAAGGGTAGATGCTGCTAATGTAAAAGGCACAGGTGTAGATGGGCGTATCACTAAAGATGATGCACAGAAAGCAGCTAGTAATCCTGGAGGATCAACTCATTCTATACCTACATCAATAGCTCCAATTGCAGGAGCTAGGACAATGCGTAGAGAGAAGATGAGTCGAATGAGACGTACGATAGCAACAAGACTAGTATCAGCAAAGAATAATACAGCTATGCTTACGACTTTCAACGAAGTAGATCTTAGTGAGCTTATGGCAATGCGAAAGAAATACCAAGAAAAATTCGTAGAGAAGCACGGTGTAAAACTTGGATTTATGTCTCTATTCCTGAAGGCATGTAGTAATGTACTGCTAGAGATGCCATCAGTTAATGCTCAGTTAGATGGTAACGAAATCATTTATCATGATTTTGTGGATATCTCAGTTGCTATCTCTACACCAACAGGTCTAGTAGTCCCACCAGTAAAGAATGTTGAATCTAGGAGCTTCTCAGAAATAGAAAAGGAAATAAAAGTTCTTGCTGGAAAGGCGAGAGATGGAAGTCTTACTCTCGAGGAAATGAAAGGAGGAACCTTTACAGTGACTAACGGAGGAGTATTCGGATCACTAGTAAGTACTCCTATAATCAATGAACCGCAATCAGCGATACTAGGTATGCATACAATCAAGCAACGCCCTATCGCTGTAGACGGAAAAGTGGAGATAAGACCAATGATGTGGTTAGCATTATCATACGATCATAGAGTAATTGACGGTAGTACTTCGGTTACGTTCCTTGTAAAAGTGAAAGAACAATTGGAAGACCCATACACACTGATGATGAACATATAGAGCGATTTTTTCAAAAATTTTCCTGGACCTAATATCGTAGCAGCGTTTGTGAAAAACGTGCACAAGACGTCAGGATTGCTGGGTCGTAACCAAGTTGTCATCCTAGGAGAAATGCAGTGAAGTCGAAGGATCGATAACTGATTTTTCGCTAATTTAGGCTGCGGTGGAGAAATTTTCCGCTTTAGTAACACTAAATTTTAGATAATACTACATTTGCGGTCTACCAGAAATTTCAATTTCAAATATATAAAGTGAGAAGCTAAAAGCTGCTTCATGAGCAATGCTCGCACTAAAGATAATGGTGGTTATAGCCTAGGTATTCTGCCTCTTCCCATTCCGAACAGAGAAGTTAAGCCCTACAGCGCCGATGGTACTGCATTTGTGGGAGAGTAGGTAGCCCCCTTTGTGTTATTATATAAGTTTGACATTTACAAGATCTAAATATTTAGTAAGTGAGGTACTACATTCTAGATTGATACATTAAGAGTCGGATGCTAAGATAATAATCTCTTCATCGACCAATATCTTAAGAGCTTCTATCTCATTTTCTGTTGGAACATGTAGTTCCATATCTCCAAAGAGACCAGCATGTGCACTATCCATTTTATTTACTGTCCAGCTTTCTATGCCAGCTTCCCTCAAGAAGTGTCTCGCAGAAACTATTTTCAATTGGGATATGGTAAACATTACGGTCGTGGTGTTCATGGCTTATAATTTAAAGGTTACAATACCCTTACTTTCATAAATAGGTTTATCAACTTTACCAGAATAACAAATTTTGTAACCTTGAAATTCCGTAATGTTTACTTTTCTGCACTGATTGTTATCTGTAATCATCTATTTTGGGAGAATACTGCTTTGCCTTTATAACTTTCTGGGACCTCTATGTTGACTTTAGCTCTAATCTTTTAAATATGAACAGAGTTACCAAATAGATTGCCAGCAGCTTCTCAAAATTCAGTAATTTACCTTGTTCAGTCCAAGAGTTGCCATTACATTGATAAATATTGACTTTGCCATAATTAGAATATTTTGTTCCTGTACCAAAAAAATATACAACTATCGATATGACATAGTAGATTGAATGTTACACGACATTGTGGCGCTGCAAAAATTAGAGTTTCGAAACAAAACACGACAAAGTGTCGCTGTAGAGCTCTTGGAATAGTATCTGATTATACTATAAGGTAATCGCTCATACTTTGTATCTTTGAGCTCTTTTGAGGCATTCTAATTGTTTATAGCCTTGAAACCAATTATTAAGACAATATAAATTTACTTTAGTCCATGTTTAATTTTCTCAAGAAAGTATTTGGAACCAAATATGATAAAGATGTCAAAGAGTATGATCCAATTGTATTAGAGATCAACGGACACTTTGAGCAATATAAATCTCTATCTAACGATGATCTTCGTAACAAGACATTTGAATTTAGAGAGAGAATCAAAACCCATCTTAAGGGCATCAATGGAGAGATAGACTCTTTACAGGAGAAAGCAGCAATTGAAAATGATCTCAATGTGAAGGAAGAAATGTTTAACGACATAGATGGTCTGATCAAAGAAAGAGATAAGCATTTAGAAGCAGTCCTAAAAGAAATAAGACCTGAGGCTTTCGCGGTAGTGAAAGAGACAGCACGTAGATTCTCTGAGCATGAGATCATTCAAGTTTCGGCTTCTCAAAACGATAGAGATTTAGCAGCTAAAGTTAACTATGTAATAATAGATGGTGAAACGGCAACATGGAAGAATTCATGGTTAGCTGCAGGAGGTGAGGTCACTTGGAATATGATACACTATGATGTCCAGCTGATCGGTGGTATGGTATTACATGATGGTAAGATTGCAGAGATGGCAACAGGAGAAGGTAAGACTTTAGTGGCAACACTACCAGCATACCTTAATGGTTTGTCCGGCTACGGAGTGCATGTGATCACAGTCAATGATTATCTGGCACGAAGAGACAGTGAGTGGATTGGACCTATCATGGAATTCCTGCATCTGACTATTGATTGTATTGATAAATACAAACCTCACTCACCACAAAGAGTAGCAGCATATAAGAAGGATATCGTTTATGGGACTAACAATGAATTTGGCTTTGATTATTTAAGAGACAATATGGTTAGATCATCCAAAGAGCTAGTTCAGTCTAAGCACCATTTTGCGATGATCGATGAGGTAGATAGTGTACTTGTGGATGATGCACGTACCCCCTTGATTATATCTGGTCCAGTACCAGAGGGATCTGAAGAGCAAGAATATAATGAACTTAAGTATAAAGTAGAAAATCTTTTTAGCGGTCAACGTAAAATAGCTAATGAGTATTTGACTGATGCAAAAAGACTTTTTTCGGAAGGGATAACAGGGGTTAATGAAGGTGAAGGTGGCCTAGCACTGTACCGGGCACATAAGGCAATGCCAAAATCCTTACCTCTGATTAAGTTCCTATCTGGTGAGGGGGTAAAGGTTTACATGCAGAAGACTGAGAATTTCTATATGCAGGAACAGAATAAGAATATGCATATTGTAGATGCTCCATTGCTCTTCACAATAGACGAGAAGAACAGAAATGTAGAGCTAACTGATCGAGGTGTAGATTTTCTTTCTAAAGGTGAGAATGATCCGAATTTCTATATTATGCCAGATATCACTGAGGAGATGCAAAATCTCAATCTTAGAGAGACAGAATTAGGTACAAAGCTTACAGATGAGAGAGATATACTTGTACAAGATTACTCTATTAAGGCACGCAGATTACACTCTGTGAGTCAGTTACTCAAGGCCTATACAATGTTTGAGAAAGATACTGACTATGTAGTGATGGAGGGTCAAGTAAAGATTGTAGATGAGCAGACTGGTCGTATGATGGAAGGTCGTAGATACTCTGATGGATTGCATCAAGCACTAGAGGCGAAGGAAAATGTAAAGGTAGGAGAGATCACACAGACCTATGCTACCGTAACATTGCAAAACTATTTCCGTAAGTATCACAAGCTTTGTGGTATGACGGGTACGGCGGAAACGGAAGCAGGTGAGTTCTGGGAAATCTACAAACTAGACGTAGTGGTAATCCCAACTAATCGTCCGATCGTAAGAGATGATAGAGAAGATTTAATCTATAAGACCAATAAAGAAAAGTATAAGGCAGTAATTGATGAAGTTAATAAACTGACTGAAGCTGGTCGTCCAGTTCTTGTAGGAACGACTTCTGTAGATATATCAGAGAGACTTAGTGCAATGCTAGATTCGAGTGGTATAAGTCATAATGTATTAAATGCTAAGCAGCATCAACGCGAGGCAGAGGTAGTTAGTGAAGCCGGTCTTCCTAGTAAAGTAACTATTGCCACTAACATGGCAGGTAGAGGTACTGATATTAAGTTATCACAGCAAGTAAAAGACGCAGGCGGATTGGCCATTATTGCTACGGAGAGACATGATAGTAGACGTGTAGATAGACAGTTGAGAGGTCGTGCTGGTAGACAAGGAGATCCAGGGATGTCACAATTCTATGTATCTCTGGAGGATACACTCATGCGTAATTTTGGATCAGAACGTGTAGCTGGCATTATGGATAAGTTGGGTCACAAAGAAGGTGATGTAATACAGCATTCCATGGTATCAAAGTCTATCGAAAGAGCTCAGAAGAAGGTAGAAGAAAACAATTTCGGTGTCCGTAAACGTCTTCTTGAGTATGATGATGTAATGAATATCCAAAGAGAAGCAATCTACTCAAAGCGTAATCACGCATTGAATGGCAGAAGACTTACTGTCGACCTCAATAATATGTTTATCGGTCTAACTGAAAACATAGTAGAGAATAATGTTCAGCATGGAGATTACGAGTCATTCCGTACCAGATCTATCACTGCTCTAGGTATCGATCCTGAGATCACAGAAGATGAGTTTGTGTCAAAGAATATTGATGATCTTATAGATATGTATCAGCATCAGGTAAATCGTATGTATGGAAGTAAGTCAAAGCAAATACGCGATATCTTATTACCTACTATTAAACGTGTACACGAGTCTGAAGGTCATAAATATAAGAGAATAGCTATACCATATACAGATGGTAGAGCAAAGCAACTTAATATCTCTGCAGGACTAGAGGAAGCTATCGGAAGTGATGGGGGAACGATCATGAGAGATATCGAAAAAGCAATCATGCTCGCACTAATAGATGAAAACTGGAAAGAGCACTTAAGAGCGATGGATGAACTGAAAGAATCATCTCAATCTGCGTCATTTGAGCAAAAGGATCCGTTAGTAATTTACAAGATGGAATCATTCAACTTGTTTGAGAAGTTGATGAATAACATTAACTATGATGTATGTTCGTACTTAATGAAAGGTAAACTATTTATTGATACAGGAGATGGTAATTTGAAAGAAGCTAAAGAGCAAAAAACTGATCTATCGAAAGTGCAAACGAATGAAGGAAGACGAACTGCTGAAGAGCAATCAATGAGACGAGCAGCAGCAGGAGCAGGAAGAGCAGTACAAAAAGTAGAGACTTTTAAGAGAGAGGAAAAGAAAGTGGGAAGAAACGAACAGTGTCCTTGTGGAAGTGGCAAGAAATATAAACACTGCCATGGGAAGTAAGCAGCTTTTAATCGCAAGATTAAAAACGCCTATAAAGAAACCAGAAGTCAAGATATAAGCATCGGTTGGCTTTTATCAGTTTTTTCTGATGAAAACACACGAATACGGTGAAAAAAACGCTCAAACCTGAGTCAATTGTATGGCTTTAGTTTAAGTGTTTTTCGTTTTGATTAGGTATTCATGATGAAATGCTTAATTAGTAAAAAGTATTTGTTTTGGATCTTTAAATATTTATTGGAGGTCAGAGAAATTTCATTTTAGATTTCCTAGTTTTTTTCCTATTAAAACTAAAGTTTCTTAGTGATTTGTGCTCGTAAGGTTTGTTTGGCCCTAGATTTTCATTTTTAGCGTAGCAATCTTTTATGACATTTGAGCTTATTTACCAGAAAAGCTCGACAAATTTCGGTTTAAAAACACTCCAGTTTTATGTGTCAATCCAACTTTTGCTTGAGCAGGGCATTCACTTTTATTGTATAGCATGTATTTTCGATCAAATTAACAGGTTAAAATTTCGTTAAAGGACTGTTACTTGCCTGATGGATTTAACATATATATATCTGACAATCAGTATTTTATGTGATATTGTGAAAGTGTGTTAAATTCCATTAAGAAACTAAAGGTCTTAGTATGGGTCTTATAGTTGTATAAAGTGATAAAATTGTAAATTTGACACCATCTAATAAACATTACGTTCTTGACTTACAAATAAGAACAATAAAGATTAAAGATTAGACCTATGATGAAAAGAATTCTTACCCTCCTAGTGTTAGTAGCAGCAGTAGGTTATACAGCATCAGCTCAAAGAATCGCAGTAATAGATATCCAGGAGATATTATCTAACATGAAAGAATATAGCTCAGCAGAAAAGCAACTAGACGATGTCGCAGCAGAATGGAGACAAGAAGTATCTATTGAATATGACAAGATTAAGAGTTTATACAATAAATATCAGGCTGAGCAAGTACTCCTTAGTGATGCAGATAAGAAAAAAAGAGAAGACGAAATCGTAGAGGCAGAAGCAGCAGTAAGAGAACTTCAGAAAAGGAAATTTGGTCCAGAAGGAGATCTATTTCTCAAGCGACAAGAACTAGTAGCTCCGGTTCAAGAGAAAGTATTCTCAGCGATCGAAGATTTTGCAGCAGATAGAGGTTATGATCTTATTTTTGACAAAGCGGGATCTACAGGACTACTCTTCACATCCGATGAGTACGACAAGACAGCAGATCTCAAAAAGAGATTAGGAGTAAAATAATTTGGCTTTGGCCATAGTATTGGTTTAAAATCGATACACCATAATATTAAGCTAACTCACATATATTAAATTACACTTTGAGATTGGTCATAAAACCGTCTCATACACATTAGACTATTATGAAGACATTCAGTAAATTATTAATTGTAGCAGTTGCATTTGTTTCATTTTCAATGACTGCATCGGCTCAGAAGTTTGGATACATTAATTCACAAGAGCTAATTTCTCAACTACCAGAAGTAAAGGAAGCTAACGCTAACATAGAGACACTTAAGACTCAATTGCAGAAAAAAGGTCAAGACATGATCACTGCACTGCAGACTAAGTACGGTAAACTAGAGGCGGATAGAGATAACTATTCACCGAAGCAATTAGAGTCAGAAGCGATGAAGCTAAAAGGAGAAGAGCAAAAGATTTCAGAATTTGAGCAAACTTCTTCTCAACGTATTATGTCAAAAAGCGAAGAATTACTTAAACCTATCCAGGAAAGAATCAATGTTGCTATCAAGCAAGTTGCTGAAGAGAATGGATATACGTATATCTTTGATGCGAGTCTTGGTATAGTACTTTACGCAGATCCAGGAACAGATGTAACGGCGCTTGTAAAAGCTAAATTATAACTGATTGGGTAATAAAGATACTAATAGGACAGCTTATAATGACCAAAGGAGTATTGGAGTCTTTGACTCTGGCATTGGCGGCTTAACGGTCGCCAATGCTATTAATAAGGTATTGCCCAAAGAACATTTGATTTATTTTGGTGATACTGCCCATCTCCCGTATGGAGATAAGTCTGTAGATGCCATTCGATATTATGCTCTTCGGATTTCAAAGTTTTTACTAGAGCAAGACTGTAAAATGATTATCATTGCATGTAACTCTGCCTCTGCAGTTGCAAGTGATATGCTGCTTGAGTTTTTTAAAGGTAAGGTCCTCTTTGCCAATGTGATAGATCCGCTAGTACAACATACAATAGACAAAGGCTATCAAAATGTAGGTGTAATAGCTACGAAAGCCACTATTGGATCTAATGTATATCGCGAAAAACTCAAAACTAAAGATCAAAAACTTAAAGTCAATCAATTGGCTACACCCCTGTTGGCACCCATGATCGAGGAGGGGTTTTTCAATAATAATATAAGTCAAGAGGTGATAAAAAAATATTTATCAGATGATAGTATGCAGGGTCTTGACTCATTGCTATTAGCCTGTACTCATTATCCACTTATAAGAACGGAGATAGAACTGTACTATAAAGAAAAAGTTGAAATACTAGATAGTTGTGACGTGCTGGCTTACCAAGTAAAAGAAATGCTTTCTAAGGAGAATCTCCTTTCGGCTAAGCTCTCAAAATCACATAAATACTATGTGTCCGATTTCACTCAATCATTTGAGGATACGGCTAAGCTATTCAATGGCAGCGAAATAGAGTTGGAAGTCAAAAATATCTGGTAAAATTTGAGGTTGGCCAATTGGTTTTAATATAATCAACTATGTTTAGAACCTAAAACCAAAAGAACCCTGGAGACCAAAGTGCGTATCCTTATCATCTCTATAGATATAAGTGTTATTCTCACTTAACTCAGCTCTGGAGATATCGGTGTCATTATTAGTGATATCGGCTAGACCAATATCAGCTCTAACACCAATGTAGAATCCACGATTGATATTGTATGATACACCCACGATCAAACCATAGTCCAAGAAGTTCATAGCATTCCCTTTCTTCTCGTTGAACTGGTAATACGCACCAGCAAACTTCGGAAGATAGACCACTACTCCATTTACTTTGATGCCCGGACTGCGCCCAATTGCTTGACCTTCACCTGCTACATCAGAATTATAATTAAAATCTAAAGATTGTCTAAATTGTATTAGCGAGTCATTTTCAGTAGATATAAATGTCTGGAGCCCAGTGGCAGTAGGGCCTACAAGCATACTTATGTAAGCTCCTGCACTCACTTCTATTTTTTCTGTAATATTGAGATGGGCAGTAACTGGGAAACTGATATAAGCATTAGAAATATCAAGATCGTAGTCAAGTCTTCCTCTTTCTATAATGTCTTCACTACTAGGAATTGGAATTTTATAGAATGACTCTGTAGCTTCTCCTCCAAAACTTTTTTTAGCTCCATTTTGTACGTAAAGCACTTCTAATCTAACAGAAAATACGTCGCTAAAATTTTGGGCATAATTGAGGCCAAAATGAAATCCACTACTCACAGCATAATCTTCGTTGATACTTTCTTCGAGAGGTCCTTTAAAAGTACTATAGTTGAGACCTGCTCTTACACCGATGTTAAAGGATTGCGCCATCATGATGGTGGCAAATAATGAGAATGTCGATGCTAGTATTATCTTCTTAATCATAAGTATTGTTTATTATTCCAAGAGGGAACACATTTCCAGCATCAAAGATATCAAAATAGACAACTGAGTAACGTTTAGAAGAGGATATTCGCTTGATAGAATAACCTTTTGGGTAAATTTTATGATTTTGCTAAGATATGCTAGCTTATCTAGCTTTAAAAGATGGTCTCATCTTCAAGATATCACTTAAATAAAAAAGTGGAGCTAATAACTTTTTT
>TARA_B110000483_G_scaffold280_1_pt1 | contig 12826 bp, 12 predicted proteins | sample TARA_B110000483 | Tara Oceans TARA_B110000483 (sample SAMEA4398176) | marine metagenome | biome: Polar Biome; feature: [SRF] surface water layer (ENVO:00010504); material: water (ENVO:00002006), including particulate matter (ENVO:01000060) such as... | depth 5 m
TTTGTATTATAATCTAAGTTCTTACCATTAAATCTAGGGTTTGCTCTCAAAAAATCAATTAATTGTGCTTTTTCCTTTGTTGGAGGGTTGTCGGTTAATAAACCTCTGCCTAGAGGAGAAAATGCTACAAGGCTTGTGTTATTTTTTTTTGTTGCTTGTAACAGTCCTAATTCAGGACTCCTAACGCTCAAAGAATATTCATTTTGAACAGCCGCAACAGGGTGTATCTTAGAGGCTCTTTCTAAAGATGAGGGTGCAATTTCAGAAAAACCAAAATTTTTTATTTTTCCTTCTTTAATAAATATTTTTAAAGTCTCTACTACTTCCTCAATTTCAATACTTTGATCCCTTCGATGTATATAAAAAAGATCAATACATTCTAAGCCTAATCGTTTAAGGCTATTAGTAAGTTCTAGTCTAAGATGACTTTCTGAATTATCAAACTCTCTTTCACCAGTTACTGAGTTTTTTGAAATTGACGCTTTTGTAGCTATTTTAAATAAAGAATTTTTTTGTTTACCTTGTTTTAACAAAAAATTGCCTATTACAGTTTCAGATTGCCCCATTCCATAAACATTTGATGTATCAATATGATTTATTTCAAAGTCCAATGCACTTGAGAGAATATTATGCGAAGATTTTTCATCAGTCTTTCCATAAAAATCTGTAAATGACATAGCTCCAATACCTACAGCGGATATGATGGTGTTAGTATTACCTAATTTTCTTTTTAACATCTAAATTCTTTCTGCATCTAAAAACTTAAAACTATAGATCCTGTTGTTAATCTATTTTCCATTTTATGTTGGGCTTGTTTAATGTCATCAATTGGTATTATTTCACTAATATTAACTTTAATTTCTTCTTTATATAAAAGATCAAATAAGTGATTTGCATTTTGTTGCATATCATCATGTTTCTTTATAAATGTATTCAAACCTCCAGTAGATATTGAGCCTGATATTGGTCTTATAGTGTTTAAATCTATTGGACCTATTGGGCCTGAAGAAACTCCAAAACTAACTAATCTCCCTTTTGGTGCCAGGCATTTAAGTCCTGATGAAAACGTATCTTTTCCAACAGAATCATATATTACATCAACTCCTTGATTGTTTGTGATTTCTAAAACTTTCTCTTTAAAGTCTTCTTCTAAATAATTAATCGTGTGATGACATCCATTTTGTTTTGCTATTAGTTCTTTTTCTTTAGTGCTAACTGTTCCAATTACAGTTGCCCCAATTTTATTTGCCCATTGACATAATATTTGTCCAACTCCTCCAGCAGATGCATGCATTAGTATCACTTGACCTTTTTTTAATTCATATGAAGAGTTTAGTAAATATTGAGCTGTTAAGCCTTGTAAAGTTGTTGCTGCTGCAATTTTTAAATCAAAATTTTGATTTAATTTGATTATCTTATTTTCTGGAAGATGCATTATATTTGAGAATGATCCTAAATTCATGCAATGGGTTACCTTATCACCAACTTTAAACTTAGTAACTTGTGACCCAATTTGGATTATGAATCCTGACGCTTCCATGCCCATTATAGATGGAAGTGTTTTAAGAGGATAAGTCCCTTTTCTTTGATTGATGTCTATAAAGTTTAATCCAGCATATTCATGCTTAATTAATACTTCATTAGAATTAATATCTCTTAACTCAGATTCTTCAATTTTCAAAACATCAATTGAACCCTGCTCATAAATTTTAACTACCTTTGATTTCATATTATTCCTTCAATAAATGATTAATTAGGAAATTACCTAATATATCTGATCCTCCTTCAGTGCCGAAAGATTCTGGATGGTATTGTATTCCATAAATAGGATATTTTTTATGTTTGATTGACATTATTTCATTGGTTTCATTCATATTTTTAAAGTTAGTGTTAATAACTTGTTTATCTTCATCTTGTGAAACAGCATTAATTTCTAAACAGTCTGGTAATGTTGTTGAGTCTACTATGAGCGAATGATATCTCATTATTTCAACATTTTGAGGAATATTTAAATGTAGTCCTTTGTTATCATGTGTTAAAAAAGAAGTTTTTCCATGCATTGGCTCTTTTGCGTGTATTATGTTACCTCCAAAGGAATGAACTATACCCTGCATACCTAAACATATACCTAGTAATGGAACTGTTGGTCCAAATCTTAAAATAGTTTCTTCACATATACCAAAATATTTTTTTTTATCTGGAGATCCTGGTCCTGGAGAAATAATGATTTTATCAGGCTTTAAATTTTTAATATCATTTAAATTAATTTTATCATTTCTTTTAACAATAATATCATGCTTTGAATTAGATAATTGTTTATTTAATATTTCACCACAACATTGATAAAGATTGAAAGTAAATGAATCATAATTATCAATAATTAAAATTTTCATTTTGTTTTCTTTTCAAATTGTTTAAGAACTATTTTCATAGCTTCTAATTTTCTTTCAATTTCAATATACTCTTTCTCAGGATCTGAATCATAAACGTTTCCTCCGCAAGTTTGGGCATATGCTTTTTCACCTTTTATAAATAAAGATCTAATAGGTATTGCAAAAGTACAGTCTCCATTAAAGCCAAATTGACCAATAGCCCCTCCATATGGACCTCTACCTTCTGGCTCAATTCTATTAATAATTTTCATTGCCTCAATTTTAGGTGCTCCAGATAAAGTTCCGGCTGGAAAGTTTGCTGATAATGCTGAAAACATATCTTCATCTTCTTTAATAATGCCTACAATTTCAGAAGATATATGTTGAACATGAGAATATTTTTTTATGTCCATTAAGCTTCTTACTTTTACAGTTCCAAATTTTGCAACACGTCCAATATCATTTCTATGAAGATCAACTAACATATTATGTTCTGCAATTTCTTTTGGATCGTTAAGAAGCTCTCGTGCGAGTTTTAAATCTTCAACTTTGTTCGAACCTCTTTTATTGGTTCCAGCTAATGGAAATGTTTCCATTTCTCCATTTCTTAGTCTAAATAATAGTTCTGGAGATGCACCAATTATTTTTTGATCATTAAACTTCATATAGTACATATGAGGGGAAGGATTAAGTTCTCGTAATTTAGAATATATTTCTGAAGTGTTTCCTTTAATATTATAATAACTTTTAAACCCAACTTCACACTGAAATATCAACCCATTTTTAATATCTTCTTTTATTTTAAGTACAGCTTTCTTGTGATCATCTTTATTCATGGTATTACCAAGGAATTCACATTCCACATAATCATCTGTAATATCTTTTTTATTTAAAATATCTTTTAAGTTTTCAATTTGGTTTTTTTGATAATAATAATAAAAAATTTCACCTGTCATTTGATCAAATACTAAACCATCAAGATATACTCCAAATTTAAAGGTTTCAAAATCTTCATTTTTTTTTATATTTAAATCATCTTCAAAAAAATTGATACTGTCGTAGCTTATAAAACCAACTAATCCTCCAGCATACTTCCTTGATATAATATTTTGAGGAACTATAGTACGTAGCGTAAAATAAGGATTTTCACATTTATACTTTTTTTCAGTTTTCTTTAATGTATCACTTATCGATAATTCATTTCTTTTGTTTGAAGAAATTAAGTACCTTGGGTCAAATCCAATAATATGAAATCGTGATACATTACTTTCTTCACCTAATGACTCGAATAAAAAGCAATTATCGTAATTATCTTCTATTTTTTTAAATATTGAAAAAAAATTATAATCGTCACCTAATTTAATATATTTAGGTTTTCCTTCAATTACGATTTTATCTGGTATAGCCTCATTCATTTTTTTCATTCTTAATAATTTTTAATTTTTGTAAAATAGGAATTTTTTTTTCAAATATTTTTTCTTTTTCTAAGGCATTTGCCCCTCGTGTAACAGTAGCAATGCCTACATTTAAAATTTCTGATATTTCTCTATGTTTTCTTCCTTGCATCAAAAGCTGAAAAATTTTAATTCGATTTTCTAATTCTTTTAACTCTTTCCTTGTCAATAAAGCTTCTAAAAATAAAGACATATCTTTTTTATTATTAATGGAAGTAAGTATTGTATTTAAAAAGTTATAATTTTTCATGTACTAGTACATTATTTTATTTGTTAAGTTATTATATTCATTCAAAAGGAAAATGATATATTATATGGCTTTTAAATTTCCAGCAGAAACTTTACCGTCTTTGCCGTCTTCAAGTTCATATTGTATTTTTTGATCTGGTTGTAATGTTGTCATTCCAGCAGCCTGAACTGCACTTATATGGACAAACACATCTTTATCTCCACCTTCAGGCTCAATAAACCCAAAACCTTTTGTTGGATTAAACCATTTTACTGTTCCCGTAGCCATTTTATTTCCTTTTCTTTGCTTAAACTTATTAAAGCATTGTAGTTGATATAAATATTTACTTTAAAATATCCAAGATACTTTATTAACAAATATTATGATATTTTATCTTCATCTAACATCACCCGATAATCATATTAAATATAATTTAATTAAGCAAGCTTTGAAATATCAGCTATATTCGTTTTCTTTTGCTTTAATAATTGAACTCACCGCGGTGTTATATGGGGTCTCAAAGCCTAATTCTTTTCCTAATGTTACTACCATTCCGTTAATAGCATCCACTTCAGATAATCTTTTTGCTTCTACGTCTTGAAGCATTGATGGCTTTGAGTCTAACAGATTTTTGCCAAAATCTGTTATGTACTTGACTGTATCACCAAAAGTGAAATTAACGTTTTTAATATCTCCCATTTGTTTTGCTTCTAAGGCACATCCCTTAGCTATATTGAACATATGCTCATTATTCATAACTTCTCCAAGAGTTTTACCAAAAATTGAACAAGATCCACTGTAAGCTACGTTACATACAAATTTTTCCCAAATTAATTGTTCTATGTCTTCAAAAGCTTTTGCGTTAAAACCTGCATCACACCAAATTTTAACTAAATCATTTAATCTTGGAGTTATTCCTCCATTCATTTCACCAATTCTGATCATACTCATGTTATTGTGGTGAGCATGGCCAGGGCCTAACATTGATGCTCCAAAACCTTGTGCTACTCCCAACAGAATATTATCAGTAGGCATATATGAAGCTATTCTCTCACCTGCACCAAGTCCATTTTGTATTGTTAATATGATGGCTTCTTTTGAAATTATTTTGCTAAGTTTAGATGCAACCGTTCCAACTCCGGAAGCTTTAGTAGCTATTATAAAAAGATCACAGTCTCTAGCATCTTCAATACTGTTAGAGACTTTTACATTTTTAACAACATTATCGCCGCTAAAACCTGATACTCTGAGACCATTCTCTCTAATGGCATTTAGATGATCTTCCCATAGATCTATTGCTAAAACATCATTATTATTCCTAGCAAGAAAGGATGCATAAATTGATCCCATTGCTCCAGCGCCTAAAACAGCTATTTTCATTTTTAATCTCCTTATAAATTACTTTATAAACGTTCCATTATTAAGTTCTTTCATTGCATTATTTAACTCTTCTTCTGTATTCATAACGATTGGACCATGCCAAGCAACAGGTTCCTTAATAGGAGTTCCTGAAATTAAAAGAAACCTTAAACCTTCTTTACCAGATTTAACTTTAACCTCGTCCCCATTATCAAAAGTTATTAATGTTCGATTTCCTGATAAATCTTTAATTACAAAATCCTCATTTTTATATGATTTTTCTAAATTTATACCATCTGGTATTGAAGCGTAATTAAAATTTCCAGATCCTTCAAATATATATGCAAAGCAATTATTATAAGTTGAGACTGGTATAGTCTTATCTTTATTTGGCGGAACATAGATATCTAGATATTGTGGCGCAGAAGCAATGCCAGTAACTTTACCTTTATAACCTTTATACTCCCCTGCCATTATTTTTATTATAGTTCCATCATCATCATAAAGTTTTTTAATTTCCGAGCTCGTAATGTCTTGATATTTAGGTTCTGTCATTTTAAGATTTGAAGGAAGGTTTGCCCATAATTGAAAGCCATGCATTTGCCCTTTTATATTTCCTTTAGGCATTTCTTGATGAAGGATACCTGACCCAGCAGTCATCCATTGAATATCACCTTCATATAATTGGCCATTATTACCAAGGCTATCAGCGTGTTCTACAGAACCTTTTAAAATATAAGTGATTGTCTCTATTCCTCTATGAGGATGCCAAGGAAAACCTTTTATATAATCATTAGGATTATTATTTCTAAAGTCATCTAGTAATAGAAAAGGATCAAATTGACTAGTATCACCAAAGCCAAAAGCTCTATTTAAGTGAACTCCAGCACCTTCTAAGACAGGTTTTGATGAAGTAATATCTATTATGGGCCTAAAAGTCATCTGATATCCTCAAATTTAAATCTATTACAGATTAAACTTAAAATTTAATATATAATTATAACAAGTTACTTCTTATTACAGACAAATAGAAAAGAAAAAGTAATATAATTCAAATTAATTTTAAAGTTTAAATTTGAGAAATTTCTAATGTATTATGATCCTTCTTTAAACCTTTATAAAAATTTTTTACTATTATCAACTGATCCCTTTTTTTTTCTGATACTTGGGACAGCTGTTTTTTGTGTGGCTATTTCCAAATCTGGTTTTGGAGGTGGGTTAGGCGGTTTGGGATTTCCAATTATGGTATTAGTATTACCTCCTAAGTTCGCCTTGGCTGTTTTTTTGCCTTTAATTATTTTAACTGATATTTGGGTTGTATTTTTATGGCGTAAGTTTTTCTTGTTTCATATTTTGTGGATGATGGTCCTTGGTGGAGTTATAGGTCAGTTAGCTTGTTGGTTTTTTTTTAACCATCTTAATGATAAATCAATTTTGATTTTAATTGGTCTTATGGCATTAATTACTTCTTCAAAGTATTTTATTACAAAATTGTTTAATAAAGAAAAATCTTATCAAATAAAAAATCTCATTAAACCAACTATTGTAAGAGCAATGGGGTGGTGCTCATTATCAGGTTTTGCAAGCTTTATAGCATGGGCTGGTTCAATTCCAGCTCAAATATTTTTATTACCAATTGGAATTGACCGACGTAAATTTGTAGCCACTATGAGTTTTTATTTTTTTTTTATAAATATAACAAAAATACCTTTTTTTATAAACTTAGAAATTGTTAATTATGATAGTCTTTTTTTAAGCATGATTTTATTACCAGTGTTACCTCTAGGTATAATTTTTGGTCAATGGTTGAATTTAAAGATCTCTGACAAATTATTTTATAATATTAGTCATGTGGCTTTATTTTTGTGTGGAACTAATTTAATAATGAAACAAGTTTTTTAGGAGAGATATAATGGAAAGTGAAATTTTCAAAAAAGGCATAGCTAAACGAAGAAAAGTTTTAGGAGATGCATATGTAGATAAAGCTCTTGCTTCAGCAGACGAGATGGGAGCAGACATGCAGAAATTAGTTACTGAGTATGCTTGGGGAGAAGTGTGGAATAAAGAAAACTTGTCTGACAGGGATAGATCACTTGTAAACCTTGGCATGATAGCGGCCTTAAATAGACCTCATGAGTTTAAACTCCATGTTAGAGGTGCAATAAATAATGGACTTACAAGATTACAAATTAGAGATGTTGTTCTGCAAATAACAATTTATTGTGGAGCCCCTGCAGGCTTAGATTCTTTAAGGTTAGTGAGAGAAGTATTCAAGGATTTAGATGAAGAAAAATCTTAATTGATATAAAACTGAATAAGAAATGGTTTAAATATAATACGTGATTGTTTTTGTTATTTAAGTAGACATGAGTATATGGACAAAGAAACTAAAATAAATAAATCTAGCATTGATGATACGACTCTAAATGAGACTAGCTTTAAAAGTTTATATGGTCTTACGCCTGAAGTTGAAAAAGCTATTACCCTTGCAATAAATAAACAAAATAAATTACGTTTAAAAAAACTAGTTCAACCACTTCACCCAGCTGATCAAGCTGATTTGTTAGAGAGATTGTCTAAAATTGATCTTAATATTTTTCTTGATTTACTTGGTAAATCTCTTGACCCTGAAGTTTTGGTTTATCTTGACAATGATGTTCAAGAAGATGTCATCGAACACATTGGGCCTAGAGCTCTTGCAAAGGCTTTGCCTGAATTAAATAGCGATGATGAAGTAAAAATATTACAAGACTTAGTAGAAAAAGATAGAGATGTAATTATAAAACAATTACCTGTTGCTGATAGGATATTAGTAGAAGAAGCTCTTTCTTTTCCTGTGTCGTCTGCGGGAAGGCTTATGCAAAGAGAGTTTCTTGCTTTTCCAAGTAATTGGAAAGTTGGTCAGACTATAGACCATATGAGAACTCAAATATATGACGAAGAAGATAATTTTTATTCTATCTATGTAGTTGATCCTGCCCATAGACTATTAGGTGTCATATCTTTATCTAGATTACTGTCTTCTAAAAGGCCTGTTAGACTTTATGAATTAATGGAGAGTAATCCACGGAGTGTAAAAGTTGAAACCGATCAAGAGGAAGTTGCTCTTCTATTCCAACAGTATGGTTTAGTAAATATGCCTGTGATTGATCAAGCTCAAAGATTACTTGGTGTTATAGTTGTTGACGATATTGTGGATGTTATTAACGAAGAAGCTGAAGAAGATTTATCAGGTCTTGCTGGAGTGAGTGATTTTTCAATAAGATCCTCTTTTATTGAAACGGCAAGGGGAAGATTTTCTTGGTTAATATTAAATATGTTTACTGCTATTTTAGCGTCCTCAGTTATAAGTTTGTTTCAAGAAGAAATAGAAAAACTTGTTGCTTTAGCAGTCTTAATGCCAATAGTTGCCTCAATGGGAGGAAATGCTGGGACACAAACTGTTACTGTTGCAGTAAGGGCGTTAGCTACGAGACAATTGAATTATAGAAATTTACAAAAATTTGTTTTAAGAGAGACTTGGGTAGGTATAATTAATGGTGTGTTGTTTGCCTTTTTTTCTGCTTTATTAGCTTATTTGTGGTTTGGAGATGAGATGATAGCAATAGTTATGGCTTTAGCCATGATTGCAAATTTGGTTTTTGCTGGTATTTTGGGAACATTAATCCCTCTAACATTAGAGAAGTTTAAAATAGACCCTGCAATATCTAGCTCTGTGTTTTTAACTACAGCAACAGATATTATTGGGTTTTTTACTTTTTTAGGTTTGTCGGCATGGATAATTTTATAATTATAGGCATATAAATTGACATACCATCTAAAAAAAATAGCAGTTGGAATAGAAACTATTGAAAGGCTTCGCATTAGACAAGAAATGGTTTTTAAAGATTATGGAAAAATAATACATACAACTAGAAATATGCCTAAACAAAAGGATCAATTAATTAAAACAGGTTCAATTTTTTGGATTATCAAAAGAAATGTATTAGTTAGGCAAAAAATATTAGATATTATTTCAGTTATCAGAAGCGATGGTAGTAAAGGTTGCGAAATTGAGTTAGACAAAGATTTAGTAAGAGTAATTCCAACACCTATGAGACCTTTCCAAGGTTGGAGGTATTATATGGCTGTTGATATTCCACCAGACTTAAATTTAAGTAACTTAGAAAATGAAGATTTGCCTGAAAAAATTAATTCTGAGTTAATAAAATTAGGATTATATTAATTAAAAATTGTAAATTTATATTTCAATTATTATTTATAACTTTATAGTTCGCAATCTATTGTAAGTATAAAATTTTTGGATAGAGTAAGAATGATTCCTAAACTATTAAATCCTAAACTTATAGCATTTTTTCTAGTGCTATTAGTTAGTGTAGTTTCCTATAGGTATCTTGTGTCAACTAAACCACAAGCACAACCTTTAAAAGTGGAAGAAAAAACTTTCTACGTTAATGTAGTTAAAACTAGAAAGTCAGACCATTCTCCAACTTCTGATGCATTTGGAAAAATTGTTTCTTCACGAAGAGGTGATCTTCGTTTTGGCGTTTCTGGAAAAATTGAATATATATCAAAATCTTTCCTAAATGGTTCATTCGTTAAAAATGAACAAGTTTTAGCAAAGCTTGATCAAAAACGTTACCTACTTGAAATTGAGAGACTTAATGCAGAAACACAAGAATTAAGTAAGCAGTTAGAGATTCGTAAAAGACAAGTTAAAAGATATAAGTCCATGTTAATAAGAAAGGTTATATCTCAAAGTAAATATGATAATGAATTAATACTTTTTTCAAAAAATAACTCTGATTATATAAGATCTAAAACAATTCTAGAAAAAGCAAAAGAAGATCTTTCTGACACTATTTTAAAGGCAAAATTTAACGGACGATTATATAATATAAAAATTAATAAAGGACAGTTTATTTCTAATAATGAAAAAATAGCTGATATTTTTTCTATTGATGATTTAGAAGTTGAATTTGTAGTTCCAGCAAAAGTTTATTCAGATGCAAAAGTTTTAATAGGCAAGTCAATTGAAGTAATATGGGAAAGTGGAACAGATTCTCTAAAAAAAATTACAGCAATTATTGAAAGAACTGACGGTAAAACTATCGAAGAAGAGGGTGGTGGAAAATTATTTGCTAAAATTAACCAAAATCTTAATCAAAATGATTATATACCTGTAGGCACATTTGTTCGTATAAATTACCCTCTAGGAGACTTTAAAGGGCTATTTAAATTACCTGAGACTTCTTTATATGGTGATAAAGTTTATATAGTTAAAAATAATGTTGCTAAAAAAAAGACAGTTTCTCTTAAATATAAAGGTTCTGGATATGTTTTGGTTGAAGGAAATCTTACTGATGAAGACTTAATAATTTCCACAAGAATACCAAGTAATCTTCATAATAAAAAAGTTTCAGTATTAAATTAATTCAAGATAAAAAATATAAATTTCAGGTGTGATTTAAATGCAGTTTAAAGAATCAGGTTTTTTAAAGTTTTTTGTAGAGCATAGAACTTCTGCTAACATTATTATGATTTTAATGATTGTGATTGGACTTTTGTCAATTGGAAAGCTTAATAAGCAGTTTTTTCCTGATTTTGATGTTGAAGTTGTAGCTGTTTCCATAGACTGGCCAGGAGCAACTGCTGAAGAGATTGATCAAAATATTGTTCAGTTATTAGAACCTGAGTTAAGACCTATTTCTGGGGTAAAAAAGGTTTCATCAAAATCTGTTGAAGGTCTTGCGCTCACGCAAGTTGAATTTAATTACGGCCACAATATGCAAAAAGGAAGAACAGATATAGAGACCGCTGTATCAAGAATTAACTTTCCTGAAAAAGCGAACAAACCTAAAATAATTATTGGTGAGTTTTTTGATACAGTCACTAGAATTGTATTATCTGGAGACGTTACGTTATCTCAATTAAGAGAAAAATCAAAAGAGCTAAAAGAAGTCTTTCTTAACTCTGGAGTAGATAAAGTTGATATTCAAGGCCTTCCAAAAGAAGAAATACTAATTGAGATTTCACAACTTGAAGCAGCTAGGCTGAAACTATCTTTTAACCAAATAGCAAATCTAATTAAACTTGAAACTCAGGATGTGTCTGGAGGTAGTTTTGCAGACGGATCTTTAATGGTTAGAACTATTGGAGAAAAAAGACTTGTTGAAACTTTTAAAAAATTAGAATTAAAGAACTCTAGTTCAGGTGGAAGGGTAATTCTTGGTGATATAGCTCAGATAAAATCAAGTGTTGAAAAAGGCAGTATTTTAAAATTTGTTGATGGTAATCCTGCTGTAGAATTATGGATTAGAAGAAGTAAAACCAGTGATGCTCTTGAAGTTTCAGAAAATGTTGAAAAAGTTATTTCTAATTCAAAAAACATTATCGGGAGTACTATTAAGGTTGAAACTTATAATACTGCGGCAAATCTGATTGAAGAAAGAATAGCTTTATTAGTTAAGAACGGACTAAGCGGTCTTTGCATAGTTTTAGCTGTTCTATTTTTATTTCTTAGCCGTAATACAGCAATTTGGGTTGCTCTTGGTATACCAATTGCCTTCTTGGCAACTTTTGGTGTTATGTTTGTTTCAGGACAATCAATCAACATGATTTCTTTGTTTGGGTTAATTATGGCCCTAGGAATTGTAGTTGATGATGCAATAGTTGTAGGAGAACATTCTTCTTATCTAAAAACAAAAAGAAAACTCGATAGCTCCAAAGCTCCAGTTGTGGCTGCAACTAGAATGTCCATGCCAGTAATATCTGCCATGTTGACTACAGTAGCAGCATTTATACCTTTATTCATGGTTAAAGGTGTTATTGGCGAAATTATAGCAGCGATACCTTGGGTAGTTTGTGCTGTGTTAGTAGCAAGTTTGATTGAATGTTTCTTAGTTTTGCCAGCACACTTAGCTCATTTTGATAAATCAAATAAAGAAGAGAGTAAATTTAGGTTATGGTTTGATCAAAGGTTCAATGCTTTTCAAGAAGGATTTTTTAGGAAGTTTGTTACGTTAACGTTTAACTATAGATATGTAACTTTTATGGTTGCGGTAGGAATGTTTATTGTTTCTATAGGTATGGTTTCAGGTGGTAGAGTTTTGTTCAGTTTTTTTCCTACACCTGAAGCTGATATTGTAATAGTTAATTTTAAAATGCACTCTGGATCAACAAAATCTCAAACAAAGAAAATGTTAGAAAATATTGAAAAAGGGTTATTTCAAACTTCAACTGAATTTTCCTCTTCTCCTGGATTAGTAAAATTTAATATGTCGACTATTGGAAACAGAAGTACGTTTTCAAATGATTCTGGCACTAATTCTAAAGGCAACGACATTTTAGGTTCTATGGTAGTTGAGTTGATAACTGCAGATAAGAGGAATATAAGAACAAAAGAATTTATT
>TARA_B110000483_G_scaffold76498_1_pt1 | contig 12807 bp, 10 predicted proteins | sample TARA_B110000483 | Tara Oceans TARA_B110000483 (sample SAMEA4398176) | marine metagenome | biome: Polar Biome; feature: [SRF] surface water layer (ENVO:00010504); material: water (ENVO:00002006), including particulate matter (ENVO:01000060) such as... | depth 5 m
AACTTGCCACAAGTCTTGGTGTTTCCGAAGTCACAATCAGGCGTGACGTGGAAGCTTTAGCGGATCAGGGTCTTGTTGATAAAGTCCACGGCGGAGTAACTGCAAACTCTCTGTCCTCGACCGTGGAGCCTCCCTTCGCTTTTAACTCGCTAAAAGAGCAGACCTCTAAAGATGCAGTTGCGAAACTCGCCGCCGAACTGGTGCACCCAGGTCAGGCAATTGCCCTGATGGGCGGAAGCTCCGTTTACGCTTTGGCAAAAAGACTAAGAGACATGCCTTCTCTCACCATCGTCACAAACTCAGTTCCCGTTTCTGATCTGTTCGCTCAGCAGCCGAGAGCCGATCAGACCGTTGTACTAACCGGCGGCGTTCGAACACCAACCGACTCTTTAGTTGGAAACATCACAACCGAAGCCTTCGCAAGGTTCAATCTGGATTTGGTGTTTATGGGCACACACGGCATGGACATTGAATTTGGATTCAGCTCCCCGAACCTAATTGAGGCCGACACCAACCGAGAAGTAATTCGGAGGGCAGCTATGTTTGTGGTTCTGGCCGATCACACCAAATGGGGCATTCGAGGCTTCAGTTCTTTCGCAGAGCTCTCGGAGGCAGACGGAGTCATTACTACAGACGGACTTTCCTCCGAGGCCTTGGGCACGTTGCGGAACAACGTCAAAGAAGTGCTCGTGGCGAAACCCTAGGGGCTTGGGACTTAGGCCGCTTCGGCGATAACAAGTAGCTTCCTATTGGCTTGCCGAAGCGCATAACTACGTTAGCCAAATGCCCCTGCTGCACAAAGCCAAATTTCTCGTGGAGTGCCATCGATGCGTGCCCACCGCGGTCCGCAATTACTTCCTCGAGCTGGTATTTAGCCAATTCATAAAACGCTAGCTTTGGTTGACGGTATTCTTAAGAATTCGCCATTCGTCTACCAAGGAAGCTAGAGAAGCGCACAATGGAAAACTTTGTTATATCTGTCGATCAAGGAACAACCAGCACTCGAGCAATCATCTTCAACGAGTCCGGCGAGGCCGTCTCCACGAGTCAGATGGAACACAAGCAAATCATGTCCCAGGCCGGCTGGGTAGAGCACGATGCCATGGAAATATGGAATAATGCTCGTGAGGTTGTTGGACAAGCTCTCGGTAGGGCAAACATAACTCGTCACTCAATTGCTGCTGTTGGAATCACCAACCAGCGAGAAACCACTGTCATCTGGGACAAAAAAACCGGCCTTCCGATCTATAACGCACTTGTCTGGCAAGACACTAGAACTCAGCCAATCGTTGACACACTTGCCAAAAACGGCGGTATAAACCGGTTCAGAGAAATTACCGGCTTACCGCTAGCAACTTTCTTCTCCGGCACCAAAATAGTTTGGCTTTTAGAAAATATCCCCGGGGCAAAAGAGGCGGCCTCAGCTGGAGATTTGCTGTTTGGAACCATGGATACTTGGTTGCTATGGAATTTTACTGGAGGCATAGACGGAGGCGTCCATAAAACAGACGTAACGAACGCGAGCAGAACCATGCTGATGGATCTCCGCACACTGGCATGGGATGAGGACGTGGCAGCGGCGTTTGGAATTCCCACCAGCCTTCTTCCTGAGATTTGCTCGTCCTCTGAGGTTTACGGAACCGTTAGTGACTCCAGTTTGCTTCGCGGTGTTCCGATTTCGGGAATCCTAGGAGACCAGCAGGCAGCAACTTTTGGTCAGGCCGCTTTCAACAAGGGTGAATCTAAAAACACCTATGGAACCGGAAACTTTCTGATTTTCAACACCGGTGAAGACATCGTGCTCTCAAAAAATGGGCTTCTAACGACTCTGGCTTATAAGCTCGGCGAATCGAAGCCGGTCTACGCCCTAGAGGGCTCAATTGCCGTCACCGGATCCTTGATCCAGTGGCTGCGCGACAACTTGAACTTCTTTGATAATGCCTCGGAGGTAGAAGCGCTGGCCAATACCGTTGCCGACAATGGTGGTACCTATTTCGTACCAGCATTCAGCGGTCTATTCGCCCCGTACTGGCGACCAGATGCCAGAGGAGCGCTTGTTGGACTCACTAGGTTCGTGAACAAAGGACACATCGCTAGGGCCGCCCTTGAGGCCGTTGCCTTCCAGACCCTCGAGGTGCTGGATGCCCTGAACGCCGACTCAGGAGTTGCTCTTACGGAGCTAAAAGTGGATGGCGGAATGATCCAAAACAATACTCTTATGCAATTTCAGGCCGACATCCTCGGTGTTCCGGTTATCAGCCCGGTAGTTACCGAGACCACGGCTCTGGGAGCCGCCTACGCGGCGGGACTTGCAGTTGGGTTCTGGGACGATCTTGATCAGCTTCGATCACGCTGGCGCGAAGGCAGAAGGTGGACGCCAAACATGGAAGACTCCGAGCGCCAGCGTCAGATTGCTCAATGGAAAAAGGCAGTCACAAAAACCCTGGATTGGGTCGACTAGCTACTAGTTTCGATCCTCTGGGTCAACGCCTGTTCTGAAGTTTGTGTTTAGAGCGGTAATTTCTGACATTTGCTGATCAGTAAGTTCAAAATCAAACACATTTATGTTCTCAAGAATTCGTTCTTTGGAGTTTGACTTTGGTATCACCGCCACTCCCCTCTGGATGTGCCAACGCAAAACAACCTGAGCCACTGACTTTCCGTATGCTTCAGCCAGGGCCGCCAGCATCGGGTCTTCGAGAATCTTGCCTCTTGCAAGCGGCGACCAGGCCTGAGTCACGATGGCGTGAGAGTTGTCATACTCTAAGACTTTCTCCTGCGTAAGCCATGGGTGAAGTTCGACTTGGTTTAGAACCGGATTATGCTCGGCGACTTTTAGAATTTCGTCGATGTGGTGGGTATGAAAATTACAAACACCGATTGAGCGAATCAAACCTTCGCTTTTGAGCTTCTCCATGGCCTTCCAGGAGTCAACATACAAAAGGCCTCTTTGTGGCGCTGGCCAGTGAATTAGATACAAATCTAGGTAGTCAAGGCCAAGCAATTTCAAGCTCTTGTCAAAAGCCTTAAGGGTGTTTTCAAAACCTAAATCATCCATCCAGAATTTTGTGGCCACCAGCACCTCTTCGCGAGGCACGCCGGAATCTCTAATCCCCTGACCTACCCCAACTTCGTTGTCATACATCGAAGCTGTGTCAATTAGTCGATATCCATTTTGTAGGGCGTGAGACACCAGTGGAGCGGCGATATCGTTATCAACTTTGTAGACGCCAAGGCCTAGCTGCGGAATGGTGGTTCCATCCAGCAAGGGCATAACCGGTGAGGCTGCAGGCTTGTTCAATGTTTCTCAATTCTTTTAGAAAAGAAATGTTGGCTGGCAACCGAAGTTGCCAGCCAACAGTCTCGTTACGCTACAACCGAATTAGTTGGCTGCTTCCCAGCGCTTGACTAGTTCGTCATAGTCCTGGGTTTCACCCATGGGCTTCTCGTTTGCAATCTTTGCAACCGGGGCACCTGGCTGATCGATCCAGTACTGCTCGTCCTGCACTGGGTTCATCTTGACCGCACAGTTAGCATCAGGGTTCGATGCTTCTAGGCGGACCATGACGTCATCCTGTGCAGCTGCTAGCTCGTTCATTGCCTCTTGTGCAGTGAACTCGCCTGATGCAGCCTTGGAAATTGACTGCCACCATAGGTTAGAAATGGTTGGGTAGTCAGGAACGTTGGTACCGGTTGGAGACCATGCAACACGGTCTGGTGAACGGTAGAACTCGATGAGTCCTCCATACTTGTACGCGTTGTCAGTGAAGTACTGAAGGTCAAGTGTTGACTGACGAATGAATGTCAGAGCCTTGGCCGACTTGGCACCGTCAACGGTCTTCGAGGTTACGAACTGTGCGTAAAGCCATGCAGCAGCGCGCCTGTCCTCGTCAGCGTGGTTCATGAATGTCCATGATCCTACGTCCTGGTAGCCAAGCTTCTGACCTTCGTTCCAGTAGGTACCGTGTGGGCTTGGAGCCATGCGCCACTTCGGTGATCCATCTTCATTCATAACAGGTAGTGATGGGTCGGTAGCAGAAGCGGTGAATACTGTGTACCAGAAAATCTGCTGGGCAATTTCACCCTGACCTACTACACCTCCAGCTTCGCTGAAGTCCATTCCCTTTGCTGTGTCAGGAGCGTACTCGAACCAGTCGAGGAACTTCTGAAGAGCGTAGACCGAAGCAGGACCGTTTGTGTCTCCACCGCGAGATACTGATGAACCAGCTGGGTGACATTCCTCAACACGGATACCCCACTCGTCAACAGGAAGGCCGTTTGGCTCTCCTGCGTCGCCGTTACCGGCCATGGATAGCCATGCGTCAGTAAAGCGCCACTGAAGTGATGGGCCTGGCTGCGCGTAGTCCATGTGACCATAGACCTTGTTGCCGTCGATGGTTCCATCGCCATTTACCTCGGTTGAGAAGAACTTAGCGATGTCCTCGTAAGCTGACCAGTTAACTGGAACGCCTAGGTCGTAACCGTAGATGTCCTTGAACTGGTTCTGGATGTCAGTGTCGCTGAACCAGTCATAACGGAACCAGTAAAGGTTCGCGAACTGCTGGTCAGGTAGCTGGTACAGAACGCCATCAGAACCAGTGGTGAAGCTTGTGCCAATGTAGTCTTCGATGTCCAAACCTGGGTTTGTAATCGCTGAATCCTTCATTAGCTCGCCTACTGGGTAGATGTAGTCGCCACGCTGGTGAGTTCCGATTAGGTCGGAGTCATTGATGTAGCCATCGTAGATCGAGGTACGGGTCTTGATTTCAGTCTGAATTCTTTCAATAACGTCACCCTCGCCAATGAGGTCGTGAGTTACTGAGATTCCAGTCAGTTCCTTGAATGCCTCTGTAAGAGTCTCTGACTCGTACACGTGTGGGTCGATGGTCTCAGAGACAACACTGATCTCAGAAACGCCAAGGGCAGAAGCTGCCTCAGCGAACCACTTCATTTCAGCAATTTTCTCATCGCGAGTCAAAGCGCTGAGTGCAAACTCACCGTCGGCCCACTTTGCAGCAACTGCGTCGATGTCATCAGGTACGGTCCCAGCTGGTGATGATGTATCCCCAGCTGAGGCACACCCACTTAGCAGTAGTACCGCGGCAGCCGACATTGCCAAACCAGTGATGCTACGTTTACGAACATTTTTATTCAACATTTCTACCTTTCGCACTATATGTTGGAGAGGCCAATTTGGTCTCTCCAAGACTTCTAGAACCTGAGGAAACCCTCGAGCTCCAAATCGATGAACGTAGTCTGCTCACCGAATTCTTTATCCCCATTTCAAAATCCCCGCTGACATTGCTAGAGCTGAAATGGCCCATATCGTGGTGTTGCTGTCCACAATCGCGAATGAGATCACCATCACAAGAGCAAATGAAACAATCGCGATGTAAACGCGCTCACTTCTATCCGTCACCAACCCTAAAAAGCCCTTGCGTCGAACCGGAGGTCGGTAATGACCCCAAATAGTTAGACCGGTGATCATTGCTGCCAGACCAATAAAGACGAAGGCAATCGGCGCAGTCCAAGGAATCCAGTCAAAAATTTCGAACATTTTTACACACGCCCTAACGCAAAGCCCTTGGCTATGTAGTTTCTAACGAACCAGATCACAATCACTCCCGGAATGATGGTCATTACTCCCGCGGCCGAAAGTAACGACCAGTCAAGACCTGATGCCGAAACGGTTCGGGTCATCTGCGCCGCGATTGGCTTAGCGGAGGTTGCAGTAATGGTTCTGGCAATCAATAGCTCAACCCAGCTGAACATAAACAGGAAGAACGCGGTCACTCCGATTCCAGAACGGATCATCGGGATAAATATGGTCAGGAAGAACCTGCCGAACTTGTAGCCATCGACTTCAGCAATTTCATCTAGCTGTTTTGGCACTCCCGACATAAAGCCCTCCAGGATCCACACCGCGAGCGGAACATTGAAAAGCATGTGAGCCAAAGCAACACCCAGCGCGGTGTCAAACAGGTCTACCGCCTGGTAGAGCTGGAAGAAAGGAAGCAAAAACACAGCCGCCGGAGCCATACGGTTTGTAAGCAGCCAGAAAAATAGGTGCTTATCTCCCGAGAAGGTAAAACGGCTAAATGCATATGCTGCTGGAAGGGCGACAACTAAAGAAAGCACTGTGTTCAACAGGGTGTAAGTAATCGAGTTCATGTAGGAACCGATCCAGCTTGGATCTTCAAAGAACTGTGCGTAACTATCGAGCGAAATATTGCTGGGGATCACCTCGAACGTAGAAAGTATGTCTGCGTTGTCACGAAGCGACATGGATACCAACCAGGCAACCGGTAGAGCCCAGACTGCCATGATCAGCCAGAACAGCCAGCTCCTAAGGTCGATCCTGAAGCGGGAGGTCTTTTTGCCGGCTGCGGAAGTCGCAATCATCGTCGTCATTTTAGAACCTTCTTAAGTTTCGAATTGACTGGTTTTTCTTCTTCCCTCGATTTTCGCTTGTCCTTCGGGGTCACCTTAGTTGCGCCAGGGCGCTCGTCGAGAGTCAAAACCGTGAAGAACAGGAATGAGAAGATTTGGATGAACAAGAAGTACATCAGTGAGAACGCTCCGGCCACACCTATGTCGAACTGACCGATAGCGATGGTGGTCAGCAGGATACTAAGGGTCTGAGTGGATGACCCAGGACCTCCACCAGTAACCACAAATGGCTCCGTGTACATCATGAATGAGTCCATGAAGCGAAGCAAAAGAGCAATCATTAGTACTCGCTTGAGCTTCGGCAGCTCAACGAAGCGGAACACCGCCAGTGCCGAGGCTCCATCAATTGCTGCTGCCTGGTAGTAAGCCTGAGGAATTGATCGCAATCCCGCATAGACCAGCAAGGTCACAAGTGGAGTCCAATGCCAGGTGTCCATAACCAAAATGGTGACCCAGGCATCGAAGGTGGATTCGCTTAGGTTGTAGTCAGTGAATTTGTTTACCAGCACACCACCCAAACCAATGTCGCTTCTGGTGAAAATTCTCCAGGTTGTTCCAACTACGTTCCAAGGAATAATCAATGGAATTGCAACAACCACCAAAGCAGCTGAGGCTTTCCAGCCAGATTTAGGCATTAGCCTGGCCAGGAAAATTCCAAGTGGGATCTGAATCAGAAGAACCTGCATCGAAAGAGTTAGGTTTCTAGCGAAGGCATCCTGGATGTTTGGGTCTGTTGCAACTCGCTTAAAAAAGTCAAGACCTACGAACAAGCGGTTATCAGCGCCCTGAATGTCCTGCAGTGAGTAGTTGGCAACGGCCATCAAAGGAATAATCGCAGTGAAGGCAACAACGAAGACCACCGGTAGAACTAGGAACCAGGCTTTATTGTTTTTCTTTTTGGCATCCATGATTAGTTGCCCCCTTCACTGCTTGGTGAAACCGTTGAAACTGCCATTTGGTCCATGTCGTAAACAAACGCACGCGTGGGGTCGAAGCTGAAGGTGGCCTTGCCGCCTACTTTTGCCTCATAACTCTCCTCGGTCTTCGCGATGAACTTGAAATCGCCGTTGCTCAGATGCACCAGCTTGAATACTCCACGATCCTCGATGCGATCGACATTGAACTCCAGGCCTGATTTTGTGCTTGGAATCAGAAATTCAGGTCTTACTCCGAAGCGGTGGCTACCGTTGAGGCCCGCTTTCGCGGCCTTTCCAATCTCTTTGCCGTTGTGGGTAAGAAGTGAGGACGTGGCTTCAACATCTAGAAAGTTCATTCCAGGTGATCCGATGAAGTACCCTACAAACTCATGCTGAGGCTCCAGGAACAATGACTCGGCAGTTCCAGCCTGCACAAGGCTTCCCTTGTTCATAACAAGAACCTCATCGGCAAACGTTAGAGCCTCGGTCTGGTCGTGGGTCACATAGACAACCGTTACTCCGGTAGCTACGTGCAACCGCTTCAGGCGGTTACGCAATGTCCACTTGAAGTTCTGGTCAATAACCGTAAGCGGCTCATCAAACAAGATCGCTGAGACATCCTCGCGAACCAAGCCGCGACCAAGGCTAACAATCTGCTGAAGATCAGACCGAAGCTTCGATGGCTTGCTGTCTAGATCGTCTTCGATCCCCAGAAGCTCCGCGATTTCGTTTACTCGCTCAGTGATTTTTTCCCTTGACACTTTGCGGTTTTTTAGCGGGAACTCAAGGTTTTTACGGACGCTCATGGTGTCGTAAAGAACCGGAAACTGGAAAACCTGTGCGATGTTTCGATCATCAGTTATCACGTCGGTGACGTCTTTGCCGTCAATGAAGACTTTTCCCTCAGATGGCTTTAGAAGACCTGAAATGATGTTCAAAAGCGTGGTCTTCCCGCAACCACTAGGTCCTAGCAAGGCGTAGGCCTTACCATCTTCCCAGGTCATGGTGATTGGGTTTAGGGCGTAAGTTTTGCCCCCGTCGTAGGAGTGAGCGACACCTTCTAAGCGAATCTCAGCCATTTACTTAGCCCTTCCGATCGGCGCGAAAATTGCGTTGCCTGATTTTGAGCCGAATCCGTAGAGATCAGCCGGGTCAAAGTAAGCCATTAGCTGTGTATCCACAGCAAAGTTCTTGGTTCCTTCAATCTCGATTACGATCTGCTCTAAAGATTCGAGTTCGACGTGAACAAAAGTCGAGCTTCCAGTAACTTCGGCAAGCTGGACCCGGCAACTGAAGGAAACGGTATTTGGGCCCGTAGGCTCTAGGAAGATCTTGCCAGGCTGCAGTCCCAGAGTAATTTCTCGGGATGAATCTGACGCCATCTCAGGCCTTGAGAACGCGAAGGTTTCCTTGCCAAAGTTAGCCGTTTTGCCATCGACGGTTGAGCTAACCAAGTTAATTGGAGGATCAGCCATTGCAATGGCTGCTGCCAACGAGTTGGGCTTCTGATAAATGTCCAGAGCTTTACCTGACTGAATCAGGCTACCCTCGTTCATGACAAAAGTATCGGTGGAAAAATCAAGGGCCTCGGACGGCTCGGCCGTTGAGTAAATAACGATAGCCGACTCGTCGGAGAAAATGCTCTGCAGCTCCTCTCGAAGCTGCTCCCTTAGCTTGTAGTCCAGGTTGGCAAGTGGCTCATCTAGCAAAACAACGTCAGCTTTTCTGGCCAAAGCACGAGCGATAGCAACACGTTGCTGCTGACCACCGGAAAGCTCAGAGGGCTTGCGCTTCAAAAACGGGGTAAGACCCAAGAGCTTTGCCATTTCTTCAACTCTTGCGGCAACCTCGTCCTTGCTTTGCTTTTTCTTCTGAGCAAGCAACGGAGACGCAATGTTTTGAAAAACGGACAGGGACGGGTAGTTAATGAACTGCTGATAGACGAAGGACACCGAGCGCTGTTGAACAGGAACCTTGGTTATGTCCTGTCCTCCCAAATTCATGGTTCCGGTAGATGGCCGAACCAATCCGGCCATGATTCTCATCAAGGTGGTCTTACCCGCTGTAGTTGGACCGATCAGCAAGTTAATCCCGCTATTAAAGGTCGCCGAGAGGTCGTAAATGACGTCTTCTGAATCGTGTCTCAGAGAAATGTTTTCTAAAACTAGCTTGCTCAAACCTTGCTCCCTGCCTCAATGTGGACACCCGAAACTTCGGAGGAAGTCTTGCGCGCGTCCCAGCCTAGGGACTTCTGAAGAATACTTCCCAACTCTTGAAGTGAAGAGGTGGTCATTGACCCGGTGAAGGCTAGGTTGGTGCGTCGGTTAACAAGATCCTCGAGTCCATAAACGCTTTCGTTCTTCACTAAGAACTCAATCTCAGAATCTGAAAACCCGGAATTGTGCGTAAGCATAGTCTCTGGATTGGCAGCGATGTATTCCAAGATTGCCTTTGCGCGGGTGCCGTAGCGAAGAAGAAGTTGCATGGCACGCTCTTCGGAGACCGAACCTCGATGCCCTTGAGCCCAACTCCGCTGTGCTTCAGGGGCAGTTGGGAAGTCTTTTCCGCCACCGATTGGAAGCTTCTGCGTGGACAGAACTCGGTTTTTGCCCAGAAGTTTCAACACATCTGATGAAAGATGCTCTCCGAGAGCCCTGAAGGTTGTCCACTTTCCACCCACCAGACTAAGAACTGGGACATCATTCTCGGCTGAAGTTCTAACGATTCGGTAGTCACGAGAAACGACTCCGGGGTTGATGTCGCCGCTAGCGGCGAGCGGCCTGACACCCGAATACTTGAAGACAATCTGGTCTTCATCAATTCTGATGTTTGGGAAAACGTAGGCAACCAGTTTGAAGAAATATGCGACCTCTTCGTCGGTACATACCGCTGGCTCATTCATGTCGTGAGGGGTGTCTGTGGTACCAACCAATACCTTCCCCAGGATTGGATACATCAATACGATGCGTCCATCGCGATTTTCAAAGAATATCTCCCGGTTATCGCACGCTTCAAACAATTCCTTATTATCCAAAACGATGTGGGAACCCTTGGTTCCGGCCATGTAGCCGGTGTCGAAACCTAGGCTTTGGTTGGTCATGTCAGTCCAAGGACCGGTGGTGTTTACAATCACGTCGGCTGTGAATTCAATCTCTTCGCCGGTGAACATGTCTTTCAAAACCGTCTTGCCACCCGAGCGGGCATTGGCTGAAACGTAGTTGTAGCTTCTTGCGTTCGAACCGGCTGCTAAGCCGTCAAACAAGACATCAAGGGCAAGTCTTTCTGGATTGTCCATTGCTGCATCGTAATAAGTGGCCGTGTACTTGACGTCTTTGTTAAGAGAAGGCATCTCAGCTTTGGATTTTTTCTGTCCGAGGAAACGATGCCTTGGCATCGTTCCACCATTCCGACCAAAGGTGTCATAAAGCAACAGCCCGACCTTGATCAAGAGAGCACCGCGTTCTTTGGGTTTGCCCGGAGCGTGGGTAAAGAGTCGAATAGGCGCGCTGACCAGGCCTGAAAATATTGAAAAGATCGGCATTGTGGTCTTGAGCGGCTTTACGTAGTGAGGGGCCGCTTTCAAAAGACGGTTTCTTTCTTCGAGGGATTCTTTGACGAGACGAATCTCACCGTTTTCTAGATAGCGAACGCCTCCATGGATCATGTGTGAGGAGGCTGCGGATGCCCCGGAGCAGTAATCGTTTTTCTCAACCAGGACGACGTCTATTCCCTGAAGGGCCAAGTCGCGGAATGTGGCCAGACCGTTGATGCCGCCACCGATGATCAGAACTTGAGCGTTGGGGCTATCCCTGAGGTTGTGCAGTCGAGAGGTCTGTTCTTCGCTCTGGCTCATTACTGACCCTCTCTCATCTTCGAAATACCGTGAATAAGGGCAATCTATGAACCGATTAATAGATTTGACCCTATTTCCAATCAAGTTGCACATACGTGCAATACTTTCGTTATGTCGGACGAAATCAACGAAAAGTCCAGGGTGCAATTGGCCCTGAAGGCGGCGCAGCTTTACTATCTCCAGGATTTGACCATGGACGCCATTGGCGACGAGCTTATGGTCTCGCGCTCATCAGTCTCTCGCCTTCTACAGATGGCACGGGACCGAGGCATCGTCGAAGTCAAAATTCACTCCCCCGAAGATGCCACGCAGCGCATGACCACCGAGATAAAAAAGCGCTACGGGGTAACCGCTCACCTTGTTCCGGTTCCAGAATCGGCTACGCCAATTGAGCGACTTGATCGAGTCGCCTTGACCGCCGCACGAATTCTCACCAATTTCTTCTTCGCTGGAATGACCATGGGCGTCGCGTGGGGATCAACCACAGCTGCGGTAAGTAGAAACCTGGCTTCCAGGCAATTGAGAGACTCCAGAGTGGTACAGCTAAATGGAGCTGGAAACACTTTTACCACCGGGGTGTCATACAGCGGTGAAATTCTGAGACGCTTTGGTGAGGCCTACGGTGCAGTGGTTGAACAATTCCCGGTCCCCGCGTTTTTCGACGATCCATTCGCGAAAGAAACTTTGTGGCGCGAGCGAAGCACCAGGCGCATCTTGGATATCCAGTCCACGATGGATGTCGCCCTTTTTGGCCTGGGTGCCAACGACGCAGAGGTCCCAAGCCATGTTTATACAGCCGGCTACATCAGCGTTGATGACCAAAAAGCCCTGAATGAAGAAGGCGTTGTTGGAGACATCGCAACTGTTTTCTATAGAGCCAATGGCTCATCCGACGGCATAGCTCTAAATAATCGCTCAACCGGACCAGGTCTTGATGTGATTCGTAAAGTTCCAAGAAAGATATGCGTAATCGCAGGTGTCTCTAGGCTTCCCAGCCTCAGAGGTGCCCTAGCGGGCCAGTACGTATCAGATTTGATTATCGACGATGGCGCCGCAGCGGCATTGCTCGAGCAAGATTGATAACAACGCGGCGAATCTAGAGCTTCAACCAGCCCGCTCCCGGCTAAATTAATCACGCACGAGCAACAATTCCCAGTACGACGCATAGAAGCGGACGGCGTGATTGCTTCAGACGGGCTTCCCTTCGAGGCCATAGGCACGTTGCGAAACAACGTCAGAGAAGTGCTTGTGGCGAAACCCCAGGAGATTAGGACTTAGGCAGCTTCAGTGATAGTAGGTGACTTCCTATTGGCTTGCCGAAGCGAATGGCTACGTTAGCCAAATGCCCCTGCTGCACAAAGCCAAATTTTTCGTGGAGTGCAATAGATGCGTGAGCACCTCGATCGGCAATTACCGCGATGACTTCCTTTATGCCCGCAGCTCGACAGCGCTCTAGGAGAGTAGTAAACAACTTCGTGCCCAGGCCCTTGCCAGTTGCGGGTGCCGACAGATAAATCGAGTTCTCCACAACCTTTAGGTAACCGGCCCGTTGTCGCCAAGGAGAAACCAAAGCAAACCCCAGAACAT
>TARA_B110000483_G_scaffold103483_2_pt1 | contig 12794 bp, 3 predicted proteins | sample TARA_B110000483 | Tara Oceans TARA_B110000483 (sample SAMEA4398176) | marine metagenome | biome: Polar Biome; feature: [SRF] surface water layer (ENVO:00010504); material: water (ENVO:00002006), including particulate matter (ENVO:01000060) such as... | depth 5 m
ACTGGTGCGAAATCCAAAGAAGAAGCGGAAGCCAATGCGAGATTCGCCGACGAATTTGGGACGAACTTAGAGGCTATGAGGGTAAAGGAAGATGAAAAGTATGAGGTTGGAATGGGTGGGTTTAAACCCGCTACACGAGTGAATCAAGCCGCAAGTGCCCCCATTCTGCGCCAAGCTCGCAGGGAGAGAAAGAAAGGTAATATTGCTGTGGCAGACAAGTTGGCTTACGAAGGTGCGAGGATGCGTGCGGATGAACCCTCAATCGACACTGAAGAGCTTCGTGCGCAGCGTGCAGCTCAGAAAAGGGATACTGGGCGTGCTGCAAGGGAGCAGGATGAACTAGCTAAGAAGGCGGAGAAGATTGCTCGTCTTGATGAGGATGATGCAGCTCACAGAGACAAAGTAGAAAGAGATGCCGTTAAAGCGGAAGAAGATGAAGAGCAAAAAGAAAGAGACCGCGCCGCAGCGGTTGCAAAGATTGTAAAGTCAAGAAATAATAAAAACGCATAATATATGGCCATTGATTACGACCAAGACATTGCACCCCTACGTCGGCAGTATTTCCCGATGCTAGTTGGTAACCAAGGCTTCGACCAAGCCATGAAGTATCGCGAAGAGGTTACCGTACCGATGCAAGATAGGACAATGAAATTGCAGAGCAACCTGCGGTCGTTGCAGCAACAGAAATTAACTTTTGAAAAATACCAGCTTGACCTCCGAAAGCAGCGTGATGAAGTGAGACGCGAGAGGGATTCTCTAGCTATGATTCCTATGATCGAAGATCGCATGCGCGAGATTCGCGAAAGTGGGGCACCTGCCGTAGATATGCGGGAGGCATTTACAAGTCTTGCTATGGAAAATATTGGGGCGATAAATGCAAGTAAATCGATTAGCTCTATGTTTACTTTCCAAGACAACTTGTTGAAGAGCCGCGCTTCAGTAGAAGCGAAGGAAGCGCAGAAAAAACAAGGTTTCCAAAGTACGCTGGCTAATTCATACGCCCAGACGCTCTTACCTACCGGAGGGTTTGACGAAGAGGTATACAACGGTATTCTGGATGGTAGTGTCGGAGGCAATGAAGTGTCACAGATTTTAAATATTGTCCGCAACGATGCATCCTCTAGATCATCGGGTAAGGGAGTCACCCCTTATGAAGTGAAACACGCCGAAGAAAGTCTTGAGTGGGCACGCAAGATACAATATGAATCTTATGCTCCCTCTTCCGACGATATAAAAAGGGACCCAAGATTAATGAACGTAAACGAAATAGAATCCTTAAAGTCTACGGATTATCGCCAGTTACTTAACCGATTCCTAACCATGAAAGGTATTCCCATTAACGACAAAAATGCACGCGCTCTAGAGAGGGATGGAGGTTATTCACCTAATTACCCAAATAAACTTATGCAAGAGTTCACAGCGTTTGCACAGAATAAGGCTATAATGCCCTACTATACTGCTGGTGAAAACTCATTCCTCACCGAAGAAGGAAAAGGAAATGAGGCCAAAGTAAGTGCCGCTTTCGGTAACACATAATAAATCATGCCTGAATTACAAGAGATCGACGACTGGGCGGCAATCAATGAAATTAGTGATCCTGCTGAGAAGTTGGCAGGTTTTAGTAATTATGTGAAAGGGGAGTTCTTCAAAGAAGGTCTTGGCAGTGAAGAGATGCGAGAGACTTTTAAGTCTATCAATGACTCTATGGTAGTGCGAGCTGCTGAAGAAGGGGTTGGTCTAGACCATCTTGGTTCCCTCTTGCAATCTAAGGCCCCTACCTTTGAAGAAAAGATGTCTCTGGTAGACATGGCTTTTAGTGGGATAAAAAATGAATCGGATAAGGAGAAAATTCGAGATTACAATGCGTTTTCTTCAGTTCTTCAGAAACAACCAGAGGAGTCTGGTTTTCTTACGGACAAAGTTGAGAAGCTCCGTGTCCTTGCAGAGGAAGCAGTAAATAATAGCTACGAAGATGCTGTTCAGTGGGCACTCAACAACAGTGCCATTCCGTTTGCCCGTGTTGAGCTGTCTAATGGTGACGTTCAATTGCAGGCGGGGGATGCTGCTATCGGTCTATCTGCTTCCGAATCTTATCAAAAATCTCTCGCCGCAGGCACAGTGACTCCTAATGATATGGAGATGATTTTCAGACTTACTCAGAAGGATGAAAATGGTTACGAAGCATTTCGTCACTTAAATTTACAAGAGGCGAGTGCTTATGTAAGCAAATTGAGTGGTGGGAAAATATCTGAAGACGCTGAAGCTACACCAAACTCAGGTTCTTCTCTGATTAAGAGAAGTATTAAATCCTTGGTCACGTCTTATGCGAGTGCTGGAAAATTAGGGGGCGTCATTGACTCTGATCGACTAGACGTTCTGGTTACTACGATTAGGTCGGTTGATGAGAGCGCATATAATTACTCTCAGAAAGACCTAAAGGCATCTCTTGAATTCCTTATCGGTTCAGAAGCGATGCTCTCAGGAGCCGCACGTTTTGACAAAGACAACTTAGAGAATAACATCAAACACTTTGGGTATGGTAGTAAGGTCATGCACCAAAAGCTACTTACTAGTCCTGTTAAGTTTGAGGGGGCCATTCAGGGTTTCGGGGAGAAAGAAAAGGAATCACTACGCTCACAACGGGAACTCACGCGAGAGAGCCTATTTTCTGATTTCAGTGACGCACTAGCTCGTTCCACTTATGGTGACGAATGGTCTTCTTTCTACGCCGATAGAAAAGGGTCCCTTTCTGACCCAGACATACTTGATAGCTTCATTGAAAACACAGAGTATGATTTCAGTAACAAGCTCCAGCATATCTTTTTATCTGTTGGTGAAGGTTTTACAGATTTAGCATGGGCTATTGGAACGGTGGGAGGTAGTAAAGAGGCGCGTGATTATATGGTTGAGAACCTGCGCGACCGTCAGGCACGCGCAACCGTCGCAGAGTTGTTTGGTCAAGGCTTTGGTCTAGGCACTGAGTTATCTGTTACGGTAGCACCTATTATCGCAGACATTGTTGCGACAGCAGGGATAACTGTTGCTACTGGAGGATTAGGTTCGGCTGCTGTAGTCGCTGCGGTAGGAGCAAAAAACGTGTTCAAAGCGGGGGTCAAGACAGCCGTTCGCACTACGTTGAAGAGGACAGCTAAGAAAGCACCGCTAAGGAGAGCTGGTGGAGGACAGTGGCGTGGGACAACGGGTAAGCGTATAACCCCATCTGAATTCTACAAAGAGTTTGGTGAAACACTTACCAAAGATTTTGGTAAGAGCTATTCAAAGATTGCGTCATCTAAAGTCGTTGGGCGGACGGCCATGTTTATTTCAGCGGGTTCACGCAGTGGGGCGATGACCTACGCATCGGTCTACGATGTGTTGTCCCGCGCACCTGAAGGTGAGAGACTGAGTGATGATGAGATCCATGAGAAGGCACTCGTTGTAGGGGCCACCGCTTTTGCGCTTACTGGGTCTATTACTCTTGGTTTTAGCGTGATTGGTAAAGGAGGATTTGAGGACTTTATCATGCAGGGGGCTACGACCAAGCAGGTGACAAACGTAATCAATAGGCTGGCTAGGAAGGAACTAAGTAATGAGACACAGCAAAAGGTTCTTAATTCAGTACTTGCGAGAGGGAGGAAGGAGTTGCTTGGTAAAACCACCGGATTCAAAAAGGTAATCCGTAGCGGTTTTTGGGAGTCGCTGGAAGAGGGCCTCGATGAAGGAGTAAACACGCTATTACAAGCGGGAGCCACAGACTCCGAGTTATCATTTACAGAATTCCGCAAGTCAGTACAAATGGGTGCGATGTACGGAGGCATCATTGGTTCTGGAATGTCTATTGCGAGTTCAGGTTACCGCAAGCTTACGCAACTCGATTCATCTCCTGCTTCATTGCTCTTTGAGCGCCAAGCAGAAAATAACTTTATTAAGCAAGGTGAAAAAGAACTTAAGGATTCTGGTAGTCCAGTTGCAGCAAAAGAGTTTGCCAAACAGGTTCGAGAGGCACCAAATAGGGTTGCGCAGTCTAATAAACCTAAGGAGACTAAGGAGGAGGTAGATGCAGCAGGAGTAGAAGCAGATGCAGCAGGAGTAGAGGCAGAAGCAGCAGGAGTAGAGGCAGAAGCAGCAGCGGCGGCAGATGCAGATGAAGTATATGCAGAGGTAGAGGCAGAAGAAGCACAAGCATATGACGAAGCGAGGGCAGATGCAGATGCAGATGCAGCCGATGCAGCGGCAGAAGTAGATGCAGAAGTAGCAACCGTTCTCTATTATTTAGAGAACGCCAATGAGGAAGAGATTGCAGAAGCAATTGATGCGGAGAAGGATTTAGATAATGAGACTGCGCCTGAGACATTAGATGATAGTGATAGTCAACCTGCACAGACGTTACTTGATTTCCAAGAGGATAAAGGCTTGACGGATGATGAATTACAACAAGCAGTAGAGGATTACGCTGAAGAATCAGAGAGTGGAGTGCCTAAAAAGAACGTCCCCGTAGCTACGAAGCAGAAACAACAAGATAATGAGGACGCTACTGCGTCACGCTTGGAGGAGCTTCTTGCGCTGGGCTACCCTATTAACGTCGCTGACAGCGCAGGTAGGTATGGGATACCTACGGGCACCAAAGAGTTTCTTAAGTCTAGAGCAGCAGGGTTTAATGCGACGCTTGAGGAGCAACAAAAAGATAAGGACAGTCCTTATTACATCAGGACAAAAGAGGATGTTGCCAAGGAGCATGGGGTCGATGTTGCGGATATTGTAGAATACGCTTTAGGTTTTAAGCACAGTGACAAATACCTCTTTACTAATGATCCTAAGGCAACTGATCAGCTAATAAAGAAAGGACACAAGCCAAGAGTGTCCAAGGATTCCGATTACAACAAAGAGCTGTTCGTAGTTGAGAATGGTTTGGTTGTAGGTATCAATAAACCAGTCTTTTCCCCTAATTCGACTAAGGCTAAAGATGCCAAGGTTGAGGGGGTAAAAGATATTGTAAAGAAGAGGATCACCTTTAATGGTTCTGTTAACCCAACTGATACTAAGATTAAACTAAATGCTGCTGGGTTGTTTTCAAATGTGATCGGGAGGATCAAGGCCGAATTTTCTATAGACGAAGAAGGCTCTTTGGTAAAGAAATCAATATCAGGTAAGGTAAAGGTAGAAAAACCACCTACTCGTAAGAGTGATGAAACGGATGATGATTATCTTGAGAGAGTCAACCAATTAGAACTTGAGAAGGCTATGAGCCTCACCAACAAATCTGATTATATCTTAGATGGTGAGATGACCTTTAAAGAGGCACTAGCCCTTTTTAATAAGTGGGTAAATGAGAATTACGAAAAGCTTGTAGAGAGTGGCCAAAGCGAAGTCGCTGGGCAATTTAGACGCGCTAGTGGGATTGACCGTGCATCCTTTAGAGAACAAGACGTAAGAGACCTGATGCCCCATGTCGTTATGGAGTTTGTGGCAGACCTCCAACACACCATTATACTAGCAGCAGTTAACGCAGAGGTTGGCTCATTCATAGCTAATGGTGTTGTCTCTGAGGAGAACATCGTCGCTCTTTCCGATTCACTAGTTGAGTCTGGTTTATTTAACCAGAAAGAGATTGAGGCCACTTTGTCTGGGCTGGGTAAACTCCAATTCGAATCAGGAACTACCAAAGATTCTGACCTATTAGCGAAGTCGGAGACCCCGAAACAGAAGCTCGCGTCCTTCTTATACTACACACTTTCAGGCACAAGCGGGATAGGAAATCCCTTTAGTAATCCAGAATTTAAACGCGATGTTGATAGCACAACTAAAAAGAAGCAGCTTAAAAAAGGGTGGGAGAACCGCATCATCTCAAGAGCGGTGGAATCCATGTTGGCAAAAGAAGAGTTCCGCCCCAAAGAGGGTGACTCATTCCCAAACTTACCTGCTATTATTAGTAAGGTAGGGACACGGGTTCGCAAACGCGAGCAGAAATCGACTTGGCAAAAAGAGAGCGGAGTAGAGTTAAACGATAACACTCAGCCTGTTAGTCCTGACCCTGTCGAAACTACTACTACATACAACGAGATTAGATCACAGGCCACTAATGGCATTAACAACGAGTTTAAAGGACTACCCCCAACAGAGCAAAATGCAGCTAAAGAAAGTCTAGTTAAGCTAGTCATAGCTACCGAGACAACACCTGAGTATAAGCCTACGGAAGCGGATCTAAAAGGGCAGGACTTTAGGGAGTTTTTAAGTGCTTTCTTAGGTAGACTAACACTTAAAAAGGGGGAGAACTCCGCAGTCCTCAAAGAAGGTTCACCCGCTCATAACTTCTTCAGTAGTGTATTTGACTCTCTCCCACCAAGACTAAAGAACACTTTAGTTGTATTTGGTTTTGACCCACCAGCTACCTTTGATGCTGACACGTTAGCTACCACACGCGGGGCTCAAGATCTAATTCTAGATTCCTTAAATGAGCTTACCGCCCCGAACCTTGCGTCCTTCAAAGACGCACAGAAGGCGAGGGACTTAAATAATGTGACCATCGAGCGTCTTGGTCTGGTAGATGGTGATCCCGAATCAGTTATAAATGCTCTTGAAGAAATTGCACGCAACGGAGTTGACGAGTCACACAGACTTATGGCTGAGTTGCTCTTGCGCGATAAGCCACTTATTAGGAAAACTCGTTTCCGCATTGTAGATAACGACCGGAGTAAGAGCGCGGGTAGCTTTGTCCCATTTGAGAATGAGTCCCATAGAGTTTCAATCAACGTGGCAGGTTACTACGGCTCAGGTATTGAGTCCGTCTTGATCCACGAATTCATACACGCCGCGACTTACAACTTATCTCGTAGTGACTCACTCAGCACCAAGCAGAAGGCAGCACTCAAGAGACTAGAAGGTCTTAGGCAGTTAGTGAAAAAGAGCTACGTTAAGTCTGGCATGAACCTCCCATCAGTAGAGAACGGGGTATCCAGTATAGACGAGTTACTCGCTACAATCTTTACATCTAACACGTTCCAAGAAGAGGTTCGTAGTTTGCCTGATGGGATATCCTTCCGTCGCATTCTCAACGCACTCAAATCATTGTTCGGGATTAAACCGGAGTCACGATTGGATAAGTCCTTCAATGATTTGGTTGACTTTTTGAACATGGACGTTGCACCTAAGCCCAGAGCTATTGACTCATTAGGGAAACGTCCAAAGACTTCTGATGCGGACGATGTCTTCCAGAAGAAGATTGAAGAACTTGAGTCTAGCTCGCGAGAGGGTAAGAACCAACGATTTTCTTCTTTCGGTAGAATACAATCCGACGTAACTCTAACTGCTGAACAAGAAGCTATTGCTGATGAGCTACTAGACGACGTTATAAAAACGACAGTCCCCGCAGATGTCCCGATCATAGAGCTAGATGAGGAGCGGACGGCAGAGATGTTCGCCGCTCGCCCTAAAGCTTTGTTTGTCGTCCAGATGGCAGAACTTGGTGGTCAAGAGGTTGCCACAATCTTTGTCAACCGTCCAAGGTTGCAGCAAGTTATGTTCGGCTTGACCAATGAGGTCACCAATGGCGTACACGCTAAGATGATCTTGGAGTCCATTCTTAATGAAGAGATCACGCACGCTGCTGAACTCAACGTCATCCCGATAGAACAGATTGACGCTGCCGCCAGCGGCATGTCAGTAAGCGATTTTGATGGGATTATTGAGAGTTATACTGAGGACGAAGCACTTCGCCAGTCACTTAAAGAAGGTGTTAGTAAGGGGGATGTAGAGATCTTACGCCAGATGGTTGGCGAGAAGCTACGGATGGAAGTCCAGAAAATTAACAGGGGGTATACCACTGAGCAGGATAAGGCATTCTATATGTCGAACCCTAACTTCGCCAAGGTAATGTTCCGTTACCTCAAAGGGTTCTTCAAGCGTATGTATGCTAAATACAACTTACGTAAGGACAATGCGGAGATGTCTCGGATGGTTAACCAGATGTCACACGAGATTCAGTTGTTGCGTAGCGGTGTGTTCCACATCCGCGACACTATGGAGTTCGATATTGCGATGCCTGATTATACAGGGGACTTCCTTAACCAAAGGTTCTCTGCTACCTTCGAAGATGAAGCTCTAAAGGAGATCACACCAGAAACAACTGACGAGGAGATCTACAACCGCTTCCCATTCCTAAAAGGTTTTGAATTACCCGTTGGTGTTTTTAAAGACGGTAAATACACCAAGAACGGAAAGATCAAAAAGTTCCTTAATGGGGAACTTGACCCACGCATCTTGGAACTTCGACGCCAATCAGACGCAGTTAATATGGCAGTCAAAGGAAGGGCTGAGAATCTTATGGGTTCCGCTATGAAGCTTATCCAAGAGGACCCTGAAGCAACCAACCAACTTCTAGCAGACTTCATGGGGCGTCCTGATTCCACACAAGTATCAGATGAGTATAGGTTGTATCGGCACAAAGTATCTGGCGAGCGAATGATACGCGAGAAGAAAGAAAAAGGTAGGCCACTCAACGACAGCGAGCGAGATCTCATCGTTAAAGAAGAGGTCGATGATGCTATTGCTGCTGAGAATGTCAGGCTTTTAGATAGTGCCAAATTTAAGAAGGCCACTGCAAGACAAAAGCTTATGTCGAACAATCCAGAGCTGCATGAGAGTCTCAATGAGCTTAGACTCTTGCTTGATGCAATCTCTAAAAAGTTCTCCTCTGAGTTTGATTCTCACGGGGAACTCAGAGCAGTGGTTGATGCCAACTTAGGAGTATACATTATCCGCTCATACAGAGCCTTCTTGGAGGAAGGTTACATGGACAAGCTCATCAAGATCACAAAAGGACAAGCCGTCGCTGGGGATGCTCAATTAGTCAGACATTTTGAGCAGGTCTACGATATGTTCAACGAGCAATACCATGAGTCTTTTGCTTCTTCTGAGAGGGCCAAGGAACGAAAAGCTGAAGTCCCTGATAAAGAGAGGACGAAGGACGCCGAACTTATCAAGACCTCTGAAGAGACTGTTGCTTCTTTGAAAGAGCAAGGAATTGACCCAATACGGGGAGCCATTTTAGAATACCTATACTCACTAGACCCTAACTCAAGGTTTAGAGATAAGTCTGCTCCTTTAGCAACCAGCCCGACCAAGTCGTTGGTTGATCAGATGAAGGCGCGTAAGTCTATACCCGAAGTGTTCCGTAAATTCTTAGGTCAGTATGATGAGGCAGATGTCATGGACAATGTCTTGCGCTCGATTTCAATGGTGAGCCGTGCGACTGCACAGGAATCATTCACGGCTAATATTATCAAGCTAGGTCGTCCAGATAATAAAAAAGATCAGTTTGTATATACGCTAGACGAAGTCAGGGCATTGGGTCTAGATTTAGATCTCGTAAACCTACGAACAGGGGCCAGAGCAGCGACTTCTGACATACAACCAGAGAAGTTGTCCGATGAAGTAGAAGCTAAGGCTAGTAAGACGAGTCAATACTATGTGCCTCGTGAGATGTATGCTGACATGCAAAAGCAGTTCCAAAGATCATCTGAGGGTAACCTTTCTACGGACAAAGAAGTTATTAATAAGGCTCTTGAGCTTGCAAAATTAGGTGTTGGTGTCTCACTTGCATCCAAGACGTTGTTCTCTGTAGGATTCTACTTAAGGAACGCACTAGGTAACGTAGCTTTCTTCGCGCCTTTAGTCGGACTCAGCCCCTTAAAAGTAATCGCAGCTCATCGTAAGATTGCTGCTATGTATAAGGGGAACTTGAAAGGTCTAGACAACTACATGGCAAATCTCGTGAGGTTGAACTTGGTTCATGGAGACATGACATCCCAAACAATCATGGAATTAATGGAGGGCACTACGAGTCTAAAAGACCTAGAGTCTGAACAACAGGAGCTTACTTCTAAATTAGATAAGTTACTGGAGGCTGGGAAAAAGGTAAGTGATAAGACGGTTGCTCCAGTCATGAAAAGGATGGTTGCTTTGTCACAAGCAATTGATTCAGTTTATAAGATTGCTTACTTTGAGAATGAGATGGCCGTTTTAAAGAAGGCCCGTGATAGTGATAGAGAACGAGACATAGCAGAAGGTAAAGGATACAACTTGAGTGACGAAGCACTTCAAGTCAAAGCGGCTCACATAGTCAGAGGTACTTCACAGTCTTATGTGGATGCCTACGAGATCGTAAAGTATGCCACAGGTAAGTATTCATTCTTGCTCCCTCCGTTTATCCGATTCAGAACGGACATCCTACGAATCCTGCTTGATGGTCTACCAAAACAGATAAATAGTGAACTAAGAAGTGACAACCCTGTCATCAAGAGTAGGGGTATTAAACGACTTGCGGGTATGTCGCTTGTGGTTGTGGGAGCTGGTATGCTTGCCCCAGTAGCTACGAGGATCTTGGCGGGTCTCGGGAAAGAAGAAGAGGAGATGCTCCGTAATTCGCTACCAGATTGGCAGAAAAATGCAGCCCTACTTTTCACAGGCCCCGACAAATTTATTGATATGACCTACGTCAACCCAGTATCGGGCGTAACTAATACTACACTTGCCGCTATAAGTGACGTGTTTGATGGAAGACCGATTGATGGTTTCTTTAAAGGTCTTAGTATGTTGACGCAAGAATATGGGGGTGGCCAGATCGTAACATCCGCTCTTCTAGATGTTAAAGCAAACCGTGATACCCGAACAGGTGAACAAATTCACGGGGGTATGGATGGGGGATTTGGAGCGTTTATAGATATGACATCTTACGTATTCAGGGAAGCGTATGCACCGCGAGGAGGCACCGCATTATACCGTGCAGGTAAAGCGGCATTAGGTGACCAGCCTCTTGATGATCAAAAAACCACTGCGATGATTTTAGCAAGGGAGTTTTATCCGTTCAAGCCGCGAACAATTGAGTGGGAAAGGGTATTCCAAAAAAGTATAAGTAGTACTAAGAAGGAAAGTTTAAGAGCGCGAAATAGTATTAAGAAGATCATGTCTAGTAGTTCACTTACGGATTGGGAAATAAACAGCGCCGTTGACGACTTCGTAGAAGGCCAGTTCGAAGCATCTGCTAAACTTTCACGAGCTATGGCAGCAGCTAAAAAGATGGGTGTCTCATCAAGGCAGATCTCTAGCTCTTTGAAGTATAGCAAAGTATCTGAGGATTACGCTAACCTCACTAGACGCGGAATCTATGAAAGACCATCCATACCTAAATCTTTGGTTGAGGACGTTAGGGTCAGCGGGGACACAACCTTAAGAGATCGCCTTTTAAAAGCTAATAAACGTCTTAGGGAATCACCAAGGTATATGCGATTCGACGACTAGACTATTCTTAGTAACTTGAATTTAAGTTACTCGTTCTTGGTTTGTTCTTGGTAATCGATTGCCCAATTCTTTAGGGTCTGCTCGGCTATTTCGTGTAGTGCTGAGATCTTGTGGATGTTCTCTTTTGTGAAGTCCATACCGAAGGGTTTAGGAAGTGGGTGGGCCACATATGAGAACACTGATTCAATTGTCTTGAGCTTGCTGAAGATGTTGCTATTGCCTGATACATAGATAGAAATGGAGCGATCCCCAATCAGGTAATTAGGTGATTTAATTTCTAGCGAGGACTCACTTTCCCACTTGGTCATGTCATCGGTTAGCTTCCTAGCCTGATGTGTGTAGATACCCTCCCAATACCACGGCCACAACTCCCGTCTATTAACATTTCCGAATCTAGACATTAGGTGCCTTTCGACTATGTCATTTAAATCGATGCGCTTACCGTGCCAGATACGCGCCCACGGACCTCTATGCACACCATTACGTTCTTCTAGAAGCTTCGCGAGGAATGCGTGCCAACTAGGTGGGTAGGTGCGCCTAAAGTCGCATTGGGAATCGTGTAAGTTATGTGATGTTATGAAGTAATCATCTACCATGCACACATGTTGAGCATTTTCATTGGCTCCTCTATAGGTTATGGAGCCTCCCTTCGCTGTTATGTTATGGGTCTTTAATGTCAGATAAGGGTTAGCCATCAAAGACTCGAAGGCATCTGTCGTCTTCATTTCCAGCATCATACTTGTAGGTCTTGGAGGTTTACCACATTACCGAACGGGTAGCGGTTCTCGGGTGCGCCATACGAGATCCAGAGCGTGGATACGTCTGGTTCTTCGCTAGGGAACGGACCGTAGCCGTCCGTCAGGTAGATGACAACTCGTGCGTCATATTCGTTTTCTTGTATATACCTGAAAGTGGGTCGGAAGTCAGTGCCCCCTCTACCTTTGGCATACATCTCGATATCATCGTGAGGACCATAGACTTCGACATGTTGAACCTTAGCATCTGCGTCGATGACAACCAGTCGGGAGAAGTTGAGCTTATCTGCTGCGGCCTGAATGACTGCGACACAACTGCGGAGGATCTCATCGTTGATGGAACCACTGGTATCCTTGACGAACACCATCGTGCCAATACGTTCAGAGTCCATACCCGCAATGCACACATCGTTGTCCGCAAGGTAGCGTCGGTCGGGCTTAGTGCTGTCGTCTGACATGACAAACTCATCCACGTATCTGCTGAGTAGTTGCTCAACGTCAATGGGTGACTCATCTAACTTCTCAAGACGTTGGATGAAATCAGAGCCACCCTCACCGCGTAGCTTGGCAGTTTGGATACAGCTCTGACGAATCTCACACCACTTCTGATCCATCTCAGATTCAGACTTAGTGTTCTCGGGAGGCATGAACTCCCCGAAGGTTGAACCTGCACCGGCAGCACTGCTACTACTGCTCCCATCGCCATCGCCATCGCCATCGCCATCGCCATCGCCATCGCCATCG
>TARA_B110000483_G_scaffold27490_1_pt1 | contig 12776 bp, 5 predicted proteins | sample TARA_B110000483 | Tara Oceans TARA_B110000483 (sample SAMEA4398176) | marine metagenome | biome: Polar Biome; feature: [SRF] surface water layer (ENVO:00010504); material: water (ENVO:00002006), including particulate matter (ENVO:01000060) such as... | depth 5 m
AGCCTGCTTGGACAAACTCCCCTTTCGGATGCGATGGGTTTTGTTCTTCTGCAGAACAAACATTCGGCGTAAAAAGCGATGCTGGAACGCGAAGGTCAACCCGTGAACCAAGACGGATCATGCCGTAGCGTTGCCCACGGCGAACTTCTGCATCAACTTCGAGCCACGGCACGATGGTTCGTGCAAGTGCGCCCGATATTTGTGTCACTTCAACAAAGACTTCATTCTCCCCCTTGAACACGCTTCGGACTCTTTCATTGTATTGACTTTCTTTTTTGTATGCTGCCACAAAAGGTCCACGCCGTAGACCTTTTCCGGTTCTGTGCTCCATTCTGTGTAATGTTCCAGCAAAAGGTGCTCGGTTCACATGGACGTCCAATGGAGACATGAAAACAGCAGCTCGGTAGACGTCGTTCTCTGACTCTTGGCCTTTAGCAACCGCTTCAAAGCGTTGTTCGGTTTCAAATAATAATGGATTTGAGGTAGGCTCTGGAAACCAATCGCCGGTCAAAAGATCGGATTCACACGCTCCGGAATCAAGCTCATCCTTCGATGGTCTTCGACCAACAGCGCGTTCTCGGCGAACAAACATGACATGTCCGTCAGCAGGACTGACTAACACACCTTCATCACGAGGAATCGGACGGTCGGGGTCACGCCAAAAGTTTGCGAAAAAAGCCGAGAGCATGAGGCAGAAAATCCCGAAGAAAGGAATCAGTCCATACAATGAATCGATGGTTGCTCCAATAATTAAGGCGCTACCGCCCATCAGAAGGGGAATGATTACTGGAGCGTGGCCACCATGGGCCAAACCTGCCATTTGTAATCACCTCACTCTGCCCAAGGGTCTTGGCCGTCTGCCCACGTAGCAGCAGCAGTCGTTTCGGAAACTGCTTGTTCTTCAACAACTTCTTCAGCCACAACTTCTGTTTCTTCAACAACTTCTTCAGCCACAACTTCTGTTTCTTCAACAACTTCTTCAGCCACAACTTCTGTTGCTTCGTCAGCCACTTCTGTAGAATCTGCATTACCTGTGGTAGAAATCTTTTCAGCCTCTTCGATGGTCATTTCAGCAGCTCGTGAATCGACAAGATCGTCAACACGGTCGGAGAAAGCACGGGCCATGTGCTGGGAATTGCGTTCGGCTTCAATAGCACTCTCAACCATTTCATAGCGGAGTTTGATGGCTTTGTTGAGGTCTTCGAAGATACTCATATGGGCGACATACCAATCGTCACGTGCTTGCATTTCTTTCACAGACAGGAGCAGTTGGTTGTCAAGTTCTTCTGCAACTCCATACAGTCTGCCAAGACGGTCCTTTTCACGAGTGAACTTTTCTTCCATCTTTTCGAGTTCAGGTTCGAGGCGTTCAACGGTTTTACTTGCCTTTGCAGCACGTAGTTCAAGTTCACGGACGCGGTAATCTTTCTCGTCAAGAAGACTTCGTAGTGAATCTTTTTCGACTGCTGCTTCAATGATTTCTTTTTCAAGAACTTCAATGGTTGCAAGCGATGCATCTAAATCTCGTTGTGCGCCTTGAAATGCTTCATAGAGGACTTCAATTTTGACTTCTAAATCTTCAACAGTTTGTGTCGGTTCAGTAGCGGCTAGGGGGATGGTTCCTTCTTCAGTCATTGTCTCACCCGGAGGCAAGCCTCCATGAACAGCCATTCGCCTCCACCCTATCAAGCCGACGCTTGAAAGCGTTGATAATGAGGCGCCATTACAGCCATTTTTAATCAACGGTATGAGTTGGTAAGGGTGACCAGTTCCCGAGCAATGCTCACTTCACCCATTGAATGTCCAGAATCCGGCACGAGGATAAGGGTGCTGTTCGGCATTGATTTGTGTAATTCCCAAGCACTACGTGCTGGACATACGACATCATAACGGCCTTGAACAATCGTTGTTGGTATGTGTTGTATTGAATCAATGTGGTTGAGGATATGTGCTTCTTCAAGGAATATGCCATTGATGAAATAGTGGCATTCGATACGGGCAAATGCAACTGCAAAATCAAGGTCTTCCGCTTTTTCAAGATATGAGTCGTCTGGGAAAAGGCGGCTTGTTGCCATTTCCCATCGCGTCCATTCCTTTGCAGCAGCTCGACGGATGTCCACATCTTCACTGGTTAGACGAAGGTGATAGGCTTTGATGAGGTTACCCTGTTCTGGTTTTGGAATATGTTCTCTGTAGGACTCGAACGCATCTGGGAATATGTGACTCGCTCCGTCTTGATAGAACCAGTGTAATTCGCTCTTACGGCACATGAAAATACCCCTAAGCATCAAACTAAGAGCGCGTTGCGGGTGTTCTTGTGCATAGACCAAGGCAAGAGTTGAGCCCCATGAGCCACCAAAAACATGCCATTGTTCAATTCCAAATAACTGACGAAGTTGCTCGATATCACTGACTGATGCCTGTGTATTATTTTCAGTTAATTCTGCATAGGGCGTTGATTTCCCACAGCCGCGTTGATCAAATTGAATGATACAGTAGATTTTGGGGTCGAAGTATTGCCGATATGCGGGTTGCCCACCGCCCCCTGGGCCACCGTGAATTACAAGTACTGGGATTCCATCAGGGTTTCCACTTTTCTCCCAAGCAATCGTATGTATTTCCGAAACGCTCAACATACCTGCATCATACGGTTCAATCGGTGAATAAAGGACGTCCTCAAGAGTCGTAGTTACATCGAGCATAAACCTTCCACAGGTCGGTTATGCATGTTCCTTTCGCAATGAACATCTTCTTGGAATGCTTCGGCCCGGTTGAAACTATGAGCCGACGAGATGCGACTGAAGTGTTCAGTGAATGGGCCGAAAAAGGTAAGGATGGAGGAATGGAAAAAGGGCACGCTCGTTCTGTTCATGCCATGCTTGAATTGGCCCAAATCCCTCGTGATGCCCCTTATTCAGCAATCGATGTTGGATGTGGGAATGGATGGGTCTGTCGGAGAATTGCCCAGGATTCAATGTGTTCACATGTTGTGGGCGTCGATGGCTCGGCACGCATGATTGAAAAAGCTCATGCCATTGACAGCCAAGGTGAATATCATCTCGCAATGCTTCCAGATTGGACGCCTGAACAACGGTTCGATTTGATTCACACCATGGAATTCCTCTATTACTTACACGACCCTCAATCAATGTTGAAAATGTTTCATGATGAATGGCTCAACAGTGGTGGCGTACTTGTCGCAGGAGTTGACCATTACCTCGAAAATGAAGAGAGTTTGAGTTGGCCTGATGCTTTGAATGTCCACATGACGACTCTCAGCATGGAGCAATGGAAAACGGCAATGTTCGATGCGGGATTTACCGATGTTGAAATTCATCAAGTGGGTCAAAAAGAAGGGTTCATCGGAACACTCGTTTTACTTGGCACCAGAAAGTAAGTCATTCCTCATCGCCAAGTGGGCCAAGTGGGCCAAGTTCGGCTCCTTCGGGGCCGCAAAGTCGTATTTCACCTCTTGAAAACGGACATTGTGAACAAATGTGTGCCGATTCAGCAGGCATACGCTGGGGTTCATCCATGACATCTGGAGTCGCAGCAAGTTGAGCCATCCAATTGAGGTGTTCTGAAAGAGTGACTTTTGCCTCCTCAAATTCCTCTACCGATAATTGGACCATGCGCCCAGAGGCACCAATCAGTAAGGAAGGAGGAAGCACTCGACGGCGTTCATGTTCTGGCTTTTGCTGTTCAATAGCCTCTAATGCCAGTGAATACAAAGTCAATTGCAAACGATGTTCGTCCAATAATGCTCTTTCGGCATACGATGAAGGGAACGGTGAAAGATGGTCGCCTTTGAATTTCTGAAGTGGACTGCCAGCATTTGGGTCTTTGGAATTAAATTGATCTCTACACCCTTTGGTTTTCAAATCAACAACTTGTAGGCATCCTTTCCCTTCTGCATCACGCAAGGCCAATACCAAATCGGCACGGCCGTCGAAAACCACGTCGACATGGTCAACGAGGGCTTGTTGGCGCGGGCCTTCGATTGAGAAGGTCGTGCGGAGTACTCCATCAAAGGCCACTTTATGGCTGAAATAAAACGGTAATTCTGTCCTCAGTCCTTCAACACTAAACCCGAAATAGCTTTCACCATCAGCAAATCGGCCAAGGAGGCCATTACGAACCAAGACACCCAGATGTGCTAATCGCTCAAAGGTGGCTTGGTGAACTTTAGAATCGGAATTCCCTTCCCCAATGCCTTCTTCTGAAAGTACTCTTCGAAGAGTTCCTTCATCATCGAGAAGGTCTTTTCCTTCATAGGTCCATGCCGAAGGGAGAGGTGATGATGGTAGAGAGTTTTTTTGGGCAGGGTTTTGTAATCCAATTTCAACCAAACGATGCATAAGTGTCCCGAAAACAGTTGCAGGTGGGAAAGATGAGGCAGGGGCGTCTTCTGTCTTTGACTTCGAAAACCGTTCAAGAGGCTCTGGATTCCACCCTCTTACTTCGGACAACCAGTGACGGCGAGGGCAAGCAAAACTCGTATCCAATCCGTGCGCCGTCATTCGCATGATGTCACTCACTCTCGTAGAACCAACTGGGAGTGTGTTTTGAGTTTGTTTTTTACCGAGTTGTGCCTCGAGGCTACGCCACTTTTGCAATGGAGTTTGAACATTCAAATCGAGGAAACAATCCGGTGAATGATAAATGTGAATGGACCTGATCGCATCCCCTCCGAGGCATGAGTTCTCAACCAATGCCATTGGGTTCAAGGAAAGTGTAGTTTTTTCATAACTTTGAAGAGGTTGGCCCAATACATCATTTGGAAGAAGCCACGGTGAATGCTCTTGCTCGTTTGAATGGGAGAGGCTGCGTAATCCATCTAACCACATCGCACCCATCGTCTTCATCGAAGGTTTGCTCTTGAATTCAAGATGGTTGGTCTCAGCGTTCACTTCTGCTGTATCACTCGGCGACCCAACGACAATCAATCTGTCCTGTACTCGAGTTAAGGCGACGTAAAATTCTCGACGGCGTTCGGCTTGACGTTGAGCGTGGTCAATACGTTTTGCAAACTCCCAAAGCCCATCATCGGGTCGTTCGCGTGAAGTCCATGGATTGATTCGGCCAGCAACAACTTGAGGAGTCACTAATACGTTATTCCGGACAGCAAGCGATGCATCCGATTTACCTGCATGGAATATTCCAGCGACAACAACGACCGGCGCTTGAAGCCCTTTAGCACCGTGAATAGTCATAATCTGAATAGCACCACCTGAAGGCGTTGTAATCGCAGATGGACCTTTGTTACCAAGTCCGCTCAAAGCTTTCATTCGATTGAAAATTGCCGATGCTTCATGTCCTAATTCATTTCCAATCGAGGCTGCAAGAACACACCAGGCTTCTGCATTTTGTCGAGAAGTATCATCAGGATATGCAACAAGTAAATCTGAATGGTCCAGAACAGTGTCGAATACATCATGAATTGCCCCTTGCAAAACCAAGCGTTCTAAATGCGCTACAAATCGCTTCACGTACTTATTTGGTGCATGTTGTTGGATTTTATTCCACCATGAATGTTCCTCTTTGCATGTGAGTAATGCATGTACTTGAGAATCATTAAAGCCCATTATTGGCGAGCGGGCGAGGGATAAAGCAGCATGCCGTGAGTTCGGGAAAGCAATCAACTCCAAACATGCGAGAAGAGGAGCAACAACTGGGCGCTGAAGTAATGCGCCTTGCCGATCTGCCATGACTGGAATACCTCGTGATTGCAACCTCTGAATCAAATCAGGCATGTGCTTTCGAGAATGAACCAGAATGATGACATCTTCGGGTCGAACATTTGATGCATCATTTGGAAGTTTGGCATAGGTGGCTGAATCTGCATCCCATACCTGAGTTCCTCTTTTTTGAATGAGAGCTTGTAAACGAGCTGCAATTAATTCATTCTCAAGATGTGAACGTTTTGCTTTTGGGTCCGCAAAAGTATCAATTCGCTTTTCTAAATCGAAACTCGGAGGCTCAACACCGACTTGGAGTGGTACAAGCCATTCCAATGTTCCTGAATCCTTCGAATCACGAGCTGGTCGCAGTTGTTGAGGTTCAGCATGCCAATCGCCTGGGAGAACGTAATGCCGTTGGTCGAATACATCGTCAAACATACCGTTCATCGTACGCATCAAATCATGCAATGAACGATGGTTTGAGGTGAGGTCAATATGTCCAAGAATTCGGCGTTCTCTGCGGACTTCACCAACGAGGTGAGCGCCTTCATTGTCTTCAAAAGCAACACTTACGTGCTCCCACAATTTAGATTTGAGAGATACGCCTTCAATACTCGTGCCTTTGGTGAAAGAATCTCCTCCACCAACCGGCCGAGGGTCTCTGCCTTCTCCTTCACTTCGTAAGTGGCTCAAGCGAGGTTCGTTTTGTTCCAAGAGATTCGCTTGTTTAATCGCAGCAACCGTTCGTCGCATGACAGTGACTTCTGCTTGACGGAATCGGTAGATGCTTTGCTTCATATCACCGACGATACAAACCGTTGGGTCCCAAGGCCCAAGCGGGCGTTGTGGATCATCAGACTCGAGCCTACGATGCCCCCACAATCGAGCAAGAAGACGGAAATGAGCAGGGTTGGTGTCTTGATATTCATCGATAATAAAAGCCCGATATTGCCGTCGAATTGTTTGGAGTGTGAAGAAACGACGTTGTAGATCTTCGAAGCAGGATTGATCATCTCCAGCCAGGCGCATGGCCCGTGAAATATGCTGATCAGACCAAGGCTCATCTCCAAGATGGTCCAGGGCTTCAACGACGGGAGAAGGGTAGACATGACGGACGATGTCTGGGCATCGAGCAAGTAATAAATCTGCAACGAGTTTTTGGATATCGTCATAATCATGTACGCCTTCATGGGCTTTTTGAAGCGTCAAAATATCTTGACAGCCGCGATGAACAAGTAACAAGTCGTTCAGAACATTGGTTTGTAATTCATGCGAAATGCGTAGTCGTCCTTCGGGAGCAAGGTCGCTGAACGTTGTTGTAACTTCTTGATGGCGAAGTTCGCAATCAGTAGGCATATGTGGCAAATGTGAAATCGGGTCGAGCAAGAAGGCGCTTTTTCCCAAAAGACAAACCAAACGTCCCAGGCGACTATTGAGTTCTGTGTTGAGAGAGATTGTGAGCTGTAATGCTTCGATTTCCACGTCATCTTTCTCTGTTTTAGAAAGTATTTTCACAGCAGATTTACCGAGTAAACCAGGATGCCACCCCGCACAATAACGGGCTTGAGGGAGACCACCCTTCGGGAAATAATTCGGTTCATCGTCTTCTAATTGGTTCGTTGTGGTACCTGCAAAAGCAACTTGCCACACCCATTGTAAACAGCCACTTGGTTCCAGAGGCAAGGGTTCTCTCGCCAAAGCCGTCAAATGATTAAAACGGGTGAGGGTGGTATTGATTGCATTTTCACAAGCCAGTACATAGTGAGTTGAATGAGCGAGGTATACATCAGCCCATTGTGACAAAATTCCTTGTAAATTTTGAGCGAATTCGACCACTTCATCCCGAACAGGTTCCAAAAACATGTCCATCAGGACCTCGTGTGGTAATGGACCAACACCTGACCAGGTGGAGCCAATCAGGTTGGCACGAGCCAGCATTGCCCGATATGCTTCTTCAACAAACAACGATTTCCCTAACATTCCACTGAGGACAACTGCGGAATGCTCTTGCCCACCGAGAAGGACTGCTAAACGGTCACGTGCTTCGATAAACGCTCCAATATTCCCGCGTACACCTGCCTCATGGGCGTCATTAATCGTTCGGATTCGCCAAGCAGAATGAAGAGTTTCTTGAACCAAAAGTGGAGAACGATCTTCTGATATTTGTTCACGGCTTGGATGTACTGCAACGAAGTCCAAATGCGGAGACACCAGCTGTGAAAGGAATGCGTCAATGGTAGAGATCGGTGCTTCGTCAAGAGCGGACATCAAAGTCTCGATATCTCCTTCTCTGAGTCGCGGGTCATAAATTCCTTCATCGTCGTCTGCTTTCAGAGGAAATGCTCGACTTTGTCCGACTCGATAGCGTATACGTGCTTTCAATTCTGCGGCTGCCTTTTTGGTGAAAGTAATGGCAACCACTTCACTGGGAAGCAAGCCTTTCCATTCATTTGGTGATGTTCGTTGCCGGGGGGGCGCTCGTAAAAATCCGCTACTCTTCACCGATTCACGAGGGCCATGGGGGAGAATTTGAGTCGCGCGTTGTTCAGATGAAAGAAGATGTTGAACATAGCGTTCAGCCATGACTGTGGTTTTACCAGTGCCTGCCCCAGCATCCAAAGCAATGTGTTTGTCAAGGTCAAGACCGAGCCGTTGACTTCGATTAAAGCGGATCATTGTTCATCGCCCCCCAAAGACGCTGATGGACAGATCTGACGTACTGTACAATAGGAACAATGGGCGCCAGGAGTCGCGTTTACATGACCTTGGCGCGCTGTTTGAATCGCTCTTCCTGCCGTTCGAATACGTTCAGAAATCCAAGCACGGAATCCGTTTGATGATGAGAAATCACTTCCAGGCTCACGATGATGTGTTTGCGAATATGAGGTGCGTTCTCCAAGTTCACTTTCACCAATATATTTGAGAATGGATGCATCAAGTTCAACATAATGTGTCGTTGATTCGCCAATTTCTGATACACCAATGCCGACGACACGATCACCGGGATGGCTCTGCTCCCACGCTCGTGCATAAAGTCCGAGTTGAACTTCGTCGAACATGCCTTTCCGGTGTCGGTTGCCTTTGTTGTTCGGTTTCGGCCCGTTCACTGTTTTCAAATCACGAATGATTACCAAGCGATTGGCCGGGTGTGGTTCTTTCAAATCGAGAGGAAGTACCGTAGATATCGGGGACGTGGCAAGAACATCGTCGGCAATCGCTTTTTCTTGTTGCTCTTCACTGAGTACGAGAGCGTCAACTCGGTCAATTCGGCCGGACAGATTGATTTGAATCGGTTGGTTTGCATCATCAAAACCATGTATTTTGACATGCCCTTTCTTTCCTTCATTCAACATCCATTCACAGGCTAAAGGGGCTGAAGATGTCAAGTTAAGATCTGCAGAAATCATCCTCCCTAAACGGCCACTGGGTTCTAATTCAATCTCGCCTTCTCGATGCATTCGCCATTGATTTGGCGTAACTCCAAGCATTTCTCTACAACGATGGACGGCCACTGCGTCATTTCGTGATAGCCAAGGGACTTCGCTTTCAAGATATGAGAGTACGCTGCCCCAGAGTTCTGGAATTGTTTTCATCGGACCAAGATGGAGTGGCAAAGGGTGGTCAACTGCTTCAGCGGCCGTAATGACGCCATGAGCGTTTAGCATGGCGGCTTCTGCATCGTGAATCATTGTACCTCGAGCACGGGCATCGACATCCTCGCTTTGTACATCTTCAGGTTCTGCTTTCAAACGTTTATTCATCCAGGCCATCCTCGGGCATTTGAGCCAAGATTGGAGGCGACTTTGAGACCAAGCATCTCGCTCCATGCCTGTGGATTCGAAACCGATTGTGGCGTTCAAAACTGAACTTTGGAAACTGAGAGCTGGAAGAGGGCGAGGGTCGATAGCTGGGCCTTTGGAATTCGCATTTCGCTTGAGGCCGAGATGTGGCCAATGCTGTTGTTGACTCGAACCGATGTTCACTTGAGATTTTGAAGGTTGCAATACCAAGCCATCAACGCTCAACAAATGTTTCCGGTTTTCCCAGGCGAAATATTCACCGTTTTCTAAATCTTTTATCACAGGTTGCCGAAGACTACGGTCCGTTTGAATGGGAAGTTCATGCGCCATTGCTAACGCGGTTTGAGAGAGGACTGTACCTACTGAATCACCGCCGTCAAGCAATTCGAGTCCGAGACGTTGACGTTCATCTCGACCTCGATGGCCAGCGCGTTCTCCAACTGCCTTTCCTCCAACCATTGTCATCGTAAAAGGTCGGGGAGTGAGCCAAACAAGACCGCCGCCATGTTCATCCTTTGTCCAGTGCCAACTTCGATGAAGTCCACCTTCTTGATGTTCAAAGTCGTGAACAAAGGAAGGGGCTGATTGGAATGTTGCCAGTGAACCTTCGTGCCGGGTTTCTGTTAACCATTCAGACAAGGGAGCGCTTGGGCCACCTCCTTCTTCAGCACTTGAGTCAAAGAACACCACTTCTGGTGCAGCATTGAGAAGATGGCGAAGATGATGGCGGCCTTGGCGAATAGCAAGGTCGGAATTGAAGAGGCCGAGCTGAACTTGCGCAGGTGCATCAAGCCAAGGCACTTTCGAAGTTTTCATCGGCCATGAATGAACATCCAATCCTACTAAGAGAATCAAATCTGCTTCAACCCCATGGGCTTGTTCTGGCGTAAGGACTTGAATGGTTTTTCCACGAGAGCGGGAACGAGGTAATGAGGTATGGGCGAGGAGGTGGTCGAAATATTCGATGAATTGTGACCCTGATGCAGGGGTCGAGTGCCCTGCTTTTTCAAGCAATCCTTGCGTAGAGTGGTGAGCCTCCCTCACAAGTTGTAATCCAGCGAGTGAGCGATCGTGCTTTGCAGTGCGGTTTGAGAGTTGAACCCAATCGATACGACTGTAGATTGTATCGAGCCATTCAATTCCAGATTTTGGACGTTTGGGGAGTGTGAGGAGGTGTTGAGTCGAACAACCAAGTGGCCGCTTATCGATTTTGGAAAGGGTGTCTTGGTCTATCAACGGCGCCCATATTTCTGCAACACAGTGTAACCACCATTGCGTTTCTTCAAGGGCTTGGCGGGCATGTTTTTTGTTTTCTCCGAGCTGTGGGGTTGCTTGGGCCAATGTAGCAAGCCATCGCAAAAGTGAACCTTGCCCCCCTCGTACGTGGAATGAACGGGCAATTTTTTCAAGAATATCAGAATGAGGGCGGGGCGTCCATGAAGGTTCGCTGGGATGGCTGAGCTGTTCGATTGCACCGTTGATTAAAGGGAGACTTTGATGCTCATACAATCCTCGAAGATGCTCAAGGGACCATGCGTCCATACCATCTCCAAGTCTCATTGCCCGTGCCAGTCCAGCAACCGCAGGTATTTCTTTGAGATTCTTCTGTTCAATACCACACTGGTAACCAAGTGATTCAAGGCGTGAATGCCATTGGTTTTGATTGGCATCTGCAGCCCCGTCGACGATAAGGACGCGACCACTCGAATGAAGCCCATACGAACGTACTAATTCGAGTGCAGCATCCATCGAATGTGCTCGTCGTTCCAAAGTGATGCGATGGAGTGAGGTGTTCCTCTGTTCCCCTCGTTTTGAACGCCAGTGAATCTCGGTTGGAGGAGACCACACTTCATGCTCTGGAACCCATTCTGGAAGAGTTGCCTGTGTCACATAGTCCCATTCAGCATCAAAGAGATAAGCGCCATGATACCCGAGACGGAAAGAACCCGCTGCGCAAAGTTGGTGAATCGGACGTTTTTTCGACAGTTCAGCGAAAAAACTACGCTCAATTTCCGAGTAATCCGGTGCCGTATCTAAAATTAGAATTCCACGTACGTCATTCAGCGTAAATGGGACGTCAGAACTTGTTGCAAGAGCTTTCATGAGACGGTTAAATGCATGATGTGGATGTGTCCCCCCTAATTCTTTTTCAAGGGTGCGGAGAAGTGTGTCAAATTCTTTAGCCCCCGGGTCACCCTCCCAAGACCAAGGATTGTTGAGCTGATGTAACGTTCGATGGAGGGTGAGAATACGTTCTGTTTGGTAGGGCGACCATTGTCTTCCTTCGATGGCTGAAAACAAGAGCGGCAACTCTCCATTTTCAGCTGCCTGCTTTGTATGGGCGTGGATCACTGAAAAAAATCCCGCATCGTTTCCAAATAATGGCGGTAAACCAAGGTCAAGCGTCAATAATTGAAGCAAACGTACAATGGTCAAATGATGTGTCGTATCAACGGGTGAATTACTTTCCGCTAGATGGAGTAAAGTTTGATTTCGACTTGCTTCATTCGGGTGAAGGACCAGCAAATCTCCAGCTGCACCGTTCTCAAGCGCAGTAGTAAACCAAGGAGGGACATTATCGCCTGTATCAATCGCTTCAAGTGAAAGCGATGCAACGTTTCCCTCCTTCATCTTCGTCGCCTCAGCATCACTACAATCGCCGACTGTTCTTGAAGCCTCTCGGTAAATCTCCAGAAATACCTCCTTCCAGTCTATATGTGATCGGGGAGTTTTCGGGGCCCGTATACCCTTTGAGATTTGCTTCCCTTATATACTGTCGAAAAGAATAGTTAGTGTTGTGTTGAAACATGAAAGGTTCTTGTTCCAGTAAAAAAACTCTTGACGACCGTGCATTTAAAATACGATGACTTTGCTACTGGGTATGTTGGCAGGGAAAAAGCCCCAAAAGTAGTTTTTTAGGAGATTTTCTGGGCTGAGGCTTACCACCTCATCCACCCTCAACAAAAAACAAGAAAGGAGACGATTAAGATGAAAAATGAAAAAATGGAAGATATGAAGAAGCAAGAACTAACGCAGTGCGACGAATGTTGCAGCAAGGACCTCAAGTACGTCCCCGAAAAGGGTGAAACCTGGTGTAATGCGTGTGGTCTTGTTCACAAGGACCAAGAAATCGAAGCCAACGATAACGGGGCTGCCCTGTTTGGAGAAGGTGCACACTACCATGCAGTTCGAAACGATAAGGACGTCAATCGACGACTGGGCGGAACTGGCCCGAAGATGAAGTTTGACTCCCGAAGCGTGAAAAACAAAAAAAAGTTCTATCTCCTCGAAAAAA
>TARA_B110000483_G_scaffold56106_1_pt1 | contig 12768 bp, 7 predicted proteins | sample TARA_B110000483 | Tara Oceans TARA_B110000483 (sample SAMEA4398176) | marine metagenome | biome: Polar Biome; feature: [SRF] surface water layer (ENVO:00010504); material: water (ENVO:00002006), including particulate matter (ENVO:01000060) such as... | depth 5 m
CGGGCTGAGGCATGAACTTTTGAAACTCGTGCGTAACGGGAGCAAAAACGGCCGGATCAACTTTTGGCGAGGCGATGTTTGGCCTTTGTTGTCGTTCGTGTTGTTGTTCGGATTGTTGTTGTTGCAAAGGACCACCCTTGGCGAGCCATTTCAACGAATCCATGATGGCGCTGTTGTTATTATTTTTCGTTGCCGCCGACGCCATCATTTCAGGAGTAAGAGGTGCTGCAGAGGTAGAACTCGGAGGCATATTCAGACGCTGATGTTCGTAAGCCTTGCGATACGCCTCCAACACGGGATAGTTCGTCGCGTTCACCTCCAATCCGTACAAGCGCTCAAACTCTTCTCTCGTCGCTAAGTTGACGTTTCGCGTCGCGTATTGCGCGTTGTCGTAGTCTTTATGCGTCGGCAAGGTGGATACCAGCGCGACTTTCGCTAATCGTTCGGCTTCTTTTGCCATCATCACCGCCGTTCGCGCTTGTTCAGCGCGCATGACTGCCTCTTGCACTTTAGCGTTGGCTAACGCTGCTTCTTTGACTTTCAAAGCAGCTTTGGCCGCTTCCAAAGCCGCCTCCGCCGCCTTCGCCGCTTCCAGTTTCGCTCTCGTTTCCATTTCCGAGGCCGTTTGTCTCGCTTCGGCTTCTCTCGATAAGAGTTCAAAGCGAGCCTGCTCGACTTCCTCGTCCGTAAACGGTCGAGGACGCGGTTTGCCTTCGGATTTCCCGGGCCATCCGTCTCGCATCCATTTCGTTTTTTCTTTCTTCTCTTTTTTTATCGTTGTTTCCGTGTTATCGTCCCTTTCTTTTCGATATTCTTCGCCTGCGTTTAATGTCGATCTTCTCCTTCGCGACGACGAGGACGACGACGACGACAGAACTTCACCTCCTTTCTTCTGTTTGTGCGTCACTTCGAGCGGTTTCGGGACTTTCGCGTAACCCCAAAAATACTGCCACCAATTCTGCGGCTCGTACTCCACGCCTGGGTGTTCAATAGCTATTCCAAACTCATCGTATTCCGGTTTCGCGACTAACGCGTACCCCGGTGGCGGTTGAAGTTTCCCAGTCTTTTCGTTCACTTTCAATTCGACGACCATCTCCGGCGGCGGCGGCGGTTTCCTCTTCGTCCTCTCCGCCTCGTCCTCCGAAGAAGAAAAACACGACGACGACTCCCCCGACCCGTACTCGCTCGACGTCGTCTTACCTCCTTCACCATCCGAGATGCTATACTCGAACGGCCCGTCCTCTTCGCCTTCGCTGGTAATTCTGCACTGATAGGCGCCTACGTCCACGACTTCTCCCGCTCTCAACTTTCCATCCTCTCTCGCTCGGCGTCGTTCCGCCAGTCTTTCGCTCATCTCCTCTCTCCACATCGTCCGTCCTTTCCCGTCCACCACGCACAACACGTTCTCTTCGTGTGCAGGTTGGACGACAAAACACGCGAATAACTGTCCTCTCCCGCCTAAATCGTCGAACCGTTCGCACGCTTTCGCGCGGTAAAAGATATCTTTTTGTCTTCTTTCCTCCCGCGTCGTCTGAATCGTCGTCGACGCAGAAGGAGAAGGAGAACCAAAATCGCACCCTCTTCTCGCCGCGCTTTCATCCGCCATCCCCTCTTTATCTTCTTCTTCTTTTGAAACGATACCACCGCCGCCGTTTTTGCTGCTGTTATCCTCGCACTTCTTCGCGTCACTTTCACCACTCCCACTCCTTCGAAACGACAACGTTTCTTTCGCCTTTTCCCACCTTTGATTGGCCTCGTGGGCGAATTTCACGCGCTCGTAGTTCGTTCTCGCCGCTTCCACGAAGCAGCCCACCGTGTTTTCACGCGACGACATCTGCGCGTTGTTGCTCACCGACACGTTTGCCAGCGCGAGTAACCAGAGAGAGACGTCGACGCAAACGTGTGTATGTTTAGTATAAACAGTATGGCGTATTGTGTGCGCGCAATTTTCCTTTAAGAAGAGGGTGTTGGGATTTCTCCCTTGGAGCTCCTCTCAACTTTAGTTTTTTTAGAAGCGAAAAAGCGTCTCTCGTCCTTTTCGCTCTCGTTTGGAGTTCTGCCTTTACCGCCGACCAAAATAAAGAGGCGAATTTTTGATTTTTGCCAGCGAGGACTGGACTCTGAATGATATTTTTGAAAAATCTTTGCATAACGAGAGGCTTTGACCGCAGAACGTGAGCGACTCTTCGTTCGTTTTCCTAAAAAATTTACGCGTGCTGCGCATATAAATTTCCACGTCACAGAGCATGGTGGACTTCGAAACGCGCGTTTTCGCGGGGACACCGGTGACGTTCGCTAAAATACCGGGCGATCCCGTTAAGTTTGTCCCGTTGCAATATTCGCTGATGCCGTTTCCGGTGCGTCCTTTCGTTTTCTCTAATTAAAGTATATTCGGAAAATACCCTGTGATATTTGTCGAAACATCGGAGCGAAAGACGGAGAACGTTCTGCGGTCAAAGGCTACTGCGCGACTCGTTTTTGCTCGATCTCTCGGTAAAATCGTTTGTCAGGGCGTTTTTCTCGTTTGAATGTGTTTTTGTATTGACAGTTTCTCTCGCATTCTCGCTTCCTTTAACAGATATCTCGCAATTTGTTCGCGCGAGTTTCCTCTTTGAGCACCAACGACATTTCGAGGGAAGTTAACGAACCGGCGGAAGAAGCGATTTCCAATCATCATCATCATCTTCACGGAGTGGATGCGTTTCAGAGGCTTCCGAACGTGCACTTGACTCGACCTCGCGCGCAATACGGGATAAAAAACGGATTCGTTCCAGATTTGGCCGGGATGCCTTCGACCGCGGCGCAGGCGGGGATGATGATGATGATGATGCCACCACCACCACCGCTGAATTTGAAACAGGAAGCAGAGGACGAGAAAGGGCAAAACTCAGAAAGGAGTGGTTTTGACTCGTTTCAAGAAGAGCCTTGCGAAGACCGAGAAGACATGGAACAGTCGAAACGAACAAATAACGACAACAATAACAGCAACAACGCAAAGAAAAGAAGTCGACCGGCGGTGGGAGAAAACATAAAACGACCGGAAACGCCGTTCATGAACTCGCCTTCCGCGGCTGCGGACGTGCTCATGTCCTTATGCGGCGACGGCGACGGAGGAGGCTTATTTGCCGCTCCCGCTGCAAACTTCAAACCGGTAAACGCGAACGCCACCAGCCGACAACAAAAAAGCCGACGAAATTCAAACGCGGAGACGACGTGTACCGGGCAAATTTTCCCGCTGAATTTGAAGTGTCCGAGAAGAAAACGGACGAGTTTGTGTAAGAACATGCGAAGGTCCTCGTCTGGATCGTCGCTGGAAGATATCGGGGGGGAGAGTGGGGCGGTTGTGCTGCACGGCATCTCGACGACGACAACGACGACAACGACGACGACGGGTAACAATGGGGAGAATACCGCGCCGAGCACTAATACTGCGACGATTCCACGCGTGAACAATAATAAAGCCACAACGGAAGAACAACAAAACCAGAGAAAACATCAACGCAATAGCAGCGGTATTACGAACGGCAAAAACAAACGTCAAAAGGTACACAGACCGTGGTCTTTGGTGGAAGTCAAAGCTTTAGTCGCCGGAGTCAAACGGTGCGGTCGAGGCCAGTGGGCGGATATTAAATCCTTGTCTGACGAAAAAATTTCGGGCGCTTTGCTCCAACGCTCTGCGGTGGACTTGAAGGATAAGTGGCGCAACGTCATGCGAACGGCTTTATCGCCTGTGTTGTATAAGAAACGCGAGGCGACGGAGATTCCAGAGAACATGCTCGAGGATATTCGTTCGCTCGCGACGGCAAAGGAAAAAGAAACGCTGGCGACCAACAATGCCATGGAAGCGAAGCTGACGAACACTACGCACACCGCGGCAATTATGTCACCCTCGACGAGTGGCGATGGCAACGATAGCAACTCCAACGAAGACGGCGAAGACGATGCGTTCGTCACCGATAATAACGCCGAGTCGTCTCAACAAAAGAATACGGCACTCGTTGAACGTAACACTGTTACTGTCTCAAAATCGGATGTTAAACAACAACAACACGCTCCGTACGTCCAGGGACAACGTCGATCGAAACATCACTCCCCGTGGACCTTGGAAGAATCGCAAGCGTTAGTTGACGGCGTGCGCACGTGCGGCGGATGCCGTTGGACGGCAATAAAAAAGCGCGACGAAGCCGATGCCATCGAGAAGAAGACGTTGAAGAAACTCGGTCGCCGAACAGCTATGGATCTGAAAGATAAATGGCGCAACTTGTTGCAGTTGGCAAACCTTCCAACGCAAAGTCGACGGAAGCGAGAGACGCCGATGAGTTTGCTTGCTGACGTTTTGGAGTTGGAAAAGAAATTCGGAGATACAAGACGAAGAGGACGACGAACTGTCGCGACAAACAATAATACCAAGAAGTCGTCGTCGCAAGAACAATCCGTGGCAACTATTGTACCAACAAATTAATTATTTAAACGCCGAAACACGGAAGGGAATACTTTGTAATATTATCTATTCTTTCATGTATAATCACACTGATATTAGAATAGGAGCGTTGCCGCGGATATCCGACATTCTATACGTACTACATAACTTTCACCCGCCCACTTTTCGCTAACTTTGCTATGAACGACGCTTCGCCTTTCATCGAATGCACCGTACCTTTCTTCTTCACTTTTTCCCAATAGTGGCCTAAATTTCCACCCATGAAATCGTATCCAGTGATCGTAACCGTCGCTTTCGGGTACTTTTCTAAACAATACACGATGGCTAAAATCCCCGAGGACGGCCAATGCGCGGTGTATCCGTATTTTGTGGATAATTTATGTTGTACTTCAATAGGCATGATTTCCAGCATCTTGCGAATGCCGTACTTGGCGTACGCCTTCTTGACCGTCCTAATCGTTTGTAACCGTTGTTTCAATTTCGCGTTACTCGGCTTACAACTTTCTTTCGAGCACTTTCCCGGCGTCTCATACACGACCGGTACGATGTATCTCAACGTCGGCTTCACTTTCATATCCATCCTCCCGGTGCTCAACCTCGACCCTCGCGAACCTTGCGGTCCGGGTTGTCTCAACTCGCCTAAAAACCACAAATCCAATCTTGTCCCAACTTTCTTCTCAAACCCTTTCGTTTCGAAGTAATTGAATCTACCAACCACATCTGCGCTATCGATGCTCTTCCCGTTACTTTTTTTCAACACAGACTTCCCGTTCCCGACTAAAATGACGTTTAAGACGTCGCTGCTACTTTTCAAAGACTTCTCCTTCCTCGTCTTTTTCGATTTACTATTCTTCTTCCCGCTCGTCGCGCTCTTCGCCATTAACTCCCCGAACGTTAACTCTCCTCCGCTTTTTTCCATCTCTTCTTCGATTTCCAACACTTCCTCTTTCTTCTCGTCGACGATTCCCGCGGAATACTTCTCCTCGTACGCGTCGTGCCATTTCGGCGAAATATCCTCCTCCGGATTATCCACCCATTTCGTTTCTAAACTCTCTTCGAGTTGTCTATCTTCGTCCGTCCATCCTGGGTCGTTCCCGCCGTTTTGTTCCAGTTTTTCTCGAAACGATTCGCTGTCCAGGATGGCGTTTTCAATCTCGTTCGAGCTGATTTTCTGATTGTTGCCATCGACGAACGCTTCTGCGGCGTTTTGCAACGTTCCATCCACCACGGTATCCAGTTCCTTCACGAGTTGGTCCGCGATGGAAGAGGACCCTCCCGAGGACGACGATGAAGACGATGAAGAGGACGCGTCGTCGAGCAAATTCAAATTCGGCGCTTTGTGCGACCAGAGCACCGACCTTCTTTGCTCGCGCTCGTATCGCTGCGGCTGCTTTTCGTCGTTTACGTCGTCGTTTATCTTCTTCGACGACGACGGGGAAAAAAGACGTTCTTCTCCTTCTTCGACAAAGGCGGCTACCGTCGTCGTCGCTGTTGTTCTTGCGCCTCGCGGGATGGTGCCAACAACAACGCCACCGATGCTGCTTAAAAGCGAAGAGAGAAGGAGCAACGCGCAGATCCACGACAGACGCATCATCCTCTCGCTCTTCGGCTCCTTATTTTATGGGGAAGTTGGGCGGAGAAAAAATAACAAAAAAGGGTACGAGAGGTTTTGTCTGCTATTCGTCATCGCGATAATACATAAATATAAATATGAAAACGCTAAACCCTTCTACTCGCGCGAATAACTCTGAGATCACGGCTTCCTTCTCTTAGCTCTGACGGGCAAACCTTTCTTGGTGTGAATGGTCGCGCCGGTGATCATCTGCACGTCTTTCTCGTCGCACGCGAGCTCGAAGGAAAATTTCTTCAGCAAGACGCTCAACGCGACCGTCGCTTCCATCATGGCGAAGACGTCGCCGGCGCACCGGCGCTGCCCGCCACCGAATGGGACGTACGCGTAGTCCGTGGCGACTTCGTTCGGGTATAACCCGGTGACTAATTCGGGGTCGTAGCCGTTCCAGCCTTCGATTTTTGGGTTGGTGAATTTGCGGTCCCATCGCGAAGGGTCGAAGAGGTCTGGATTTTCCCAGTGGTCAGGAGAGCGGTGAAGATTCCAGACGGCGATGAAACAATCCGTGCCTTTTTTCAGTTGGATGGATTTCCCCATGCCGCCTTTGGGTAAGTCGACGGTTTCGATCGCGCGGCGGATGAGGATGGGAGGCGCCGGATAGAGGCGCATGCCTTCCACGAGACACATGCGGACGTCGCGAAGTTTTCGTATTTCTTCCACCGTGGGGATACCGTTTGGATCTTGCACAATCTCATCGATCGATTGTGCTGCTTTTCTCATCACGTCTGGGTGTTTGCAAAGGCAAAAGATGGTCCACGTGAGCACCGCGGCGGTCGTTTCATGACCGGCGATGAGCATGGTCATCAAATCGTCGCGTAATTGCCTATCCGAAGCCTCGTCCCCGCGAATATCCACTAAAAATCGTAACAAAGACGCATCCGACACGTTCTTATAATCTCTCGATTCAAATTCGCTCAAATCCACGTCTTGTTTATTCTCCAACGCCTCTCGAATCAGTTTCGTCAACTCCGCGTTGATCATCTCGATATCTTCGCTAAATTGTTTCTGTCTCGGCACCGCCTCCATTGCCCCGGGAATTTGCCAATACGGTAACGGAAACGTGCTCCTATGTTCGCTTTCTCTTAAAACTCTATACACGGCTTTAATAATCGGCGTCTCTTCGTTCAACGCGCCAAACTCGTAATTAAACACCGCCTCGCCGATGACGTCCAACGCCATCGCGTACAACTCGCTCTCAATCTCAATCTGTTCCGTCTCCCCGTGTTTTTCCAACTTATCGCTCAAATTCATCGCACTCCTCCCGAACAAGTCCGTCATGTGTTTTAACCACGTCCCGTGAAAGGCGCTTCCAACCACTGGCCTTCTCTTCGCCCACAACTCTTTATTCGCCGGGATCAAACCGTCGCCCATAATCGGTTGCATGATGTCCGTCAAAATGCCTTTAGAGAACGCATCCGCGTTGTCTTTGAACATGTATTTCACCACGGTTGGGTCGGACACCACCACGAACCATTTCGGTCCGGCGCCGAGATTATACACCCCGCCGTAGTCTCGATAGTACTGGTACAAAGGCACAAACAAAGGTGCGCTCCGCACTTCCTCTTTTAACAAATCAAACAAAACTTTCTCCGTTATCGGCGCACCGTTCCCCCACGGGAAAATCCGCGAGAACTTCTTCAACACGGCCTCGGTGTTATCCCTCGGGATTTCCACGCCCGGGAATAACGCGCCGTTGTACGTTTTTTCCTCTTCCGTTTCCGGTGGTTCAGATATCGCATTTTGGACCACAACGACGATGGATTTTCTTCTTTGTCCGTGATTGGTTTTCTTCTTCTTCTCCCGCGTACTCGTCGTCGTAAACGCGGAAGATCTTGACGAAGACGACGAAGACGTCGAACAACATCTGGAGAGGAACGAACAACGTTGCGTCGTCGACATTTCGAGAGGAAATGGGAATAAAGCGCTCTCAAGAGTGCGCTACCTCAAAGGCGTTTTATGTGGATAAAGGACGGAGAAAAATCTTTTCACACATGTGAGTTTTATATATTATGGATTAAAATATTGGTACACAACAGTCTCTCTCTCTCTCTCTCTCTCTCTCTTTCTGTTTATATAATAAGTTTATAATTGGTTTGGTTTCTTTTCTTTGTCCTTCCTCCTTCACCTCGCTTTTACGGCGCGCGTGATGCGTATCCTCGGCGGCGGGCGGCTCTTTCGAGCAGCGCTGTATTCGCATCCCACGTCCGGGCGAGGCGAAGAAGAGCGCTTCCTTTCCTTCTCTCTCTCCCTCTTTCCGTATATATATATATAATGTAAAGCAACACGTCTCTCTCTCTCTCTCTCTCTCTTTCTCTCTTCTTCCTCCTTCTCTTTCTCTACTATGGTATTATTACTGTGCGTTCACGCTCACTCGGTTCTCCTTCTCAAACTGCTCCTCGATTTTTGCAAACTGCGTCTTTTCCAAATCCGCAAAGTACGGATGTTCCAACGCTTCCGTCGCGTGAATTCTCTTCGCCGGATCAAACTCCAACATCTGTTGCAACAAATCGATCCCGTTTTCATCCAGCTGCGGGACAATTTTTGCCAAATCTTGCGCTTTCCATTGCGGAAACTCGTGCCAATCTCTCAATTTGGTCACCCCCGGCCACACCGTTTCGTTCGGCGTTCCCAACAACTTAAAAATGTGCAACAACTGTTGCAACTCGGAATCACCCGGAAACAACGGTTGCTTCCTGGCCATTTCCGCGAAAATGCACCCGACGGACCAAATATCTACGGGAGTAGAATAGTGCGACCCCCCCAACAAAACTTCCGGCGCGCGATACCACAACGTCACAATCTCGTGCGTGTAACTCTTCACCGGAACCGAAAACGCTCTCCCTAAACCGAGATCCGCAATCTTCAACACGTTCTGCGCTTTATCCACCAACAAGTTCTGCGGTTTTAAATCTCTGTGCATCACCCCGTGCTTGTGTAAATGCGCGGTGCCTAACAAGAGTTGGTACATGAAGTTTTGCACCGTCGATTTCGGAAGCGGGTTCGCCGGTCCTCGTCCGGTTTCATCCATGAAGTGCTTCAAATCTTGGTTCAAATATTCAAAGACTAAATACAGCATCGCTTTGCCGTCTTCTTCCACGTGTTCGACTTTTAAAAGGCGAACGATGAACGCGGATTCGGAGAGCATTTGAAGTAAAGATACTTCTCTTAACGCCGTGGATGGTACGCCTTCTTCTTCCATCTGTTGATAGTAGAAGAAAGTATACGTATGAGTATGATATAAAAACAGAAGTATGAAAAGTTCCCGCACGCGAAGATTTTCAAAAATTGGAGACGCCGTTCCCCTCTCATCATGATGAAAGATTCTGATTCCGTTTTCAAAAACAGAAGCGCGAGAGCGAGAGAGCAACGAGAAGAGAGAAACGAAAACCTTCGTCTCTTTCTGTTCTCGAACGAGACAACGGGGAGACCCGCTTTCGCTTTCGTACGGCAACCTCTCTCTCTAATCAAAACAAAGAGATCCACTTCTCTGCTCGCATCAAAATCTCCCCAACAAAAGGGGGAGGGAAAAACGTAAAAAAAACGTACCTCCAATCGTGTCTTCTTCAGCGCGACCAATCTCCCGGTCGCGCGTTCGCGGGCTTTGTACACCTTCCCGTACGTCCCTTGCCCGATCTTTTCGAGCTTTTCGTAGCACTCGTTGATCGTGGACGCGTAACCCATGGTCTTAACTTCTTTTTCCGATACAGAGAATATAAAAGATGTGATTTTATGAAGAAAGACTCCTCTCGACGGTTCTTTTTTTCTCGGGTTTTCAAATTTTTTGCTCGAAAATTTTGATGAAAAAGAAGCCAAAAACGGCAGATTTTTCTCGTACTCTCGGGAAATAAAAATGTCAACAACCAATGTCAACAAATTCCAAGCGGCGTTTCGAGCGAAAGTGGTGCAAGTGAACGAGAAGAAGAAGATAAAGAAGCAAAGAACGATTAATGGAGATGATGAAGCGCCAGGAGGAAGAGGAGGCTCTTTGGGGACGACGAAAATGAATGTGTTTTCGAACGAGAAGATGATGAGCAATCGGAGGGAAGAAGGCGAGGAGAAGAAGGTAGTAATATCTTCTTCTTCTTTGCCGGCGGGTTTTTTCGACGAGCACGCGACGGCGCGTGCGAAGGACGAGAATATGAAAGAGGAAGAGGAGAAGAAGAAGGTAGGCGTGGTGACGACGACGACGACGAGGAGTATTGACAACACACAAAAAACCGTTGCGGACGAGACGAGCGGGCAAGAATACTTGAAACAAAAAGAAGAGGAGGAGCGAATGAAACGAGAAGAGGAAGAGGCGGCCATGCATGCGAAAGAGTTGGCGGACGAGGTCATAGCGGATACAGTGGCTGGGTTTGATAAGGTGGACGCCTTGCGGGAGAAGGCGATGGAGATTTTGATGATGAAGAAGAAGAAGAATAAAGAAGACGGCGCGAAGAAAGTGAACTGGCGGAAAGGCGAAGAGAAGGACGAGAGTAGCGACGACGATGATTCGGACGAAAACGACGATTTCGCGTGGAGAAGAAAGAAGAGAAAGAAGAGCACGTAATGCAGATAGTATTTATATTCTAAAAAGTAGGTAGCTTTCATAGCGTTTAGACTTTAAAAAAGTTCAGAGAGAGAGATGTATTGTTTGCGGTTTAGCGCGCTCTCGCATACATAAATAATTATTATAGAAGTGCACATCGTCGACACGTTACGTTTCGACGGTGATAATATTATCGATTTCGTTTTCATTTTTATCGTTCGCGCCCTCGTAGTCGTCTTCAAGCGCTTGGAACGCCGCCTCGTCCTCTTGAGAAAGTTCGACAAAGTTTGTATCGTTTCTCGCGCTGCTCTCTTCGTCGAAACCTTCCTCCTCGGCGATTTTCTGCAACATGGCGTATAACTCCTTCTCCGATCGAGGACACTGTGGAACAATCGGAGGTTTCCTCCATTTGCGTTCACTCGCCAGCTTCCAGTCGACCGAGCGAAACCAAGGATGGTTTTTGATTTCAATCGAGCCATACGTCGAGCCGAGACGATTCGCGCTTTCGACGGTTAAGAGTTTACGTATCAAGTCTCGGCTTTCTTTCGTAAATCCGAACGCGTTTTCAGTTTCTTCTTCTTCTTCTTCTTCTTCTTCTTCTTCTTCATCCTCTCCTTCTTTGTCGTTTTGGTTTCCATTGCCTTCGTCTGTTTTGACTTTTTTCTTCTTACTCCCACTCGTTGTCGTCGTCGATGTCTCTTTTTTACCGCTCTTATGCTTCGTCTTCTTCGCTTTCTTCGGTTCTTTCGGCCCAAACGTAAACTCTCTCTTCAAAATTTTCTGATACGTCGCCCACGGTTCTTCGCTTTGAAACGGCGGTATACCTCTCACGAGTTCATAGAGCAAAACTCCAAGCGCCCACCAATCTACGGACTCGTCGTGACCTCCGTTCAAAATAACTTCCGGCGCTAAATAGTCCGGCGTCCCGCACAACGTGTACGCCTTTTCGTTTTCAATAAATCCAACCTTCTGGCGCAACTCTTCCATAGCACCACCGCAACCACCACTACCGCCACCGCCGCCGCCATCTTTCCTCTTACCGATACTTTTCGGCCCCAATTGCTTCGCAAATCCGAAATCCGCCAACTTCACGTACCCGTATCCGTCTAACAAAACATTCTCCGGTTTCAAATCTCTATACGCCACCCGACACGGCTTCGCGCACGTCTCGTGCAAGTACTCGAACGCGAGCGCGATTTCAACGACGTAAAATCGCGCGATGTCAATTTTCAATCGTCGATAGATTCTCAACTGATTAAACAATTCTCCTCCTGGAACAAACTCCATCACTAAATGGATTTCCTCCCTCGTTTGCGCGTACGAAAACAATCGCACGATAAACTCACTCTTGGAACACCTCTCGAGTATTTTTTTCTCCTGAACGATGTGCGCGATCTGTTTCGTCTTGGCGACGTGCGCTTTAGATAAGATTTTAATCGCCACGACTAAGCCCGAGTCTCGGTGTTTTGCAATCGGAACGATCCCGAACGACCCGGTGCCTATGATTGGGCCCAGCTCGAAGTTTCGGATGGGTGTTTTCGGGTGTATGGAAACGTTGTTCGGGTTCGGGTCAAAAACTTCTGCAGGAGCTTTTTCTGCCTTTATCGCCGCTGGGTTGGCTGCGAGAAGAGGAGGTTTCTTCGTACTCTCGCGCGTAAGCTTTTGAGAAGAGACGGCGCCGCCGCCGCCGCTGCTGCTCTTTGTCGTCGTCGTCGTCGTCGGCGGCGTCGCGATCGAACTGCACAGCTTCTTGAACATATTTTCCCCGTGTTGTGTGTATTTTTAGGATTTTCCCTTAGTAAGTAAGTGTGTATGACTTGACTGTAATTTGAAATGTACAAAAATAGCTCTCTCTCTCCTATTCTTTCTCTCTTCTTCTCTCTCGTTCTCTCATTAACTCTGCAACGCGGCTTTCTTCAATCTCTGATGATAAAAACGAACGAATACCATCGCTATACTCTTTCTTCTTGGAGCGGCGGCAACCCACCAACTGACGACTAATACCGCGCTCAACTACTTCACCATCGTCTTAATCTTCGCGATCGCCTTGGCCGGATTCAAGCCTTTCGGGCACACCTTGGTGCAATTCATAATCGTGTGACATCTGTACAACTTGAACGCGTCGTTGACTTGAATCAACCGGTCCTTCTTTTTCCCGTCGCGCGAATC
>TARA_B110000483_G_scaffold167309_1_pt1 | contig 12739 bp, 7 predicted proteins | sample TARA_B110000483 | Tara Oceans TARA_B110000483 (sample SAMEA4398176) | marine metagenome | biome: Polar Biome; feature: [SRF] surface water layer (ENVO:00010504); material: water (ENVO:00002006), including particulate matter (ENVO:01000060) such as... | depth 5 m
AAAAAATTACCTATGAGTAGTATTCCAATAAATAAGGAAATCCTACAAGCGGTAAGTAATTATACTGCCAGTCTGAAGAAGCCTATTCATTTAATACTTCAGACTGGCGAGCATAAGAAAAGAAAAGAGCTCGTTGGTTTTTTAACTGAAATTTGTAGTGTCTCTGATAATTTAATACTTGAAGAAAAAGACCAAAACGCTAATCTACGTAGTCCAATAAGTTTTTCGATTGAGGTTGATAAGAAACCTACAGGCATTATCTTTTCAGGAATACCGAGCGGGCATGAATTTAATTCTTTAATACTTGCTATCTTGCAGTCCGGCGGGTCTGAAATTAAGCTTGATGATTCTATTAAAATAATGCTACAGAACATTCAAGAAGTGCTAAGGTTTGAGACGATTGTGAGCCTTAGCTGTCATAATTGTCCGGATGTTGTTCAAGCATTAAATCAATTCTCTTTATTAAATAAAAATATAAGTAATGAGATGATAGACGGTGGTTTATATCCTGAATTAATGAAAGAAAGAGATATTCAGGGTGTCCCATGTGTTTATCTAAATGGTGAAGTTTTTGTTTCAGGAAAATCTGATATTTCAAAACTTATTACGAAGCTAGAAGAAGTCTATCCACATTTAAAACCAGTTAGCGCTGAATCTTTACCTCTTCAAGATGTTGTTATCGTTGGAGGAGGGCCCGCAGGTATAAGTGCTGCAATTTACACTGCAAGGAAAGGGTTAAATGTTACAATGGTTGCTGAAAATATTGGCGGCCAGGTTAAGGAAACAATGGGTATTGAAAATTTAATTTCTGTTTCGAGCACAACTGGACCAAAGCTAACAAATGATATGCAATCTCATCTACGTGATTATGATGTAACAGTGAAAGAGCATTTAAGAGTAAATGAAATAAAAAAAGGACCTATTAAATCTTTAGTATTATCATCTGGTGAAGTGTTGCAAACAAAAACAATTATAATAGCCACTGGAGCGAAATGGCGAGAATTAGGCGTTCCAGGTGAAAAAGAAAATATTGGTAATGGAGTTGCCTATTGTCCTCATTGTGATGGACCATTTTTTAAAGGAAAAGAAGTGTCCGTTGTCGGTGGAGGAAATGCCGGCATTGAGGCAGCATTAGACCTATCGGGCATTGTAAAATTAGTCACCGTTTTAGAATTTATGCCGGAATTTAAAGCAGATAAGATATTGCTTGATAGAGCAAAATCTAAAGTAAATATTAAACTGATTTCAAATGCCGAGACCAAAAAAATTATATCCAAAAATGGTAAAGTTATAGCAATCCAGTATAAGAATAGAAATACTGACACAAATAATCAAATTGAAATTGAAGGAGTTTTCATTCAAATTGGTTTAATCCCGAATAGTCAATTTTTAAAAAATATTGTTAATTTAAGTAAGCACGGTGAAGTGATCATAAATGAACATGGCGAAACTTCTGAAAAAGGTATATTTGCATGTGGTGATGCAACAACAGTGCCATACAAACAGATTATTATTTCCATGGGAGAGGGTGCAAAAGCAGCATTAAGTGCTTCTGATTATTTAATGAAGTTTATGCCTATAAATCAAAATGATGGAGCCTCAGTTAGCGCTTAATTGATTTAATGAATATGGTTATATCTAAGGATACTGATAGAAAGCCACTTTTCAACATCAAAGAACCATATTTTTTACCTATCAAAGATTCAAATAAAACGTTTCCTTTGAGATCTATTTACTGTGTCGGACGAAATTATGCTGCTCATTCACTTGAAATGGGTGAAGATGACCGTTTCCCCCCCTTTTTTTTCTCAAAGCCGCAATGGACTATATCAAATACTGACGTAAAATATCCCCTAGATACAGTAGATCTGCAGTACGAAGTAGAGTTAGTTCTAGCGATGGGAGCTGATTCTGTAATATCTGGCTTTTGTGTGGGAGTTGATTTAACGAGAAGAGATCTTCAAAAAAAAGCAAAAAATGAAGGAAAACCTTGGTTTAGAGGTAAAAGTTTTCTGGGAAGTTCAGTTGTTTCTAAGATTGTATTATTTAAAGAAAAAATTAATTTCAAAGATATTAAACTAAAGCTATTTGTAAATAGTCAATTAAAGCAAGATGGCTTATGTAGTGACATGATATGGAGTCCTAATGAGATTATGTGTGAGCTATCTAGGGATAAGAAATTAGACTCTGGAGATCTTATATTTACGGGTACTCCTTCGGGTGTTGGCAAAGTTGAAAAAGGTGATGAGATTTTGATCTCGATTCCTGGTTTCGTTGAGCATACCTTTTTTATTATATAACCTGACTTTCTCAAAAAAAAATCAATCTATTTTTTTATCAATCAGAAATAGGTTGTCTGAATTTTAAAAATAATTACTAACCTATTTATTTATGGGGCTTGATGATAAAAATAATATCTCAAATAAAAAGAGACTATCATTTATTTATTTTTTGAATTTCAATTTTGCCCTTTAAAATATCTCAACAAAGCATTATCTATCTATAAAAAGTCTGAAGTTGGATTTAAAATAAGAAAATCTTTTATTAAAAGACCGAAAGAGAGTTGATATATGAAACATAATTCTAACCATTATATTCAGTTTTTTAAAACCACTATATAAGAACAATCTAAATCTTTTGAAAAAAGGCATTATGATCTAATTTATCAGAACACTTTTAAAAAGAGAAAAACTTTACTAAAATCAGCGTTGCTATTTTGCTAAATAAGAACAATTTCGAGGTACTAAGATATGTCTAATTGGGATAAGAAATTATTTATCAATCATCTCAGAGAAGAATGTAGTAGGGAAGTCGCAAAAGTAGGCGTCTCTATAATTGAATTTTCAGAAAAATTTGCAGATGATATTTCTTGGGGAAGAGGAGCTGATCATGGTACACTTACATATAGGTGTAACTCTGATGACGGTCCCTTGCCTTTATTTCATATGACGTCAATAGGGCAACTTAATTTGCAAATTAACTTTATGCGTAATAAAGAAATACCTTCAATGGTACTTAGAGATGTTATTTTAAAACTTGAATCAAATTTTCTTAGAGATTATGATGAAATAGAGTATTCTAGTGATGTTTTTGTTCCTATTGATGAGTTGTTCCATACAGAGAATCAGCTCGAAAAATTTCTTAAAACTATGGAAGGTGCAACCTACAGACTAAGGCAATAATTAGTTCTATCTGCATCTTAACAGTTCTAAGTTTTTTTTAAAGCTGTATCATTTAAAACCTAAAAATTCTTCATTCATAATGAAAACACCATTTCTTTTTTTTATTATTTGTTCATTTTCTTTTTCTGAAGAATTACCAATAGGGCTAACACTAGAAGAAAAAACACGATTGCACGAAATTTATTCAATGGGGAGACAAACTGAACCTCCGGCAGGACCTATTCGGAATATAGCCGAATATGAAAGGATGCAAGGCGTATTGATAAGGTATCCATTTGGTATCTCAGTTGATTTGATTTCCGAAATAGCTGAAGATACTAAAGTATATTGTCTTGTCTCCGAGAGTCAACAAAATTCAGCAATTAATGCACTTAATAGCGGTGGTGTTAATATCGAGAATGTAGAATTTATAAATGGATCTACGGATAGCTATTGGACAAGAGATTATGGCCCTTGGTGGGTTGTGGATGGTGATAATAAAATGTCCGTTGTTGATTTTACGTATAACCGGCCAAGGCCAAATGACAATGATGCTCCCCTTAAAATATCTGACTATTTTGATGTACCTTTTTATGCAAGTGATATTATTCATGCTGGTGGGAATTATATGACGGATGGTTATGGTATATCTGCATCATCAGATTTAATATTTCAAGAAAATCAGATTGCTGATTCAATTTTACTACAGTTAATGAATTCTTATTATGGAATTGATACTTATCATGTAATTGATGATCCGAACAATACATATATTGACCATATAGATTGCTGGGGGAAATATTTAAGTCCGACAAAAGTTTTAATTCGGGATGTCCCCAATAGCCACCCGCAATTTGATCAAATAGAGGCAACTTCGACTTATTTTGCCTCCTCTTTAAATGCATGGAATGAACCCTGGGATGTCTATCGAATATGGACACCTAATAATGAACCTTATACAAACTCGCTGATAATTAATGAAAAAGTTCTTGTTCCATTAACTGGAGGAAGCTCGGATGTTGCTGCTCTGACAGTTTATGAAAATGCAATGCCTGGATATGAAGTATTGGGGTTTACTGGATCTTGGGAATCAACAGATGCGCTGCATTGTAGAACAAAAGGTATTCCAGACTTACAAATGATTCAGATATTTCATAATCCATTAAACAATAATTTAGTCCCTTCAGGAGAAGGTTATTTAGTCCAAGCCGAAATTAAAGATTTAAGCGATACTGGCTTAGAATCAGATTCAATGAAAATATTTTGGAGAAGGCCAAATGAGAGTGAATGGTCTTCAACAATGCTAGAAAAAACACAAGATGATGTATCTGAGGCTATTTGGTCTGGAGGTATACCTGCTATAACGGATACTAGTGTTTTGCATTACTTTATTCAAGCCGCTGATTCATCTGGCCGTGTTGAAAAAAATCCGATTGGAGGTTGGCATACTTTTCTTGCTCTCCCTACAGATGCTTGCAACGAATGGATTGTTGGAGATCTAAATAATACAGGTAATTTGGATATCTTCGATATTCTTGGGATTTCTGATAATATAATATCTCAAGAATTAACTGGAATATGTGCTGATTCGGTATCAGATATTAACAACGATGGGCAGTCGACATTAATTGATGTCATATTACTTGTCAACTTAGTGATGAACGAATAAGAATAGAGCTTAAAAGGATTTTAATAGTATTTCATAGTTATAAAAGTACTAAAAATTTTTTAAATTATATTTTAAATATTAGGATAAAACGTGAATATTAAAACTAATAAAAAAAACGAATATTTAATGGAACTTGAAATAGATATTCCTTGGTTAGAGTTAAAGTCTGATTTTAACAACTCTGTTAAAAAATTCAGTAAAAAAGTAAAAATGCCCGGTTTTAGAGCCGGGAAAGTCCCTTTAGATCGGCTCTTAAAACAATATCAACCTAATATAGAAGCTGATTTCATGGATGATAATTTTCAAAAATATTATTTAATGGCACTACAGAAAGAAAGTTTGATGCCAGTTAACAAAGCTGAGATTGAGGATGTTCATTTCCATATGGAAGAGCATTTTAAATTTAAAGCAACTTTTGAGATAGAGCCTGAGATAACCCTACCTAAATTAAAAAAGAATGCGCTTACAGTTCAAAAAACAATATATAAACACGATGAAAAAGATATAGAAGATGCTATTCTTCAACTCAGGAAATCTCATGCTACTATTACTACAGTTGAAGAAGGCGCAATCGAGGGAGACTATCTAATTTGTACACTTCAGAAACTTGATGAATCCGGAGTTGCTATTATTGGGAAAAAATTTGAAAAACAATATTTAAGGGTTGGTAATGGTTCTTTTACTGATGATCAAAAAGATAAGATGATTGGTTTAAAAACAGGTGAATCCACACGGCTCACTCTACCAGTTAATGAGAATGGAGGTGATGCAGAGTATGAATTAATGGTAGAAAATGTAGAAAGAGAAATATTACCGAAGTTAGATGAGAAATTTCTAAGTTTGATTAACCCAAGCCTAAAAACTTTAGAAGAATTAACGAATGATGTTAAAGAAAAAATAGAATCAAACTTTTTAGAGCGTTCTGAAACGGCATTTGAAAAAGATGTTGCAGATGCACTCATTGAATTGGTAAACCCTGCTTTTGCGCCTTCAATGGTTCAAAATTATTTAGTTAATTTACTGGAAGATGTTAAAAAACAGAATAATGGTGAGCCGCTCGATGAAGAAAAAGTTAAGGAGCAATATCTTTCTGTTGCTGAAAGAAATATTAAATGGTATTCTGTTAGAAAAAAAATAATAGAGACTGAGAGTCTCTCAGCATCAAAGGAAGAAGTTGAAGCTGAAATTCAACGATTAATAGATAGAACACCTAAATCAGAGAACGAAATTAAAAAGTATTATAAAAAGCCAAGTAATAAGACAAAAATAGAAGATGATTTAGTGGAGAAGAAGATACTGGATTATTTAAGTCAATTTACTAAGTTGAATGAGGTGTCAGTAAATACAAAAGATTTACGTGGAGAAAAACATGAGCATTGATGAGAAAATATTAAATCAATTAGTACCAATAGTTGTTGAACAGACAGGGCGTTCAGAAAGAGCTTTTGATATCTATTCTCGACTTTTAAAAGAGCGTATTGTTTTTTTAGGGACCCCCATAGATGATTCAATAGCATCACTCGTCATTGCACAGTTATTGTTCTTAGAAGCAGAAGACTCTGAAAAAGATATTTATTTATATATCAACTCACCAGGAGGAATTGTAACCTCGGGGATGGGCATTTATGACACCATGCAATATATCAAACCTGATATTTCAACTATTTGTTTAGGGCAAGCAGCAAGTATGGGGGCTTTTTTACTTGCAGGAGGAGCTAAAGGTAAAAGACATGCTTTACCCAACTCAAGAATTATGATTCACCAACCACTTGGAGGTGCACAAGGGCAGGCAACAGATATAAAGATTCAGGCTGATGAAATCTTAAGAATGAGAAAACAGCTAAATACAATTCTTGCAAAAAATACAGGTCAAACTATTTTAAAAATTGAAGAAGATACAGAAAGAGATAACTATTTAATTGCAAAAGATGCTAAAAATTATGGCATCATAGACAGTATTATGACAAAACGTAAATGAGTAAAATTAAAAAAGATGGAATTACAGCTGTAAATTTAGAGAATGAAGCAGAACAACCAGATTCCTCTTTTAAGGTAACGCTACAAAAGCCCTCAAAAATAAAGTCTTATTTAGATAAATATGTTGTTGGTCAAGAAAATGCAAAAAAAGCAATATCAGTAGCTGTTTATAACCATTATAAGAGAATTATTTATCAATCATACCTTTCGGATGATCTAGAATTAGATAAAAGCAATATTTTAATGATTGGACCTACTGGAACGGGTAAAACGCTTTTAGCTAAAACTCTTGCTCGTTTTTTATCGGTCCCATTTGCGATTGCTGATGCTACGACTCTTACCGAAGCTGGTTATGTCGGTGAAGATGTTGAAAATATTCTAGTTAGGCTTCTTCAAGTCTCGAACTATAATGTTGGAGCTGCAGAAAGAGGTATTATCTATATTGATGAAATAGATAAAGTCGGACGAAAAAGTTCGAGTGCGTCAATAACACGAGACGTTAGCGGTGAAGGTGTACAGCAAGCTCTTTTAAAGATTGTGGAAGGAACATTAGCTAATTTGCCTCCCAAAGGTGGCCGAAAGCATCCTGAACAGAGTTTTATTCCTATTGACACTAAAAATATTCTTTTTATTTGTGGGGGCTCTTTTTCTGGATTAGAAGATATTATTTCTAATCGCATGGGCAAGTCAGAAATTGGTTTTGGTGCTAAGGAAAAAATAAAAGAAAAAAATCCTGATGATATATTCCAAGGTGTGAAGCAAGAGGACCTCATAAATTATGGTCTAATTCCTGAGCTTGTCGGTAGGCTTCCAATATTTAGTAGTCTGAAAAATTTAAATAAGCATGACCTTCTTAGGGTTCTTCTTGAGCCAAAAAATTCATTAATAAAGCAGTATCAAAAGCTATTTTTACTTGAAGGAGTTGTTCTTGAATTTGAAAAAGGTGCTTTAAGCCAAATTGTTGATAAAGCATACAACAAAAAATCAGGAGCACGTGGATTAAGGTCAGTAATGGAAGAGTCCCTTATGGATGTCATGTATAAAATCCCAGATCAAAAGAATTTAGATAGAGTTACTATTACCGAAGGCTTTATTAAAAATAAATCAGAACCAATATATATAATTGGTGACAATAAAAAAACCGCTTAACTATTTTAGCAAAGTTAACTTCTGAATTGTCCTACTTCCTCCAGCATTTAATTCAATAAAATAGATACCGTTACTAATAGAGCTTGCATTCCATGCGATGGTATGCTTTCCTTTTGAAAAGAATTGATTCTTTATTTCATCAACAACTTTTCCATTAATATCATAAAAGGTTATTTTGATATTATTGTTGCTTTGATTGGGAACTGAAAAATCTATCAATGCTGAGTTATTGAATGGATTTGGATATACTCTATCTAGCTTGAACTCCTTAGGATAGGCTTGTTCTGAATCATTTGAAAGGATTTGATCGACAGTGATCGTTCCACTACCATTAACAAAAGGAACACCATTGTTTCCCCACATGTCAACCTGAGTAATTATATCAGTCGAAATTGTAGTAACATCATTTAATTCAGCATCATCACTTACAATGCAATTAACCATGAAAAGAGGATTTGGCCCAAACTCCAATGGTTCTTGCCAATTTGATATTGCAATAGTCCAAATTGAACCTGATATACTTAAACTTATTTCCCAACTTTCAGATAAATCTGATTCAATCATCGGAGACCATTGTTGATTTTGATTCCAATCAGTAAAAGGTTCGCCAGAATCATAAGTCCCATTATTATTCAAATCATCAAAAGGTTCATCACTTGGAGTTAAAATATTTAGAGATTCAGAAAGTTGTATGACGCTTAAGCTGATTGGAACTGTATTTATTGATGTAACTTGAAATGATGCTCCAGCCCCAATGGTTCCACTACCTCCTTGTATAGTGTAATATTGGTTTACTGAATTTATATTGTAAATTGCATTATCAAGGGTCGTAATTCCAACTTCATTCCCGTCAACAGTGTAAGCTAAGCACTTATCATAACGAACAAGGACTTCTGCTTCGACACCGACATTATTAAAAAGTTCTATTGTAAGTATTGGGCCATCTCCTGCCGATATAGTTGGGTTAACTAATACAACACTATTATCTATTACAATTATACTATCAAATGAGGTTCTAGCTAAAGGAGTCGCATTTATGATATCGACGAAAGAAGGGCTGAAATCTAAGGCGAATTCAAATTCAGATAATTCCATATCATTTTCCAATGAAAGTGTGATTGACCCTGAGCTATATGCATTACCGTCACCGTCATTAATCGATGCATTGGCAAGAATAATTTCACTGTAGGTAACATCAAAAGTCATATTCTCATTAGAATCAGATATTTGATCTATTCTTGTCATTGACGGTAAACCATACAGGCTAGTTGTACTCGGATTTGAAGCATGGCTGAATTCTCGATTGTTTGTATTGCCTGGGAATAGATCACCTCCATTACTTTGCCCTCCATTTTCTAGGGCAAAAAGCCCATCTGCTTGTTCTAGCCCAACACCATAATATGGTTCATTAACATTGACATTCCCACTATTTGCAATGTTATCATTGATATGCCATATTGCTAAGCCAGGGGTTGGAATTAAGGTGTCAGAACCGATTTTTTGCCTATTCTCAATCAGCCAATATTCTTCATTAACCTGGGGGTGGTTAACCTTTATGATTTGGTTGCTCGAATATGTTTGATTTAAGACAATCTCTGTTTGGTCGTTTTCAATTTCGATAATCTCAACCCAGCCCAGCCTATTTTTGCACCATCCAACCATTGTAGAAGGGTACCAAGGAGTGTTACCATTGGTGCCCCAAGAACCGCTAGCCATGAGAGATAATTTTCCCGCACCAGTTGAGGAGTTATCTGTGTCATATAAATCAGGTAATCCTAGCGCATGCCCAAATTCATGAGCAAGAACGCCAATTGCAACTATATTTCCACTTTGTATCTCTGGGTTGATTGTATAACTACTGATAGTAACGCCATCATAAGTAACCGCTGAATTCCCAAGGCTCCATTTATGACTCCAAATATTAGTTTCATCACCTTCTTCAGCTCCAGGTCCTTGGTGGATAACATTTAAAGCATCTACGTACCCATCTCCATCGTTGTCAAATTTAGACCAATCAAAGCCGGATTCTTCGAGAGCATCAACCATCTCACGTACTAACTCTCTTACTCTGCCGTAGCCATTATTGTATCCATAATAATCATGGTTATTACTTGCCGTAAACCAGTTTGAGACCTCGGATTTAGGTGAAAATTGTCCATAGGAAATTTCTTTGTAAAAATCTCGGAAGCTACCTGTATTATCATGATTCAGGTGCGTATAGCCAGGTTGATTTAAAATCAGATCAAACTCTGAAGGCTCATATACTGCGCTAGCATTTGGGAAATCAACAAGTATCCATGGAATATGAAACGTGTCTGATCTTGTATTGTTAAGATTGGGGATTGGAGCATCATCAATCAAAATATCTGGATCGGGTCTTATTAATCTACCTTCAAAGGGGTTTTCTTCAAGTCCAACTCTAAAAATAGAAGCTTCCAGGTTAGTGCCTTTATTACCTGATGCATACACCCACCAATTATTTTCATCTTTTATAATAGTCGAACCTTGATATTCGTACCAAGACTGTAAATAATTACCCCTTATATAAATATCTAAAGAGAGACCATTCGGCTGGTTTACCAAAAAAGAGGAAGGACTGGCAGTATCTGATTTTAGACTTGAAATGATAAAAAGGATCATTAATGTTAAGATTCTTTGCTTGTTTTTCATTTTTTTACTTTTTTTTAAATAAACGTTTATACTATTTTTATTCTTTTAGCTATATTTCTTCCTTCAATCTCTAGAAGAACTTGTAAATATATATATGAAAAAGCAAATTACATTTATATTACTTATGATAATCTTAGCATTCTTTAATGTTGGATGTACTTTAGAGAAGAGCGATACTAGCTCAAGTGATACAAGTGCTAGGAGCAATACACTGATTGAGAACAGTCTTGGTGATAAAGAAGGCCATATAGAAGACTATTTTTATAATTTTGAAAATAATATAGATGCTAGCTTTTTTAGGTATAGCCCAAATCTAATGGCTAATTATGATTCTTATTCAGATTATTATTCGTTATTTAATGAAGATCCTACATCGATGACTTATCGTACATTTCCTAATTATCTTGTAGCTATGACACCCCAAGACGCAGCGGAATACACAGTTCGAAACCCTATCGACTCATTATCTGTTACGGATTCTGTTGTATTCGACTCTGTTGAAATAACATCTACTCCGTTTAAAAATTTAGAATCTCTCCAATGGAACTTAGATGCTGAGCCAGAACTACAAAGGTATAAATTAGTAAATAGTGATTGGGTCGTAGATGATGTAATGGTTGATTATCAAGATGTTTTTGATGTCAGTGCTTATTGGGCCGTTGTTGATACACCATTTATTCAAAATGGCTTATTGTTTATAGATTCATCCGAATGGAAAGATACTAATTACGTTTTCTTAGCAGACGATCAATTAGTTTTTGAGGAAACATTTGAATTTAGTAAAAAGCAATTAAGTTCTGACTCTTTAGTCTTTAGAGTTAATACTGATTGTAATGATAATGGCTTTCATGATGGCGCTGAGTCTATTATTCAAGATTTTAATGGTGATGGTCTTTTTGAAGTCCTTTATGAATATGCAGATAATAATTATAATGGTGAATATGACTCTGGTGATGATTTAATTGAAGATTATGATGGCAATGATATTATCTCCATTGCTTATGAGTTCACTGACCGAGGAAATGGTATTTGGGATCCAAGAGAGCCTTTTTATGATATTGATTCTTCAGGGACATATGATGCTAACGAGCCATATCAAGATAGAAATTGTAATGATAAATGGGATGCTGGAGAGTCTTTTGTGGACTCTGATAATTCTTTGGATTACACGGATGGTGAAGCATTTACAGATGAAGGTAATGGCCTTTTTGATATTGAAGAGGCTTTTTATGGTGGTGATAATACTCAGTTATATAAGATAGGAGATAAGCCAGATGGTCTACTTGTAAACTGGTTAGATCAAAATAATTCTGAGATTTTACTAGAAGTGGAGGTGGGAGATGATATAATCGATCGCTGGGGGAATGTTTATGAGGATATTATTGAAGTTGTCTCTTCATCCGAATTAAAGCGGCAGTATGTTGATAATATTGACTCGCTCGTAACGCTCTTTACTCGTAAAGAGGTAGGGCATATAACGGACGTATCATCTTCTTTGTCTCCTGACGATTATTATATTACAAAGTCGGAATGGGCAAAAACATCTGGTGGGCAAACAGAGCGCTTTTATAATTATCATATTTTTCATGAACCTAGCCACCTCAATCAAGTTTCTTATCCTGCTTATTTTTTACCAACGGGGTTTTATTTTAGTCCCAATGAAATAGACGATGGATTCTGGCATAAAAAAAAGCTTCAAAGTGATGTCCTCTATTACACTTATAATGGAATATTAAGAGCGGGGGAAGCATTAGATACAGCTTATTACGATACAACAAATATTGCTGTTTATTACATAGAAAAATCTTATAGGGTTAAATCTGATTCTAACGTTGTGGTTCCTGCGGGCCATCGATCGAGTTTATCGGTTCCAGCTAAAGATACAACATTTACGGATTGTTTTAGAGTCACTCAAACGACTACTATGACAATGGTCGGAAGTGGGGTTGATTTTGGTCAGAGGACTGAGTCTTGGTTAGCGAAGGATGTAGGGTTGATCAAAAGCGAGGTTTATATAAGATGGACAGAACATCCATATGATTCTGATTATACGCAAAATGATAACTACCTTGATGAGTCAAATGAAGCTTGGATTGGTTTGAATCGCATTGAG
>TARA_B110000483_G_scaffold117896_1_pt1 | contig 12734 bp, 7 predicted proteins | sample TARA_B110000483 | Tara Oceans TARA_B110000483 (sample SAMEA4398176) | marine metagenome | biome: Polar Biome; feature: [SRF] surface water layer (ENVO:00010504); material: water (ENVO:00002006), including particulate matter (ENVO:01000060) such as... | depth 5 m
AGATAGCTTTCCTAGATTTTAATACAAAGCTCTAAAAATTCGAAGCCTAAACGGCTCATATTGTGTCTTTCATATTACTCAAAGATCAATATTAATAAATTACTGCTTATCTGCCATAAAGGAAATTTGTACTTCGTATTAAATGAAGACTTATCATTGAACAAAAAGGCGCGATGGATAGTATCCTTTTTGATTGAGACTATGTGGCAACATCGGCGATTCAAAGCAAAAGTCTATCACTATAGTTAGAAATCGAAATTTTCAGCCTATCATTAGCTTTAGTTATTTTTTATCCAGTTCTATAATTATCTAGTATAAAGCTTAAAAATCAGCTCCTATACTAAAGTAAAATCTAGAGTCTTGCACTTTACCATTCTCTACTCCCCATGCGTAGTCAAATTTCACTAAATAACCCAATATAGTAGCACGAATTCCGGTTCCGTAGCCCATAAGTAATGGATTACGAAAGTAATTGATATTGAGTGAAATGACATCTCCACTATTTAATTGAACCGTATTTAGTGGATTGTCATCACCCCAAGGAGAGAATCCATGCCAAGCAGTACCAATATCAAAAAATGTCGTAAACTGAAAATTCTTAAAGAAGGAAGCACCTTTATTTGGTCCCAATAAATACTTAAAAATTGGCAGTCTTAGCTCTGCATTTATCAGAGCAAAAGAACCTCCATTTCTCGCATTGGTTTTAAATCCTCTTAGCTGATTTGCAGCAGTCTGATAAGCAAATCTAGTATTAGCCGGAGTAGTAGTTTCTTGATCAAATGACTGAAATATCCAACCTTCCATACCACCAAGATAATAGAGAATTTTTTCTGAACCCACAGATCCATTTCCCGCTCCTCTGAGCGCTAATACTGAGTGTCGAAGTAATGGTATATAATGCCTAAAGTCAAAACCTAAGACAGAAGTGAACCCTTCTGATGGACTTAATTCGAATCCATCCACCACTTGTAAATCGAATCTATTGATAGCTTCTATATAGAACTTGTATCTAGTTCCATTCTTTATATTAGTAGATATGTCTATCGTGTTATCATAAACATACTCTGCCTTGATACTTAGTCTTTTATCAAACGATATAGGATCATCTAGAGATTCTTCATCACTAGATTTCAGCAAGTATCTATCTAATCTCAAGCTAGTCCTGAGTCGTATACTTCTAAATATATCAAATGGATACTTCATTTGAAATTCTCCAAGCATCAAATTTGTACTCGTTCGGTACAATTGATTTGAACTACTTTCGTATGTCTCACCATATGTCCTTCGATATAGACTATATTTTTTGTCTATCAATTTTTTTCTGTCTTCGTAAATCAAGAAAAACTCTGAACCATTAAACCTAGTTGGAAGGCGAAATCCACCTACCAATACATCGTCTTCGAACAGATCTTTTACAGTCGCTTGAAACAATATACCATTAGGTGCGTATTGCAATTCATTAGCTGGTTCATTAATTCCTAATGCCCCAAAATCGATACCTTCTCCTAGATTATTATAGTTTTCTAATCCTTCAAAAAGAACAGAATTATCAAATTTAGTAGTAAAATTATCTACCCTGAATTTCTTCCTTCCTGCAACGATTCTAGCTGGATTCCAATCTGCAAGATCTTCTTCATTAAGGCTATCTCCGTCTATAATATCATTATGTAATGAAAGCCTACTCTCTGTAGATAATTCTAATTCTGGCAACACAGCTGGATCAGGAAATTTACTCTGAAACATATACTCTGGCTGCATGGTATTATCATTACTATCTAGAAAAATGAGAGGCACCTCTTCTGTCTCTTGAGTAAGTTCTTCGAGACTCTTGTAATAAAATGTAGTAGCTGTCTCAAAAGATCCGCTTATATCTCTGTCAAATATTCTATAACCCCCATCATAGTAATAAGTATATGTAGCTATCTTGGAATTAGGTCTCATCGCATGCAAAATGATATTTCTATCTACATTACTTTTTAGAGAAGAAATACCCGTTGACATATCATATATGTAATGATTTTGCATTCCACTTTGATTAGATAAGTATGATACATTTCCACGTTCCATATATATAGGATCTGTGATATCAAACTTCGTATTATAGATAAGCTCAATCGATTTACTTTCTAAATTATAGAAATATAGGTCCAGATTTCCCTGAGGTACTATGGTGTCGATATCCTCTAGGTCTTTCCAATCCAATGGTCTATTAGATGTAAATAATACGCCTCTATCTTGACCACGATCTATAAACTGCACTGATAAGTCATCATGCATATCATTGGTAAGCTGCGTAGGCTCTCTCAATATGAAATCATAGTGAATCAAATCTGAATAACCAACCATATTAGCCGACATGATATACTCTGTATCTGATATATAATCAATACTATATACTCTACGAATGGCCTCTGGCAATAATTGTTCTTCGTAGGTCACTTTATCACCTAGCTTGTATTTGCGCAGATACCTCAGATCTCTATGTTCGTGTACCATCGAAAATTCGTTTCCTGATGAATGCCATACTATACTAGGATAAGAGTAGTCCGTTTGTTGCAAAGCATTGCGATGACCATATTTCATTATCGTTTTCTCATCCCCGCTCTCCATTTCTCTATGCATAATCCGATACTTGCCTTGCTGATTATACACATACAATAGTTGACTTCCGTCAGGGCTATAGCTCAGATGAGATACGGGTACGTAAGACTTATTTTTGAGATCTACTTCCTTGTTCAAATTTGTGGCGTCAAATAAGTCATTTTCACTATCATAATGACTAAACCAATATTCCGACCAATCCCTTTGTAATTGCTTATAATTGCTATTGAGCACATAACCAAAACTATTTTCTAGATTAGATGACAGTCTTGCAAAATAAAGTAGATTGGATATCGAGAGTCGACCATAGTTTTGATCTATATAATACCACATCGAGTGTCCTGCAATCTCAGGATGTGAATCTGCCAACTTCTCAAAGTTACTGTACTTGCTATTGCTTTCTAATAAATCTCTCAATTCATCATCGAACTCATTATCCCACGGCTGAGCAGCATACTTTACAACACCTTCTTTGTACCACTCTGGCAGCTTAAGTAATACGGCATTTTGTACTATCTCTTGTATACTGGACCCAAATAGAATAGCATTGAGGTACACTCTAGCTATACCTTCTCTTATCTGCTTTCTGAGGTGTGAGTGATTCCCATCAAAGTAGACAAACATCTTGTTACCTACTATCTTAGTTTTTCCTGTAGTAGAACCAAATATATCTTCTGTACCGATATTAGATTGCTTGAAATCTGTGATATCTAGGTACACAATGATTTGAATTTTATCATTCATACGATGCTCCAAGATATCTTGGATATCAGTATGATCTAGTTCAGCATATTGTAGGACTGTCTTTCCGAGCATTTTACCTTTGCCATACCAGTAAGTGACAAAATTCTCTGTCTCATATTTATCCCAACTATTAAAATCGTCAGTAAATTGCACACGATTTTTGCCAAACTCAGTATTGATACTTTGAGAGAAGAGTATGGTGGTCGATAATAGTAAAAAGAGCACTAAAAGCTTTCGCATACTACAAGATAGAAATATTGCCAAAGTATTATGAGAGAATTTTGATTAGATTAAGTAGCAAGGTAATGCTCCTACAGATTCTATTATACAATTATGAGACAATTGCATACTGATCCTTTTCACATTCATCCACTTCAGGTTAATACAAATTTAAACTCATAATCCATAAATTTTATCCACGACTGATTATGTTTAACTCCTTCTAGGATTATGGAAATGAAATGTTCTACTAATGGAACGCTCAGCTTGATTAGTAAATAAGCGACTACAGTCGCGAAAACATTCTAAATTTCGTCGCCACGAAGCACTCTGAATCGCTTTCTTGCTTCTACTGCGAAGGTACTACCAGAATACTCTAGGAATAGTTTTTCGTACAGCTCTAACGCTTTAACTTTATCTTCGAGGATGAGTTCAAAGAGTTGTGCCATTTCGAAAAGTGCATTATCCGCTCTAATTTCTTCTGGAAATTTTTCAATTATCTTTTCGTAGAATCCAATTGCATCTTGATATTCACGCTTTTTCATATGGATCTGAGCTTTACTGTAGAATACATCGTCTTCTAATGAGTGTTCAGGATATATAGTAGTAATAGAATCTAATTTTGTTTGTGCTTCTTCAAATCTATTTTGAAAAATGAGTAGCTCTGATCCCGAATACATCTTGAGTGGCGCATCTGTGGTATCCAAAGCCATGTTGTCCATAATGAATACTGCCTTATCTATAGCATCATTGGAGATCAATTTACTTGTTGCTCTTTTGAGGATATCAAATTGCTCTTGAGCCCACTCAAAATCTCCAATATAGTATGATAGTTTAGCATTGCGATATCTTGCCTCCTCTCCTATCGATGCTTCTTTGAATTCTTTATCTACTTGTGAATATAAGAGCGTTGATTCCCATATATCGCCTTGTATAAGTTTGTAATCAGCTAAGTTGATCTTTGATTGGTTAAGAGCGTATTTCTCAACTCCAGCGAATCCTATCAACTCCTCTAGAACTTCTATTGCTTCGTCAATATTATTCATATATAAAGCCTGTAACTCGGCATACTCTTGCATAAGTAATGCCGTCTGACTATTACGACCATACTCCGCCATAAATGATATATACTCTACTTCCAGAGCTACAAGATCCTCTTGAGTGTAGCTATAGTCTTTTGTGATTTTAAACCTTTTTGCTTTGAGTAAACCTCTTTTGGCTTCGAGGTAGTAGCTAGTATTGATTCCTTTGTTAGTAGTGATGTACTCAAAGCCTTTAATCGCTGTATCGTAATAATTATCATCCAAAGCGATCTCTGCAATATCAAATACGCGACCTCCATTTTCTTCAAATTGCCTATCTAGAGCTCTTGCCTGTCTAAGAGCTTTGTCGTATTGTTTCTGTGTGATGAAAGTCCACATCAGCATCTCAGGAAAAATTTCCATCTCTGGCTGTTCAGTCATACGCTCGTACAACTTAGTCTGTAGCATGGTATACCCTTCTTTATCTAATTCTCTTTGGAAAATGGTTTTAACACTCTTCATTCTCTTTTCGCTTTTAATCAAGCTGTTGAGAAACTCGTCTTGCATCTTGCTTACTTTACCTGTTCGGCGATACATATCAGCCAATTGGTAACTATAATTGTATTGTAATTCTGGCACTTCTTTGCTCGACTCATATACTTGTATTGCTAGATCATAATTGCCAGATCTCGCGAACGAACTACCTAATTTGTTGATCATATGTACATTGCCATTGATATTGCTAATGGCTTTCTGATACATTTGTTTTGACTTCCCAGGCATAAATTGCTTATCGTAGAAGACTCCGTATTGTACATACAGCTGCATCTCTTTCGGTCTCTTTTTTATTTGTCCTTTAATGGCGTCTTCTGCCTGCTCAAAGTTTTCAACTTCCAAGAGCGAAGCGATATAACGCTCAAAATAGTAATCATTCTTACCTGTCTTATCGAACATACGTTTATATACTTCTGCTGCTTTTTCGTACTCACCATTACGGAAGTAAGCATTAGCTAATTTGCTATCTTGGGCTTGAACCACGATAGCAGAGAGTATAATAAAGGTTACAAATAGGAATCTGGACAACTTCATTGAAATTAACATATTATAAGAATGCAATATAAGTGTATAGGCTAATTGCGACAAAAACTAAATTTAAAACGTCTTTTGGAGCGAAATTGATTCAATTTAAGGGTAGAAAAGTAAATTAGTTGTCAATATAGAATTAAAAAACAGCCAACATTATTAGTATGAATGGCTATTAATATCTGTAATTATAATCTTCTAACTAGCCTCTCTTCACTTCTATAACGATAATATCGCCATCTAGCAATTCTATTTCTTCACCACAATTTGATTCCATAGAAACACTATCTGCTAATACTTCAGCAGCAATGTAATCTGTGTGTCCAGCTAAAGCAGCTTTCACTAAAACGTGATCACTAATCTTTACATTGATACGGTCAGTTACTTCAAATTCATTTGACTTTCGTAGGTTTTGGATGCGATTGACCAATTCTCTTGCCGCTCCTTCTGCTATGAGTGCATCATCTAATTGGATATCTAATGCTACAGTCAGTTCCTTGTCAGAAGCAACTTGCCATCCAGGGACATCCTCCGCTATGATTTCAAGATCTTCTAGATCGATTTCATATTTCACTTCACCGAGATCGACTATGTAGCTATTGCTTTTTTCAATCTGAGTGATGGTGTCATTATCAAACTTTTGAATGATCGCTGCTGCAGCTTTCATATCCTTACCGAGCTTACGACCTAGCGTCTTGAAGTTTGCCTTAGCTTTCTTTTTGATAATACCAGAAGTATCTGTGATGTATTCGATGTCCTTTACATTTACCTCTGCCATGATCAGATCCTTAAGAGCTTCTACTTGCCCTTGGAACTCTGGATTGAGCACAGGAAGTAAGATACGCTTCAATGGTTGACGTACTCTTAGGTTATCTTTCTTACGAAGTGATAACACTAATGATGAGATGCGCTGCGCATAATCCATTCGCTCTTCTAAGGCTTTATCGATAGCTCCATCTACTGGCTGAGGGAAATCTACCAAGTGTACTGATGGGTGCGACTCTAGCTGAGATACATCATTTAGGTTCTTAAATAACCAATCACTAAAGTATGGCGATATCGGTGCGATCAGTTTAGATATAGTGGAAAGACATTCGTATAATGTCTGGTAGGCTGCGATCTTATCCTCACTGTATTCTCCTTTCCAGAATCTACGTCTACATAATCTCACATACCAGTTACTCAGATGACTATCCGCGAATGACTGAATCCTACGAGCTGCTTGCGTTGGCTCATATGCTGCAAAGTCTGCATCTACTTCTTTTTTGAGAGTATTGAGTAGAGAAATAATCCATTTGTCGATCTCTTGACGGTTTTCTAACGGTATATATGCTTCGCTATGATTAAATTGATCGATGTTGGCATATAGGCTAAAGAACTTAAATGTCTGGAACATCGTAGCAAAGAACTTACGTCTCACTTCTTCTATTCCGGCTTCATCAAACTTGAGATTATCCCAAGGTGATGCGTTACTGATCATATACCATCTTGTGGCATCTACTCCATACTTGTCTAGCGTTTCAAATGGATCAACTGCGTTACCAAGTCGCTTACTCATTTTCACACCGTTCTTATCGAGTACAAGACCGTTAGATACTACCGTCTTGTATGCCACACTGTCAAATACCATAGAGGCAATCGCATGCAATGTAAAGAACCATCCTCTCGTCTGATCTACACCTTCGGCGATAAAGTCTGCAGGGAATCTAGAGTCGAGCAATTCTTTGTTTTCAAATGGATAATGCATCTGTGCATATGGCATCGATCCACTATCAAACCATACATCGATAAGATCTAGCTCACGCTTCATTTCCTTACCATCATCAGATACTAATATCACATCATCGATATACGGACGGTGAAGATCTTTTGGCATCTCTTGACTAAGACCTAATACTTTGTTCGCTTTGTCTATTTCAGATTGTAGCTCTGCAATAGATCCTATAGATATCTCGTCACTATTATCAGCGGTACGCCAGATCGGTAGCGGTATGCCCCAATATCTTGATCTTGATAGATTCCAATCTTGGAGATTCTCTAGCCAATTACCGAATCGCTTCTCTCCTGTGTGAGCAGGTTTCCACTGGATCGTCTTATTGAGTTCTATCATACGATCTTTTACTGCCGTAGTACGAATGAACCAACTATCCAATGGATAGTATAATACTGGTTTATCAGTCCTCCAACAATGTGGATAATTGTGACTGTATTTCTGTACGTTGAATGCTTTGTTTTGCTCCTTGAGCATGATTGAGATATCGACATCTACGTTTTTATACGCATCTCCTTCATCCTTGTAATCCTTGACATATCTTCCGGCGAAGTCAGTCACCTCATCCACGAACTTACCTTGTAAGTCAACAAGCGTCAATGATCCGATACCATATTTTTTAGCGGCAAACATATCATCCGCACCGAATGATGGCGCTAAGTGAACGATACCTGTACCGTCAGATGTAGATACAAAGTCACCACAGATTACTTTGAATGCATCGCCATCTTCTGGCTGCACGTATGGCAACAGTTGCTCGTATTCGAGCATCTCAAAGCTTGCACCTTTGTACTCACCTGTGATCTTATATGGTATTACTTTATCTTCTGGTTTGAAGGCCTCATAATATTCTTCCGCAGCAGCTTCGTTGAACCATTTGCCTACTAGCGCTTTCGCTAATATCAGATTGACAGGAAGTTTAGTATATGGATTGTAGGTAGCGATACGTACATAGTCGATCTTCTTTCCTACAGCCAAGGCCGTATTCGATGGAAGCGTCCATGGTGTCGTTGTCCAAGCTATGAAATAAACATCTCCAGCTTCATTTCCTTCGAACAGAAATTCTGATGCTGCGTTTTTCTTCAGCTTAAACTGTGCTACCGCAGAAGTATCCTTTATGTCTTTGTAACAGCCTGGTTGATTGAGCTCATGCGTACTTAGTCCTGTACCTGCAGCTGGCGAATAAGGCTGTACTGTATATCCTTTATACATGTAGCCTTTCTTGTGTAGCTGATCTAGTAGCCACCAAACAGACTCGATATAGTTATTTTCGAAAGTGATATATGGATCATCGAGGTCTACCCAATAGCCCATCTTGACTGTAAGGTCATCCCATACGTCTTTGTAACGCATCACAGTTTCCTTACACTTCTGATTGTATTCATCTACCGTGATCTTAGTACCGATATCTTCTTTAGTGATACCAAGTTCTTTCTCTACTGATAACTCTACAGGTAGTCCGTGCGTATCCCAGCCACCTTTACGCAGCACACGTTTACCTTTCATAGTGTTGAATCTACAGAAGATATCTTTAACCGTACGTGCCATCACGTGGTGGATACCAGGCATACCATTAGCAGATGGTGGTCCTTCATAGAAAACGTAAGTGTTATCCTCAGGCTTCTCATCTATACTCCGCTGAAAGATATTTTCTATATCCCAAAATGCTCTGATCTCTTTATCTATCTCAGGAAGGTTAAGTGACTTGTGATCTTTGTACTGTGCCATATTGTATCTGTTCTCTAATAAGAGTGCAAAAATATAAAATCATGGGCAATGAGCGTATTAATAAGCTAATCAGAGAATAAATCTGCTCTTAACCGTTTCAGCGTACTAATCTGAGTCCATATTTTTACTTTGGAAATTACAGACGACAATATGAATTTAAGAATAGCACTAACTAGTAGACGATAAAAATTTAAATAAAAAATCCATTCCGTTTTTAGTAGGTGATTTCTCTAATAGATTTATCATTTTTTGATTATCCACAATCCAATTAAAGAGTAATAATCGCCATTATAACTTTTGGTCCATATTCGGCATCTATTTCTACCACTTTGTTTGTTACTTCAGGTATATTCATAAATTTTTGATCATAAAAAAAACCCTTCTAACATAATTCAGAAGAGTCCTTATGATTGCTTTTATTTTTTGAATGTACTTCTTTGATGGCCTATAATTTTTGTTTTTGTCTCTAGGTCAATGCGTTGCTGCATCCACAACGAATTTGCTATACCCCATTAAGTTTAACCTTATCTTGGTAAAGTCAATGCGTTTTTATAAAACGCTGTCTGACTTTCAGTCTCGCGAATTTCTTGTGGAAATTCTCTGGATCGTAGTAGTGTCAACATTAAAAAAAACTGCATGACTCCGAAATCGTTTATTCGATACGCGAATAAACTTACACAGTCATGATATCCTTTTCCTTTGCGTCAATCATGTTTTCTATCTTCTTTGTGTAGGATTTTACTTTGTCTTCTACTTCTTCTTCCTTTCGCTTTCCTGCATCTTCAGGGTATCCTTCCTTCACCTCTTTTTTGATGGCGTCCATCAACTTGTGACGGATACTTCTAAGACTAACTTTCGCGTCTTCTCCTATTCCTTTACACTGCTTCACTAAATCTTTACGTCTCTCATGTGTCATAGGTGGTACGCTGATACGGATAAATTCTCCGTCATTCATAGGGGTAAGTCCTAGATTGGCTTCAAATATAGCACGCTCTATTACAGCGAGCATACCTTTCTCCCAGGGTTGAATAGTGATGGTCTTACTATCTGCTGTACCCATGTTGGCTACCTGTGAGATAGGTGTCGGTGTACCATAGTAGTCACAGTTGACACTACTTAGCATTGCTGGTGATGCCTTACCTGCTCTGATCTTTGTTAATTCTGCTGCTAGGTGTTCTAGTGACTTTTGCATGTCATCGTCACCTTCCATTAATGTTTCTTCTAAAAATTCGCTCATAATATATAATACTTAAAAAATTATCTCTTTGTAGTTGGTTGCCGATTTATTCGTTTGAACTTGAAAAGTAGACCATGTGTTTGCTGCGCAAGCCACACTATACTGCTTCTACGCATGTTTTTCTGCGAAAAGCCATTGCTCGCTTAGTTTCTTCCTCCCATCATCTGAAGCAAAATAAATAAAAATAATACTAATGAAGACATTGCTTTCGCTACATATGTCATCGCTGCCCACCAAAGTGAGTCTTTTGCACCATCCAATTCGGCTCCATGCGCTATACCAGCGTCTTCTATCCATGCCATTGCTCGATTACTCGCATCGAACTCTACAGGTAAAGTTACTAAGCTAAACAGTGCTGTGATACCAAAAGTAGCTAATAATACGATCATAAATATATTACCAAAGATGCCTGAAGCCAACCCTGCTACCATCGCAAAAAATAAAAGCTGCTGTAACTTACTACTCATCTGCACTAGAGGCACTAAATTAGATCTCATAGTAAGCATACTATACGCCTCAGCATGCTGGACTACGTGTCCACACTCGTGTGCTGCTACTGCTGCCGATGCTATAGATCTACCATTAAATACAGCTGGCGATAACGAAACCGTTTTGGTCTGTGGATTGTAATGATCTGTAAGCATACCTTTGCCCTGCACTATATTCACATCGTAGATACCAAAGTGGTCCATCATCTTCTTGGCTACCTCAGCTCCAGTCATACCTGACCTTAATGGCACCTTTGAGTAGTGAGCAAACTTACTTTTGAGTTTACCACTAATACCCATCCCTATTAGAGATGATATGCCTACAATTACTATGTATCCAAACATGCTTTACTTTTATTTACTTTATTTTATCAAAACCTGTATACTTTCTTAAGACGTCAGGTATAGTGATTCCGTCACTTGTTTGATTATTTTCCAGTAAAGCGGCTATGATACGAGGAAGTGCTAATGCACTTCCATTAAGCGTGTGTGCTAAGGTAGTTTTCCCTTCTTCATTACGATATCTAAGCTTAAGTCTGTTAGTCTGGAAAGTCTCAAAATTGGAAACAGAGCTAACTTCTAGCCATCTTTTCTGGGCTGCGGAGTACACTTCGAAATCAAATGTAAGTGCACTTGCGAAACTAAGGTCTCCAGCACATAAACGCAGTATACGGTATGGCAGTTCCAATTTTTGTAATAGCCCTTCAATATGGTTACACATCTGAGTTAGTGTTTCATATGATTTTTTAGGGTGTTGTACCTGCACTATCTCTATCTTGTCAAACTGATGTACACGATTAAGTCCTTTGACATCAGCACCATAAGATCCAGCTTCTCGGCGGAAGCAAGGTGTATATCCACACATCTTGATAGGAAAATCATCTTCTTTGAGAATTACATCTCTATATATATTAGTGAGAGGTACCTCCGCTGTAGGAATCAGATAAAGATCATCTTCATTGACATAATACATCTGTCCTTCTTTGTCAGGTAGTTGTCCAGTACCACGAGCAGAATCTTCATTGACCATAAGAGGCGGTACGTACTCCCTATATCCGGCATTACTAGCCTCATCTAAGAAGAAATTAATCAATGCTCGTTGTAGTCTTGCTCCTTGACCTTTGAATACCGGAAATCCAGCACCCGTAAGCTTAACACCTAATTTAAGATCAAATATTCCGTATTTATCAGATAAGTCCCAGTGCGGCATCGCATCGTCCCCTAGATCAGGTATAGTACCAGTAAGGTCCTTAACTACTTCATTGTCTTCTTCCGTACTTCCTGCAGGTACAGAGGTATGCGCTAGATTAGGTAAGCCTAAGAGTTCCGTTTCTAATTCAGACTTCACAGCTTTAAATCTCTCTTCGAGTATACTAGATTCCTCTTTGAGCTCCGCAATCTTAGCCTTCATAGCATTAGCCTCTTCTGCTTTGCCAGATTTGAATAGATCGCCTATTTCTTTGGAAAGTGACTTTTGTTCTGATAGCAACTGGTCTAATTGTGTCTGAGAGGATTTTCTCTCATCATCTAGCACTACTATCTTATCGAGTGTAGCAGCTGCATCAATAAATTTTCTCTTGGCGAGACCCTCTAGTAGACGGTCTCTTTCTTCTCTTATCGTACTTAGTAAAAGCATATCAAAATCCTTGAAAAATGAATATTACAGGACCTAATTTAGTCCTGTGAATTAAGGTTGGCAAAGATAGTATTTTGATATTCAAATTATAAATGTATTTTTGCAGCGCAAATCAGCCACCTTGGTTGGTATTAGGATATTTCCAAATCCGTCATTTTCCTACACTATCTATTTCAACATCAACATACTGAGACAGTTATTTTTT
>TARA_B110000483_G_scaffold52177_1_pt1 | contig 12651 bp, 10 predicted proteins | sample TARA_B110000483 | Tara Oceans TARA_B110000483 (sample SAMEA4398176) | marine metagenome | biome: Polar Biome; feature: [SRF] surface water layer (ENVO:00010504); material: water (ENVO:00002006), including particulate matter (ENVO:01000060) such as... | depth 5 m
GCCAGCCGACTGTTATTTCGGCTGGCGTCACCCTACGAAATCGGTTGGGGGAATGGGTGGACCGGCATTCTGGTACATTTTTTATCGCACCTTGTGCGACCTTAATTTTAATTTTCGCAATTTTTCCGACAATTTATTCGATTTTTTTCGCGGTTAGCCGTGTACGTTTCACGGGAGACGGGCTTAAGTTCCGATATGTTGGTTTACGGAATTTCTCTAAACAGTTCTTTGGCAGTAGTGAGGTACACTTTCTAGGTCGAACCGATCCCGTCAGCATTTTTGGATATACGATATTTGTGATAATCGTCGTCGCACTCTTGGTGTGGCTCTGGAGGTCTCAAAAATATACAACTTGGGTGGGCATGATAGGGCGGACGATTTCTGCAGCTATGGCGATTTTCCTGTCCTGGATTCTGTGTGCATCGTTTTTGTCTGGAAATGCGATAGGCACCCTGTATACAACTCTTTTCTATGTTATAATAGGTTGTACTTTTCAATTTGTGATCGGTACTGGATTAGCCTTTCTATGCTCACAACCGATTTCTGGCAAAAACTTTTTCCGTGTGGTTTTCTTTATTCCACTTATGATAACTCCTTTGGGCGTCGGATACGCAATGCGGATGGTGGCCGACGTTACTAAGGGTCCGTTCGAGCCGCTTTTGGGGTTTCTTGGGTTATCAGATTGGATCTGGTCTGTCGACGCATGGTCAGCACGGTTTGTAATGATGGTTGGCGACTCTTGGCAGTGGATACCTTTTATTTTTATCTGTATGCTGGCAGCATTAGAGAATGTTCCTGGCGACCATGTCGAAGCGGCACAAGTTGACGGTGCATCAAGCCCTCAGATTTTTCGAGAGATTATTTGGCCACAGGTCCTGCCTGTCGCCGCGACTGTATTATTGATAAGAATGATAGAAGCGTTCAAGATCGTTGATCTTCCTAACATCATGACAGGCGGTGGACCTGGCACGGCAACCGAATCTATGACTTTGCAGTCAATGTATATCTGGCGCGCCAATGACATGGGTTCCTCAGCAGCGATTGCCTATCTCCTCTTAATTCTGACCGTTGTCGTCTGCGCATCGTTTTTTAACTACGTGGTTCTTGGTCAGGTTAAAAAGGTTGGCGCATGAGTAAAACTTCCTATAGATTTCAAAAATCCCAACGTACCTTGATGCAGCAGATGTTTGAGGCACCTGCGATTGGTAAGATGTCGCCAATGGCCAAGATCCTTGCGTACACTCTGCTGGGTGTTTGGTCTTTTTTCGTCCTGTTCCCGATATACTGGGTCGTCATTACCTCATTCAAGGATATGACCACTGTAAATCAGGGACCTTTTTATATCCCTTTCATAGATTTTCAACCCACGCTTGAGGCTTGGCGCAGTCAATTCAATGAAGATCCATACTGCACTGTGAGTGCAATCGGAAGGCAGCTGTGGTTGCTGGTTTACAATTCTGCGGTTTTCGTGGTCTCGCCAGTGGTTGCGTTAAATCCAATGCAACCGCAAATCTGCAAAATTTATCTGGCGTTTACGAATTCATTCGTTATCAGCATCTTTTCAACAGGTTTATGCGTCCTGGTCGGATCAATGGCCGCTTACGCTTTAGCACGTATCAAGTATGCTCCGCGTTTTGGCAACATAATGGTTTTTGTGTTGTTGCTAATTATCGTTATTTTTGCGACTACGTATGTGGGTGCGCCTTGGTGGGCCTCATCAAGCGTTGGGTTGGCACTTTTCTTTTTCTTACTTCGTGCTCTTCGTGGATATTTCAAGATGTCGCTTAAGAATGGTGACATCTTGTTTTGGATTATATCACAGAGAATCTTACCACCTATCGTTGTCGTAATCCCAATCTATGTAATGTTTCAGGCCGTTGGAATGCTGGACACACACTTAGCACTAATTCTGCTCTATGCTGTGGCTAATATGCCAATTGTGGTCTGGCTCATGTATGACTTTTTTACAAACCTGCCAATCGAACTGGAAGAATCTGCCCAACTTGACGGTGCCACGCGCCTGCGCATTTTCTGGGAAATTGTCTTGCCCTTAACCCGTCCGGGTCTTGCAGCAACAACACTGTTAACGCTTGTGTTATGCTGGAACGAATATTTATTTGCTGTGTTCTTGGCTACCGTCAAGGTTCAGACAATGCCAATCATGGTTGCAGCCAAAAATACAGGCGAGAAGGGTATTCTGTGGTGGGAGATGTGTGCGATAATCGTCGTCATGATCATACCCGTAATCATTATGGCAATTTTGTTGACAAGGTTCATATCGAAAGGCGTTCTTATGGGCGCAGTGAAAGGCTAAAAACATGCAAGGTTTTGATCGTCAAGCGGCCGTCCGGTTTGAGAATGTGGAAAAAAGTTTTGGCGACGTTAAGGTGCTTAGAAACTTTGATTTGGAAGTACAACCAGGCGAGTTTGTCGTGCTGTTGGGCGCTTCTGGTTCGGGAAAAACTACAGCTCTGCGCATCCTGTCAGGTTTAGAAAAGCCATCCGGTGGTCAGGTCTACATAGACGAAGAAAATGTGACTGATGTTCTGCCAAAGTACCGCGATATATCAATGGTTTTTCAGTCTTATGCGCTCTATCCACACAAAACGGTTGCAGATAACATTAGTTTTCCACTGAAAGTGCGTGGAATGGTCAAGTCTGATATGGATGCAGCAACTCTGAGTGCCGCAAAACAAGTACAGATAGAAGATCTTTTAGCTCGCTATCCGCGAGAGCTCTCAGGTGGTCAGCGCCAGCGCGTGGCACTTGCCCGCGCCATTATTCGGCAACCATCTGTGTTCCTAATGGACGAACCGCTGTCGAATCTTGACGCTAAACTTCGCGGGCACATGCGTGCGCAGCTTAAACACATGCAAAAATCCATGGGGATCACAACGATTTATGTCACCCATGACCAGATCGAAGCAATGACATTAGCACACCGAGTTGCCATACTTGAAAAAGGCGTTTTGCAACAACTTGCGACACCGGCAGAGATTTACAACAATCCTGCAAATTTATTTGTGGCCCAGTTCATTGGCTCACCGCCAATGAACGTAGTGCATGGAAGTCTTAACGAAGGTCAATTCATAACCAATGGTGTTGCAATCCAAACTTCGGTTACGGGGCAGGCGGAAAAAGCTATTATGGGCGTCCGACCAGAGGATTGTTCCATTGCAGCATCCGCCGAGGGAACTTTATCCGGAGAAATTTTCACCAACGAATTAATCGGGGATCATGCTCTCGTAACAGTAGATTGGGGTGACGATCAAATTTCAGTGAAAGCCCCAAAAGACTTTGCCGGTGAACAGGGCGACACGGTTGGTATTATAATTCATCGTGATAGTCTCTTCGTTTTTGACGAAAGCAACGGTCAGCGTATGCGGTAAGGCAGCATGCGAATAGACCTCTACGATTCAATGTTTAAAGAAAAAGAGCGTCCACTCTGCAAATTTGACGCGTTTTCCGTCACGACTTTCCGATACGATAGCGGCGTGGCTGCTTTGCGCATAGTAAACGCCCGGGGAGAGATTATTGTTTTGCCGTTTCAAGGCCAGCAGATATGGCGCGCAGGTTTCGATGGGCGCGAACTGACAATGCGATCAATGTTTGATGAACCTGTTTTCACACGTGATTATTTGGAAAACTATGGCGCCTTCATGATCCACTGTGGCATAACTGGACTCGGAGCGCCTGGTCCCAAAGACAACCATCGATTGCATGGCGAACTACCAAATGCGCCATTTAATTCTGCTTGGCTGGAACTTGATCCAGATGAACGCAGCATAAAAGTTGCTGGAACCTATCAGCACATAGTAGCATTTTCAACAAATTATCTGGCGACAGTTGGGACTGTAATGACGGCAGAATCTGCCCTGCTCGATGTCTTAGTAAGTGTTAAGAATCTGAAGCAGACGCCCATGGACTTAATGTATCTAGGACATGCAAATTTCCGTCCAGTTGATGGAGGAGAGCTACACTATACTGCCTGTTACAACGCAAAATCTGTACGGGTCCGGCAATCGATCCCGTCGCATGTAAATCCAAAGCCTGGATACAAAGAGTTTTTGGCTAGGTTGGCCGACACTCCACAAATACATCACACTCTTCATTGCGGATTAGCCTTCGACCCAGAAGTCGTTTTTGAGATTGATATGAATAATGATACAGATGGGTTTGCTCATGCATTGCAGAAACATCCCAACGGTACAGCGGACTATGTTCGATGTCGTCCTGATCAAGCGCCGATCTGTACCCGTTGGATTTGTCGGACCCCAGATCAAGATGGTCTGGGAATTGCCTTTCCCTCTACATCGGGAGTTGAAGGATATACGCAGGAAAAAGCAAAAGGCAGAGTTAAAACAGTCCAGAGTGGCGATACATGGCGCATTGAGATTAGGCTGGGTTTGCTTACTGCCAGCGAGACAGAGCAGGCGATTGAGATGATCACAGACCTGAAGGTGCTATAATGCGGGCTACAAAACTTTATTCAACTGGGGACATCCGCACCGTAAATGTGGACATACCGAGCCCAGCCAAAAACGAAATTTTGATCAAGGTTGAAGCAGCTGGAATCTGTGGCACCGATCGTCATCTTTATCATGGAGAGTTCCCCTCAGTTCCAGATAAAATTTTAGGCCATGAATTTTCAGGTATCGTGGTGGATAGCGGTGAGACAGACTTTGCTGAGGGCGCGCGGGTCACATGCGACCCAAATACTTGGTGTGGCACCTGTAATCAGTGCCAGCGTGGTCGGGTTAATCTGTGCCCTAACAATCTTGCCACAGGGATTCACCGTGACGGTGGATTTGCCGAGTTCTGTGTTTTTCCGGCGTCAAAGGCGGTTGTGCTGCCCAACGAAATAAATCCGCTATACGGTGCATTTTGCGAACCACTGGCCTGTACTTTGCATGGTATGGATATCGGTGCTGCACGCGAGGGTGAAACTGTGCTAGTAATCGGTGGCGGTGTTATTGGCCTGATGGCTGTACAACTTGCCAAACTTGCAGGCGCTGAGGTTCTATTATTGACCAGAAGCCCAGAAAAGCAAGCATTGGGCCTCAATATTGGTGCAGATTATGCCGTTAGTACTGGGGATGCGGTAAGAAATATTTGGCCAGAAGGGGCCGATCTGGTTGTCGAATGCGCAGGCGTTAGTGCTACCGTGACCCTATCACCCAGACTTGCGCGTAGCGGTGGGCGGGTAGTCATTCTAGGCGTTGTATCGCAAGGAGAAATGGTGCCAATCGAGCCATTTGACCTGCTGTTCAGAGAGATCCAGATGCATTTCAGTTTCCTTAATCCGTTTACCCATGGGCGGGCTGCCAAAATGATTGCAGATGGTACAATAAAGATTTCTCCCCTCATAAGCAGGACTATCTCGCTAGAGGAGGCCGCAAAGGTAATTGCGTCTCCCCCACCAAAAGGTGAAGTACGCGCAATTGTTGTTCCTAACCATGACTGAGGGTCAGTAAAGAACAGTTAAAACTTCAAGAGAATGTACAACGACATTTTGGCTCAAAGAGTGGCTAAATCTGATAAAATTGCCGCGCCGTATCTGAAAAAATGCACTGTTTATTTTGTTCAGAAAGCGCTGAAGTCAGCTCCACGCACATTGCAAACCAATCTCCATATTCCATCCGCAACCGCGAAACGGGCCAGTCGCTACCCCACATTACGCGATTTGGTCCAAACACCTTGATCACGTGATCCGTATAAGGTTGAAGCTTTTCAACAGACCAGTCAGTGTCTGCTTCGGTTATAATGCCCGAAAGTTTGCAATATGCCCGAGTATCCTCAGCAAGACGCGTAAGTCCATCTGCCCACATTTGAAAATGTGTGTCCGATTCATCCCTGATCTGCGGTTTCATGCAGTGATCCACGACAGCGCGCATTTCAGGATAGCGGTTCAGAAGTTCGTAAAAATTGGTAAGATGCCTCGGAAACCCAAGACAATCAAAAGTTAGATCAAGATCGATGAGCGCCGAATATGCCCACTGTACATCTGGGCGCAACATCCAATTATCATCTGGTATATCCTGAATCATAGGGCGAACACCTACAAACTTTGGATGTTGCGCCAGACGTTTTAGGACGTCTAATTGGTTTTCATCTTCAAAGTTGATCCAGCCAACAACCTTTGCAACCATTTCAGATGCATCTGCGATTTCCAGCAAATACTCTGTTTCTTGAATGGTTGGAGCAGCCTGCACTAGCACAGTCTGTTTTACCTGCATGGGCCCCAAAACCTTTTCCAAATCTGTTGGCGTGTAGGCTCTCGACAAAATTGGATCATCCAGCGGCATCCAGCCATAGTCTCCGCGCGCTGGGTTCCAAAAATGATGATGGGCGTCTATGTGTGCCATTTGTTTAAAACCCGCAAAATAAGCAGATAGCCTCTGTTCAAGTTGAAACAACGGTTCACTGTTTTTAGCAAGGAGGCAAGTTAAATTTGCAGGTAGATAAGTATTTTGTAAATTGTCTATATAATAACAGATATGACTAACAGATTTATCTTTCAGCCGGAGCGGCCATGTGCTTTAATTTAAGATCGTAAATAAGGAGTATTTCAAATGAAGTCAGCACGCATGAAACGGCTATTTGGCACATCAGGAAATTGCTTTGATGTAGCAATAGACCATGGCATGTTCAACGAATTGAGCTTTCTTAATGGGATAGAAGATATGCACAATGCTATCGGTATCGTCGCTGCTGCCGGACCGGATGCAATTCAACTTACACCGGGTACAGCGGCAATCCTACAAGCAATCCCAGGTAAAGAACGACCCGCCTTGGTGTTGCGTACAGATATTGCAAACATCTACGGCAACCTTTTACCACAGAAGCTTTTTTCAGTCATCATTGAGGATGCGGTGGAACAAGCTATCATGCTTGATGCGGCTTGTGTTGTAGTCAACCTCTTGATGTTGCCTGGACAGCCTGAGTTGCATGAGGCCTGCATCAAAAATATTAATATCTTAAAGCGGGCTTGTGAGAAATGTGGCCTGCCGCTTATGGTTGAACCGCTTGTTATGCAAGACAACGCAAAAGCGGGTGGCGGCTATATGGTTGATGGCGATATCGCCAAAATACTATCTTTGGTGCGTCAAGCCGTAGAACTTGGAGCTGATATCATTAAGGCTGATCCTTGTGATGAAGTTGAAGATTATCACAAAGTCATCGAGATTGCTCAAGGCATCCCTGTGCTGGTCAGGGGTGGTGGCAAAGTTTCTGATGAAGAGATTTTAGCTAGAACATCTACATTGATGGGGCAAGGAGCAAAGGGCATCGTATACGGGCGCAACGTGATCCATCACGCGAACCCAGCTGGTATGACGAAGGCACTCATGGCCGTCGTCCACGACGGTTTATCAGGACCCAGCGCATTTAGTTTGATTTCGTGACTCGTATTATAAAATTTGGTGTGATCGGTTGCGGTCTGATGGGCAGAGAGTTTGCCTCATCCGCCGCTCGGTGGTTTCATCTGACAGACACTAAAGCGCGTCCTGAAATCGTTGCTGTTTGTGACCTGAACCCCCTGCTTACCAATTGGTTTTCCACCAATGTTCCGTCAGTCTCGCAGGTCACCAAAGATTACCGTGAACTTTTGGCTAATAAAAATGTTGAAGCTGTATATTGTGCTGTACCCCACAATCTCCACCATAGCATCTATCGAGACATCTTGGCTGCTGGAAAACACCTGCTCGGTGAGAAGCCATTCGGCATTGACGCGGACGCTAACAGCCAAATTCAGGATTCAATATTGGCGAATCCTAATTGCTTGGTTCGGTGCTCTTCAGAAATGCCATTTTTTCCTGGAGCGCAGAAGCTAATTAATTTCGTACGCGAAGGCGATTTTGGTGATATTATCGAAGTCGAAGCGGCTTTCCTTCATTCTTCTGACCTGAACCCTGATAAACCGATCAACTGGAAAAGAATAGTTGATACGAATGGTGCATACGGCTGTATGGGGGATTTGGGGATGCACGTGCTTCATGTGCCCTTGCGTTTGGGCTGGAAGCCGAGCAGGGTTTCAGCAGCGCTCGTCAACCGTTTCGCAACCCGTCCTGATGGCCGAGGCAAAACAGTGCCTTGCGAAACATGGGATAACGCAACGATTTTAGCGCATGTGGACGATGATGGGGGCGGGTTTCCAATGGTTTTAAAAACCTGGAGGATTGCACCTGGCCATTCGAATACTTGGAGTGTCCGTGTTTTGGGTACAAAGAAAAGTGCCTACTTTTCGACCAAGAACCCGCGACAATGGCAGTTTATGACCTATGCGGGTGGTGCTGGAGTTTGGAGCGTAGAGGACTTAGGCTTCGAAAGCCTCTTCCCAGCAATTACGGGTGGAATTTTTGAATTTGGCTTTACAGATGCAATTCAACAAATGTGGGCAGCATTTGTGGACGAGTTGGCAGGTGGCAACGCCAATGGCTTTGGATGCGTGACCCCTCAGGAGGCTGCCGATCATCACGCCATTCTTAATGCAGCACTCACAGCGGGAACCACAAACTCAGTTCAAGACGTATTGTATGTTAAATGAAATACTGTTGGTTAAATTATGCAGGTGGACAAGGCGGTTCTAAATACGTGAAATTCAAATGCTAAATCGTTCGGGCATAATTTGCGCGGGTAACTGGATTGTTGATTTAGTCCATGATGTGGATCGTTGGCCAAACGAAAGCGAATTGGTGCGTATTGGAGCTCAGACACGCGGTGTAGGAGGTGGCGCCGCCAACGTTATTACAGCGCTTGCAAAACTGGAAACTGGTTTACCCCTATATCCCATGGGTGCTATTGGAGAAGATGAATATGGTGCATTCATTATAAACGAGTGCCGTAGTCTTGGTGTTCCAACTTCTGGACTAATATCTAAAACTAATTTTGCAACAGCTCATACTCACGTCATGTCAGTAGGAGGACAAAGCAGAACATTTTTTTATCAAGGTGGTGCCAACGACACGCTAACCATTAACGATTTTCCTGAAGGAACATTCAAAAGTACGTCTGCCCGCATTTTCTATCTCGGCTATCTTACATTATTACGCGATCTTGACCAACTCATAGATGATAATTTGACAAATGCCGCCAAGGTTCTGAAGCGAGCTCAAAATGCAGGCTTAGTGACTTGCGTAGACCTAGTCTCAATCCACCATCCAGAGTTTTCACGAATTGTTGGAAGAGCTGCTCCATTCGTAGACTTTCTGATATCAAATGAAATTGAAGCTGCTCAGGCGACGGATACTAAGGTGGGCCCAGAATCCTTGACCAGCGTCAATACGCTAGTCCAAATGGCGCACAAAATACTAGACTTGGGCGTCAGAAATGCTGTTATCATTCATTGTGTCGAACGTGTTGTATGGGTGGGGTCCGACAGGAATGTGTTTACCATTGAGATAGAAGCGCTTCGAGCAGACGAAATCGCCAGTAATCTTGGTGCGGGTGACGCGTTCTGCGCGGGCTTACTTTATGGGATACATGAAAGTCGGGGGCCAGAACGTGCAGTCCAACTGGGAAATGCTGTAGCTCAAGCATCTCTCAAAGGGCTTACAGCAACTTCTGCAATTTCGGCAGCTGCAATCAAATCGCTTCGCTAGTCACAATAGTTACTGGTCACCAATGACCGACCTCAATCCACATGAAGCGAAGGGGTGTACATGAGGATTAAACGCAATGCCACGCAAATCTGGTCCGTTTTATGGCCTATGTCAACTCTTCCCTCATAGAGAATCTCCTCCACATTTCGAAGCGATAAGGAAAATTAAAATACTGCATCACTGCAAGTCAGATGACCTCAGGGTCGATTTCAAGTAGTGAGATATAGAACTTTTGTAATTTGAGGAAGCTAAAGATTAGCCGTACTAACTTCAAACAAGTTTCACCTGACAGAATCCCAGCTGACGTTTTCAAAACGCCCAGCATACTAGATTTTCTGTCGTAGAAGACGTATTAAACGTATAAATTCAGGTAATGCGAACACGACTTTGAGTGACAATCATAATAAAAACTAACACGCAGAAGAGAGCAGGGATTTATCAAGATACCTGTACTTTACCGGCGACTAGAATGAAAACTGATGGAGACAAAAATGACAAATGTATTGGACGGTAAGATTGCTGTCATCACGGGGGCTGCATCTGGGATTGGTCTAGCATCGGCAGAAACTATGATGCGGGCGGGTGCTACCGTGGTTATGGTCGACCGCGACGCGAAGGCACTTGCCATACTAACCAAAAAATGGGGTAACAAAGCCATAGCACAGGTGACAGACCTACTGAATACTGAGAGCTGCGCTGCAATGATTCCTGAAATCCTGGAAAAGATTGGGCGCATTGACATATTGTATTGCAACGCAGGCACTTACATTGGCGGCGAGCTGGTGGATACTGATGCAGAGAGTATCGACCAAATGCTTAACTTGAACGTTAATGCAGTTATAAAGAACGTCCATGGTGTTCTTCCACATATGATCAAACAAGGCGGAGGCGACATCATTGTTACATCGTCTCTTGCCGGGCGGTCCGCAATCAAGCATGAACCTGTCTACTCAGCGTCAAAGTTTGCTATCACCTGTTTCACGCAGACGACGCGTAGGCAGGTTAACAAGCACGGTATCCGCGTGTCTCAGGTTTCGCCTGGCCCAGTGATTTCTGCCCTTTTAGCTGACTGGCCAGCTGAAAAACTGGCGGCTGCGGAACAAGCTGGTGCCTTGATTGATCCCTCTGAGGTGGCTGAGGCTGTACTTTTTATCCTAAGCCGTCCTCGGAACGTGACGATCCATGATATTGTGGTTCTACCTACCAATATTGATGCCTGAGATATTAAATATGCGTATCTGAATTCTGTATAGTCATGAGAACTAACTTAAACGGAGAACATTGTATAAATGCGCCTTAACAACGTAAATTTGGGACGCTTTCCGGATGCTGTCCGTGTCCCCACCTATGATCGCAATAGCCTGACCCCAGGTATCCTACATCTGAGCGTTGGCAATTTCCATCGTGGTCATATGGCGGTGTATCTCGATGAGCTTTTTGAACAAGGGGAAGATCTGGACTGGGCCGTCGTTGGTGCTGGCCTCCGCCCAAGTGCAGTAGACATGCGAGAAACTCTAAAAGCACAGGACTACCTGACAACAGTAGTTGAGCTCGCACCCACATCTATCTCAGCGCATATTGTTTCCTGTATGGTTGATTTTCTGCCAAGTAACCCAAATGCAATACATGACGCTTTGTCTGACGGACAAATACGTATAGTCTCAATGACGATCACAGAGAGCGGCTACTACATCGACGCGGCAACTGGTGAATTTGCGGCGGACCACCCAGAAATGGTTAGGGATGCAAAATCACCCGATACCCCAGCGTCACTTTTTGGAGTTATAGTTAAAGCGCTAAGGGCACGCCGAGATGCAGGTATCGAGCCGTTCACTGTCCTGTCCTGTGACAATCTACCTGGAAATGGTAATCTTACCCGCCAGACCGTGCTTGGTCTCGCCCGCCTTGGCGACCCAAAACTGGCTGACTGGATTGCAGCCAGCGTAGCCTTTCCAAACAGTATGGTCGACCGGATTGTCCCAGCTACGACAGATCGGGAACGTCGGCTGGTAAAAGATCACTTCGGCATAATCGATGAGCTACCTGTCGTATGTGAGCCTTTTCGCCAATGGGTGGTTGAGGACCACTTCCCATCTGGGCGACCACATTTAGAAAAGGTCGGGGTCGAATTTGTCACGGATGTAAGTGGATATGAATTGATGAAACTTCGTATTCTTAACGCTGCCCATGCCTCTATGTGTTATCCCGCGCTCCTATTAGGGCATCACTTTGTCCACGACGCGATGGCAGATCCAGATATTGTGCAGTGGTTAAAAGCCCTTCTTACTGACGAGGCTATACCAACTCTTAAGCCTTTACCGCGCGTGAACTATCATCATTATCTAGATAAGGTATTAGAACGATTTTCTAACACAGAAATAGGTGATACAATTTCGCGGATTGCGGAGGAAGGGTCTGAGCGTCAGCCAAAATTTATTTTGCCTGCGGTAATAGATGCTTTGGATTCTGGAAAATCCGTTAACGGGTTTGCATTGGAGATTGCTCTATGGTGTCGCTACTGTCTTGCTGAAGATGAACAGGGCAAACTGATCACTGTGAAAGATTTAAAGGCTGCTGAACTTTTTCAATTTGCTGAAGCGTCAAAAACTCGATCTGATGCTTTCCTTGATAATATAGATGTCTTTGGTTCAATTGCAAAAAATGCTCTATTTTCTGAGCCATTTTGCTACTGGCTAAGATATATTCACCAGCTAGGTGTTCGCGCTGCTATCAAAAAATATGTGGCCAAGGAGAAGTAAAATGGCCTAGATTTTATTTTCGTTGAAATATCCTATCTTAATTTACAAATTTTTTTATAGGTGTTTTTATTTCGATCTTTCAGCTTTTGTAATGTTGAAAAAAGCTGTCGCAATTGTATTACAGAGAAGCGGCTCAAAGCGGTGTTTCAGCAGAATTTGAAAACAGATGGGAAAAGTCTCAATTTACAATTTAAAACATATTTTATTGACTTAACTTTTGATATTATTTGGTGCCTAGGGCAGATGATAGCTTTAATGCTGGTCTCCTTGGCAGCCTTGCCGCCGCGGGACTT
>TARA_B110000483_G_scaffold216395_1_pt1 | contig 12587 bp, 19 predicted proteins | sample TARA_B110000483 | Tara Oceans TARA_B110000483 (sample SAMEA4398176) | marine metagenome | biome: Polar Biome; feature: [SRF] surface water layer (ENVO:00010504); material: water (ENVO:00002006), including particulate matter (ENVO:01000060) such as... | depth 5 m
ATTATTAGTATTATAGACTTGAACTTCATCTTCTTTCATAGTATTAAATACCTGTTTAATTTTATCACAATTATTGAAAAGTAAAATATTGATATCTTTATCTAATGAATATAGAATATCATCATACGATAGTTCAAAGATTTTTGAAATATCAGAAGTAATTAAGATATTTTCAATATTACAATATAATATTTTATTGAAATTTAATGTTTTAAAGTTAAAATAATCTAATTTAGCAAGATCTTTTTTACGAATACTATCTTTCGTAATTTGTTCGCTAATATTATTATTACTTTCAAATACGATATTATCATTGTAATATTAATAAATCTATTAGAACTATAAATTAATATTTTAATATTTTTTAAATTACTAGTAATATATAAACTTTCTAAAAAAGAATATAATAACTTAATATGTTTATCATAAACAAATAATGTTATAAAAATGCAATTCATTATACACGTATCAATATATAATATTTTATAATAATTTTTTATATAATAAAAATGATAGCAAAAGATATATAATAACATTAAATGTTTTATGATATTAAGTCTATATTTAATTATTGGAAGATTTACTGTAATATATATGTAGTTAGTGTTATTAAGTGTGTTAATATCTTAAAAGAATTGACAAAAACAGTACCTTTTAATAATAAATTAGATGTAAAAAATTATTATTATTTAATAAAAGAGCATGATAGATTAAATAAAGAATATTTTAAAATAGGACATAAAACTAGAAAAAAATATGAATTACTTAAATTGTTTAACGAAAAATTAATTATAATAGAATATAAACAAAAAGAATTATTGATAAGAGATAAGAAGCGTAAATGTGTGTGATTAAATATTGTAATTGATTGATAAAAACGAATATGAATATATTAATAACAGGTGGTTTAGGTTTTATAGGTTCAAACTTCATAAATTATATTTTTTCAAATGATAAATTCAGTTTTAACAAACTTATAAATATTGATAAAGAAAGTTATTGTTCTAATTATAATCCTATAAATGTTAAATCTGAAAAATATAAATATATTAAAGCAGATATAAATAATAAAAACTTTATAAGTTTTATATTGAAAGAGTATAATATAACTCATATAATTCATTTTGCTGCTCAATCACACGTTGATAATAGTTTTGATAATTCTTTAGATTATACAACAGACAATGTAAGAGGAACACATATTTTATTAGATTGTGTAAAAAACGTAAATAAGGATATTGTTTTTATTCATTTTAGTACTGATGAAGTGTACGGTGAAAGTATTGATAAAGATGATATTAAAACCGAAAATAATCTATTATTACCGACAAATCCTTATGCTGCTAGTAAAGCAGCTGCGGAAATGTATGTGAACAGTTATAAAAAATCGTATAATTTAAAAACTATAATTTTAAGGTGTAATAATGTATTTGGACTAAATCAATATCCTGAAAAAGTTATACCTAAATTTATAAAACAAATAAATGAAAATAAAAAAATAACAATTCACGGAAAAGGTGAATCAATAAGAGACTTTATATATGTAGATGATGTAACAGAAGCAATTTTAGTTATTATAAATAAAGGAAAAATAGGTGAAATATATAATATAAGCGGTGAAATAAAAATATCTATAATTGATTTAGCAAAATTAATAATTAAAAAAGAAGATTACGAAAATTATATTGAATATGTTGACGATAGACCTTTTAATGATAAAAGGTATGAAATCAATTCAGATAAATTAAAAAACTTAGGTTGGAAAGTTAAAATGATAGATTTAATGCATACAGCGGACGTCTTCGACGGCCTAGTAGAATGAATGATTATGATAAACAACATAATCATTATATTGTCCTTTAGCAACTAATTGTATATTATTATCAAAATCCATAAATCTTATAAACTATTCAAAAAAATATAAAATTAATGTATTATCATATTTATGTAAATTAGTAATAAACGGATAATAGTATTATTTATTAACTCAAAAACAATAAATGTTTGCTTCGTCATTTTACATTATTTATTAATAAAAAGTTTATATAAATGAAAGTTCTCTTATTAGGACATAAAGGTTGGATTGGACAAAAGGTTTTAAATATTTTAAAAAACCTTAATATAGATTACCTAACAACAGATTTAAGAGGTGAAGATGATAATATTAAAGAATTTATATTAAACAATAATATAACTCATATTTATTGTTGTCTAGGAAGGACTCACGGAACTTTAAATGATAAAGTCTATACTACTATAGATTATTTAGAAAATAAAGAAACTTTACATCAAAATATAAATGATAATCTATATACGCCTTTATCATTAGCGATGTTTTCAGATAAACATAATATTCATTTTACGTATATTGGAACAGGTTGTATTTTTAGTGATGACATTAAAGAGTTTACAGAAGACGATAAACCTAATTTCTTTGGATCTAATTATAGTATCGTAAAAGGTTTTACAGATATGCTGATTAAGAATACAAATGCTTTAATTCTGAGAATACGAATGCCAATATCGAGTGATAATAGTGTTCGTAATTTTATAACAAAAATAATAACTTATGAAAAAATATGTAGTATACCTAATTCAATGTCAGTATTAGATGAATTATTACCATTATCTATAGAAATGATGAAGAACAATGAAAAAGGTTGTTTTAACTTTACGAATCCAGGTGTTATAAGTCATAATGAAATACTAGAAATGTATAAAGAAATTGTGGATAATTCATTTACATGGAAAAATATGACAATAGAAGAACAAAATAAACTATTGTTGTCAAAAAGAAGTAATAATCATTTAGATACTTCAAAATTAGAAAGTAAATATGAAGTATCTAATATAAAAGATGGTATTAGGAAATGTTTGAGTAGGTTGTAAGAAATTTTAAATTTCTAAATATTGTTTATCATTCATTTATATATTAAATCAATTACTTTAAAAATATTTAAAACTAATAATTATATAAATATAAAAATGTCATTATATCCTATTAATTTTTCAATACCAAATGAAAAAATAATAAAATATAAACCAATAAAAAAAAAAGTATTATCAGTAATAGTTCCAGGCGAAACATCTTATATTTTTGATAAAGAAGAAGACTATTATGAAGAATATAAAGAATCATATTTTGCTATTACAAAGAAAAAAGGAGGATGGGATTGTTTACGTCATTATGAAATAATTGCAAATGGTTGTATGCCTTATTTTGAAAATATTGAAAATTGTCCTGAAAAAACAATGACTTTATTTGATAAAAGTTTATTCATTGAAGCGAAAAATCTCTATGATAATTATTTTAAAAATAATAATATAAATGATGATATTATTATAGAATATGATAATTTAATGAATAAGCTTTTAGAAAATCTACAAACATTATCTACACAAAATATATGTAATTATATTTTAAATAAATCTAAAAAAGATATTAAAAATATTTTATTCTTATCAGGTTTATCAGAAGCTGCTATTAGTCCAGATTATTTAAGATGTTTAACATTACAAGGATTTAAAGAAAAGTTCGGAAATAATTGTGTGGATTATCCAAAAATACCACATCTTTATAAATCTAATTCCAATAAAGACTTATATGGTAAAGGATTTACTTATTCTGAATTATTAGATGATTCTCTTCATATTAATAAGTCAGAAGGACAAATATTAGAAGAAATAAAAAACAAACATTATGATATTATAGTATACGGTAGTTACACTAGAGGTATGCCTTTTTATGATTATATATTAGAATATTATGATTCAGATGATATTATTTTATTATGTGGTGAAGATGCTCAACAATATGAATATAATTATAAACATTATATTGATAAAGGTCATAAATTATTTATAAGAGAATTATAATTTTTCAAGAATTGTCAATCCATTATTATGTGTAAATCTTTCTTTAATTTTCCAGTTTTTATTAGCAACTAAGAACTCTTCAATAGCAGGCCATAAACCTTTATTAATTTCATTAACAGGTATACCTGTTTCTTTTGATTGTTGTTCTGCGTTCCAACCACACCGAATAGTTTCACCGTGCCATTCATCAACAGTTGTATCGTGCATTATTATATATTTGTTAGTAACTTTAGAAAATTTATCTAATTCTCTTTTTAAATGTCCATATACGTGCCAAGTATCTATAAACGTTAAATCAACATTTTCTCTTATATCTAAATCTAAATCATTTATCCATTTGTAATTAACTTCTATCGGAAGATTATTAGTTATTGATAATAATTCATTTATATCACAAGGGGATATATCATTTAAAAGTATTTTTTTATTTTGTTTATTATTATTCATTAAACCATTAATTAAAGCATAACTAGAAATAACTCCTCTAACCCCTAATTCAATAACGCTTTCACATTCTTGCGCATATTGATATAATGTTGGAAGATGTTCATTTATATCAGATGGTGATTGACAATAATAATTATATTTTTGTATAAGCTCATTCATTTAAATATAGTAATTATTATTTTTAAAATATAAACATATTTAGTATCTATACTGCTGAATTTATAAATGTATCAATATTAGTATTACATAATAAAGGTGTAAATTTGTTTATTTTTTCATCATCCCAAAACCACCATTTAATTTTTAATAATTGCTCTATTTGCTCTTTTGTAAATCTATATTTAATTAATTTTCCTGGATTTCCTCCAACCAAACTATATGGTTCTATATTTTTAACAATATGACTATTATTCGCAATTACAACTCCATCACAAATAGTTACTCCTGACATATTGTTACATTGTCTCCAATCCATACATCATTTCCAATAATTACATCTCCTTTTGTAGATGGATGACCTATACCATCAAAATTGTTGAATTTATTTTGGTGTATATGTCCAAAAGGATATGTTGTTACCCAATCTGTTCTATGATTACCACCTAAATATATATTTACATTTCCTGCTATAGAACAAAAATTTCCTACAACTAATTTAGCATTATCATTTATCCAACATATATTAGGTGTTCCATATGTATATTTTCCAAATGACATTATTAATAATATATAATAATTATTGTATCATATTTTAATAAAATCTAAAAATATGTTTTAAATTATAAATGAATAACTTAAAACTATTAAATACTACTTTAGAAAATTTAAAAAATAAATTAATTAGTTTACAAAAAAATAATATTTCAATAATATTAACGTGTTGTGTAAATGTTAATTTTAATATAGGGTGTCTTTATCAAACAGATAAACATGAAAGAATTAATACATATGTTAAAGCTATTAATAAATGGATTGATGAAACAACTTTAAATATAATTGTTGTTGAAAGTAGTGGATATTCTTTTCCAGAATTACAATCAAAAGTAAATAATAGATTTCAAATTATAACATTTGATGCAAATAATAATACTGAATGTAATCAATTACTTTTTAAAAAAGCAAAAGGTCAGTGGGAAGTTTTTGCAATTCAATATGCTTATAAGAATTCAGAAATATTACAAAGATCTAAATTTATAATAAAAATAACAGGTAGATATTATATACCTACTTTTGAAAAATATTTAATTGAAAATAATATAGAAATGTATGATTGTTTAAGACAAAATAATTCAGATTGTTGTGAATTTCTTGGTTGCCGAAGAGAATTATTTAATGAAATATTTAATATATTTATAGAGGATGGTCATATTGAAAATGTATTTAAAAATAGAATAGAAAAATATAACAATGTTTTAATATGTAATAAATTTGAAATAGAACCTACACAACAAGGTGGTTTAAATATAATTAGAACATTTTTATAATCATAAAAATGTTATTATATAAAAAATAAAATGAATTTTCATTCAATAACATAATGAATATATTATTATTTAATGAAGTATGTTTATATGATACAAATAAAACCATAATTTATGGTCAATATGATGTTAGATTTACATCATTATCATATTAAACATAAATGTGTATTTTGTGAAAATAGAAATGATTTTTATATTGAGATATATGAAAAAATACTTTATATTAATGATATAACTTTTGTAAATAGTGATAATAAAATTATAAAAACAGAGATATTTTTATCTTTTCCATTTGAAAAATGTGATTTGAAATTAAATGATAATTCAGCAATTATTACTACAATGTGTAAAGATTATTCTTCAAGGTTGGAAGAATGGATAAAATATAATTTAAATTTAGGATTTACAGGTATTATTATATTTGATAATGATTATAATAATAATAATACTATAAATGAATCTTTAAATTATAGAAAAAATAATGGTAATACAAAAGATATTTGTAATAAATATAAAGGTAAAGTGTGGTGTGTTAAATTTAATTATAAACCTATTAAAGATGAGCATTGGAATACTATTCAAAGAATTGCATTACATATAGGTGTGAATGCATTTCGTTCAAAATGTGAAAAAATTGCTTTAATTGATGCTGATGAATTTATTTATATTCCTAATAAATCTAATATTATAGATTTATTTAAAAATTATAAAGGGCAAACATTGACAATTCAAAGTAATATATTAACAAATAAATCTAATAATGATATAATTGATAATAATATACTTGATTTATGTTTGTATATAGGTGAAGATAAATATACAAAAACAATTCTTGATACTAGCAAAATAGAAACAATGGAATTTATTGGTTCCCCACATGATCATAGATTGCAATTATTATTAAATAAAGAAACAATAATACATTATCATTGTTGGGTAAATGAACGTTATATATATAATGAAAATATGATTAAAATTGAATATTTAAAATAAAATATATATTTAAAATAATGAATAATTTATTAGAAAAACTAAATGTAATATATAATATATTAGAAAAACATATAAAAAAAAATAGTTTAGTAATAACACATAATGCTGGTTTTTTTTCGTGTTGTTCGGTAAGACTTGATAAAATTGTAAATTATTTTAATGAAAATAAATATTTACCAAACATAGTAGATTCATCAAAGTCTTTTGAATTGTATAAAACAAATACTAATGTTGATATTACAAATGAATATTTTGAAGATTATAATAATATTACAATATTAAAACCAAAATTAAATATTGATTATATTGAAAATTATCAATTTAACGATTATTCAATATTAGATTTAAATAATATAAATCCATTAATAACAAAATATTTTACACCTTCATATTCTGTTAAGGAAATTATTAAAAAAATTGAAAATAAATATAATATAGATTATAATAATATATGTGTATTATTTTATCGTGGAAATGATAAAATTACAGAAACATCTTTAAGTTCATATAATGATTATTTAGAATTTACACAACAGATTTTAGCAAAAAACGCAAATGTTAAATTTTTAATTCAGAGTGATGAAACTGAGTTTATTAATTTTATGAAACAACAATTTCCCGAAAATCATATAATTTTTAATGATGAAATTAGACATATGAATAAAAAAAGTTCATCTGTTGATCTAACACTGAAAAATAATATTTTAGAGTTTTCTAAAAATTATTTAGCAATTACAATAATAATGTCAAAATGTAAATATGTAATATGCGGTTCTGGTAATTGCTCAATATGGATTATGTTTTATCGTAATAATAGTAATAATATTGTTCAATATTTGAATGGAAACTGGATAAATAGATTATTGTAATTCTTCATCAATATTAGTACTTTGATATGTAACTCCACTACCTTGTATTATAAGTGGTGAATTATGCATATAAACATTCAGATTAAAATCTTTAAACCAATCATTCATTGCGTGATCAATAACTTTCGAAAATGGAATAATATTATTATTTAATAAAGTTCTTATTCCTTTATTTGAACATAAATAAGCATCTGCTGTATTAGATTGTTGCGTAAAATGTAAAAAATCATTAACTTTTTTAAAATTATTTATAGAATGTATTGTATAATTTCCAATAAAAATAAAATCATATATATCTTTTACATTACTATTAAGTATTTTATCAAGTTGATATTGAAAATCATCAATGTTTATTAAACAATCATCTTCTAATATTAAACAATTCTGATAGTTATTTTTTAATATATCTTTTATAACATTCAATATGATTTAAAGTGATACATATTTGAGGTTTTGTCATTTTATAAGCAATATTTTGATTTTGAAAATATAATTTATCAATATTATTCCAATGTGTAGTATATCTATCATAACATGTCATAAAAAAACTTTATCACATAATCCAAGTTCTGTTAATCGTTTTGTTAAATATTGTTTTCTTTCTACAAGTGGTTCCCAATGTGTAATATATATTTTATCTATAGAAGTCATTTATATTATTTTCAAAATATATTTATTTATATATGTATAAATATCGTGATTGATGTTAATATTAAAAATTATAACAATATTAGGATATTATAGTAAATAAATAATCATTATGTGTTTCATCCCATACAGGATTGTCTAATTTATTATAGTTACTAAAATTACATACTAATTTATAATTATTTTGTAATAAATATGCCACTAAATTATCATAATCAGTATTATAAACTTCAATTAATAAATAAATAGGTCTATATTTCTGTAAATTTAAACCTTTTAAAACTTCTAATTCGTATCCTTCTACATCTAATGATAAAAAATCTATAATTTGATTATCATTAATATATTCTGAAAGAATTTTATTTAATGTAGAAGTTTGAACTGCTACAAGGTTTTCTTTATTTACATTTCTTCTTTTACCATCAATACTTGTCATTAAATATTCTTCATTATCAATTAATATTGTAGATTTATCATAATCATCTGATACACAAGCATAATTAAGAACTATTGAGTTTGGTCTATTTATCTTACATTTATTATATTGATTAATAGATGGTTCAATTAATATACCAGACCAATTTAATTCTTTTTCAAAAAAACACGTATTACTTTGAGTAATTCCATAATATCCACCTAATTCAATAAAAAACCATTGGTTTTATTTTTAAATATATCATTTAATTTTTTATCAAGATGAATACCTTTATTATCGGGTGAAGAATAAAACATTTATTAGTATGTATATTTATATAATTTTTATATTAATTTTCTTATAATATAATCACATGTATCTTTCATATTAAATCTATGTTTAATTTTTTTAAGATTATTTAACATTATATTATATTTAGTATCAGATATATTTAATAAATCTTTTTCAATATTATCGATATCATCAATATGATAAGTTAAAGAAAATAAAGAATAATCAATTTCTTCTTTAAAAGGTAAAGCATTATCTCCGTCGTGTATATAAATAGGAATAACATTCATCTGTATTATTTCAAAAAACCGAAAACTAGATGGACCATATCCTCTTGGTGCTAATCCAAACTTACTATATTTAGTTTTTTCTACAAAATCTATAATTAAATTAGGATTAATTATAATATCCCAATTTTGACGAACATTCATATACCATTTATCATTTTTATTTGATAGTTTATTATACATAATTTGTCTACAATTATGTGTATATGTACCAACAAAAGAACATAAATATTTTTTGTCATCAAATGGTATTTCTTCAACTTGTTCTAATTTATTATCAATATCCTCAACAATTAAAGGTAATGGTATATCAATAGATGTTCCTATACTAAATACTATTAAATTATCTGGTTTATTAATTTGAATATTATCATCCCATTGACAAATAGTAAAAGCTTTTTTATTTTGTTGTTTAGCTAATAAGCATTTATTATTAACATATTCTTCTATTTTATTTATATCAAATCTGTTTAACATATGTAAATTTAACCAAAAAATATCAATATATATATAGTTTTGTTTAATATCATCATTAAGATTTTGATAATAATCATAAAAATATTCTTCTAAGAATCTTCCATTTTTAAATGGTGGATAATTATGTTCAGGTGTTTTATTAATTGGACGTAATTCTAACATTATTTTTAATTAATTAATATTTTTCTATATAGATACAGCTTCTTTTAGAGTTTTTGAATGAATATGTAAATTATTAATTTTAATCAATTTATTATCCTTTAAAATATATGGAATATTGCGATTTTTATTATCTTTAATCCATTTATATTCATATTGCGTAAAATCTATAAATGCCCAACGACTTTTTATTCCTTTTGTAATTATTCCATTAGTATGACAACTATCAGCACCAAACAAAAACATTCCAATAGGTAAAGCATCAAATATTGTATCTTTAAAATTTTCAGAATAATCTTTAATATCCCAATGTGTAGGTAAAATATATACTTGTTTAGGGCTTTTAATATAAAAATCATATAACGCAGACATTTCATCTAAAAATCTTGTATCATTCAAAATATAATTATTAAAACAAGATAATAGATTATTCAAATAATTATTATTTCTTGATATAAATATACCAGCGGAACATCTATTTATATTATCTATCATATAATATAACTTTTTTTCAGTTAATTGTGAAAACCAAATATCAGGATTATCATATATTAGATTATCTAATTCTAAAAATAAAACATTTTCTATTTTTTTTAAGATACATAAATTATATAATAAATAAAATCTTTCGAATGATCTTATAAATAGTTCTTTTCTATCTTTAATAGCATATTCTATATAGAAACTACTTTTTTTGATTTTTAATATATTATCAAAATCATTACTTCTTACTAATTCATATTTTATTAAATGTATATTATCATATTTTTTATAAATATGTTCTACTAATATGTTTTCATAATCATCGTATATATAATAAATAGGTTTATCAGAAAATAATCTTATTTGGTATATACATTCATTTAAATATTCCTGTGTTTTTCCTATAAATGATAATACAATAGCTTCCATTTAAATAAATATTTCTAATATTTATTTATATAGCAAAATATTAAATATGAATTATATTACAGGTGAAAATATTCAATTAAGTTGTGATTTAATATTAGGAGATTTAGAAGATGAATGGTCAGTAGCAAAGAATCCAAGAATTTTAAGTGAAGCATCAAATAAAGTTATATATTTACAAAAAATAGATAATATTATAAATAATCCATATAAAATATTTTGTTATACACAATATTTAGAAAAACTAGATTTTTTAATTTCAAAATTAATATTATTAAAAAATAAATTCATATTAATTTTTCATAATAGTGATACAAATTTTGAAGAAAAACATTTAATATTATTTGATAAATTAAATAACTTAGATAAAATATATACACAAAATTGTAATATTTTAAATAAAAATGTCATACCGATTCCTATAGGTATTGCAAATAGTATGTGGATTCACGGTAATTTAAATATAATAGATAAAATAGTTAATATGAATATTGAAAAAAATAATAGTATTTATTTTAATTTTAGTATAAATACAAATTAAGAAAAAAGATATTTTATTTATGTAAAACTATTATAGAAAATAAAGGTTTAAAATGGAATAATAATCTATTATATGAAGATTATTTAATGGAATTAAAAAGTCATTATTATGCTATTTGTCCAGAAGGTAATGGTTTAGATACACATCGTTTATGGGAATGTTTGTATTTAAATGTAATTCCTATTTGTTTAAGAAATCATTTTATAGAATATTTTAAAAATACTTTAAATCTTAATATGATTATACTTGATAATTGGAATGAACTTATCCCAAATAAGTTAAATAATAGTATTGTAGATAATTACCAAAAAATAATAAATTATAAAATAATGTTTAATATATAAAGTTATACAGATATTGCTTCTATTAAGTTTTTAGCGTGTATATGTAAATTATTAATTTTAATCATTTTACCTTCATAATTAATAAATGGTATTTTTTTATTATCTATAATTTTCCATACAAAATTATAATTTGTATAATCAATAAAACAATAAATATTTTTAGAACCTTTTGTTAAAACACCATTAGTATGCATTACATGATATCCAAATAAATAAATACCCATTGCTGAAGAATCAAATATTGTATCTTTAAAATTATCACTATAAGGTTTAATATCCCAATGTGTAGGTAATATATATACTGTTTCTTTATTGTTTTGATAAAAACGATATAATGCTGTCATTTCAGTTAAAAAACCATTATCATTCAAAATATAATTATCAAAACTAATTAATAAATCTTTTAAATAATTATTATTTCTTGATATAAATATACCAGAAGCACATCTGTCTACATTATCCATCATATAATATAATTTTTTTTCTGTTAATTGTGAAAACCAAATATCGGGATTATCATATATTAAATTATCTAATTCTAAAAATAAAACATTTTCAATATTTTTTAATATACATAAATTATATAATAAATAAAATCTTTCAAATGACCTTATAAATAGTTCTTTTCTATCAATAGAATCAATTATACAGAATCTATTTCTTCTAGAGTTTACAATATTATCAAAATCATTATTTCTAACTAATTCATATTTTATTAAATGTATATTATCATATTTTTTATAAATATTTTCAACTAATTTATTTTCATAATCATCGTATATATAATAAATAGGTTTATCTGAAAATAATCTTATTTGGTATATACATTCATTTAAATATTCCTGTGTTT